>VFQO010002435.1_pt1 | contig 11373 bp, 10 predicted proteins | sample 3512331 | NCBI WGS metagenome assembly VFQO01 (sample SAMN10412371, study PRJNA504923) | tailings metagenome | isolation source: Replicate 3 from Balatoc abandoned mine | place: Philippines: Itogon, Benguet | collected 2017-08-28 | reverse complement strand
CAAAAAATAAAAATTTTCTTCAACATACAAAGGGATGGGGGCTTGGGGGAAGGGATGCACCATAATGACATGCAACTGATTCAGTTAACCCCTTCCACCAACCAGAAAATAGCAATAGGAAGTCTGAATAAAAAGCGAAGCGCATTATTCAGACCTTACCTAAGTGTTTCAGTTTGGGTTAGTTTTGTATGCTGTGAACGGGATAGGAGGTTATGCTTCCTGTCCCTTTCTTTTTTATAACATGACTTGAAACAAGTTAACCTTCGTTTGGGTTTTGGTCGATGCAATTAAATAATGAACCGCGATTGGCGGTAGTACTTTTATCGGGTGGGCTAGATTCAGCTACCACCCTCGCTTGGGCAATTGCACAAGGTTATCAGTGTCATACGATTAGCTTTAATTATGGTCAACGACATGCCGCTGAATTATGGGCAGCAGAGCGTCTCTCACGCCAGTTAGGTGCATTGACGCATCGTGTGGTAACGATTGATTTGGCGCAGATGGGCGGTTCGGCCTTAACAGATGCTTCTATTCCTGTGCCAGAAACAGAGTCGACGGGTATTCCACTCACTTATGTACCGGCACGTAATACGGTCTTTTTATCCTATTCTTTGGCTTTGGCTGAAGTATTAACTGCGCGGCATATTTTTATTGGTGTTAATGCGGTGGATTATTCGGGTTATCCTGATTGTCGTCCTGAGTTTATTGCAGCGTTTGAACAGATGGCAAATTTGGCAACGAAAGCGGGGGTTGAGGGGCAGCCGGTTAAGATACATGCACCTTTGCAATGGCTCTCTAAAGCAGAAATTATTCAAACTGGACTGGGTTTGGGTGTCGATTTTTCCCAAACGGTATCTTGTTATCAAGCCGATGAGCAAGGCCGAGCCTGTGGTTTATGTGATGCCTGTCGTTTGCGCCATGAGGGATTTGTGCAAGCAGGCGTAGCAGATCCAACGCACTACACTGCTGCAAAAAATGTGACAAAATAATGACAGGGGGCTTGCAATATAATTAAGCTCTGCTATAATTATCCATATCGAGCGGGTTGTTAGCTCAGTCGGTAGAGCAGCTGACTTTTAATCAGTTGGTCGCTGGTTCGAATCCAGCACAACCCACCAAATACGAAAACCTAGCTACTTAGCTAGGTTTTTTTATGCATGATAAAAAATAGTTTATTTCCTTGTTGTTTTTTCGCAACATTTTAAGTATGCTATAGCTACTGAATTGTATTGTTGGTTTTTTGATTATTTTTAAGGGGTCTTATCATGACTAAGTTCAATTTGTTTGCAATGGCTGCTGCTGGTTTAGTATTAGCTGGTTGTTCTTCTACGCCAACTGAAGAAGGTACTAAAACAACAGCTGCACCAGCAACTCCAGTTGTTGGTGCTGCGGCTGCGGCTGCTCCTGCAGCAACTGTTGGTTCAGTGGTTTATTTTGATTTCGATCGTGATGAAGTTAAGCCAGAGTTCATGGCTGTTATCAAAGCTCAGGCTGCAAGCCTAGCTGGTAACGCTAAGAAAGTAACTTTAGAAGGTCATGCTGATGAGCGTGGTACTCGTGAGTACAACCTAAGCTTGGGCGAGCGTCGTGCTAAGTCTGTTGCTGAAGTGTTGAAAGCAAACGGTATTACTGCTGACCGTATCAAATTGGTTAGCTTCGGTGAAGACCGTCCAGCGGTAGAAGGCCATGACGAGTCTGCTTGGTCTAAAAACCGTCGCGTAGAGTTCGTTGCTCAGTAATTGCCTTACTGATTTGAACTAAAAAAGCCCCCTTGGAAATCCAAGGGGGCTTTTTTGTTTTTAGTCTGTTAAAATCAAGTTTATTTATTTTGGATTAGTGTTTACATCATGTCTGAGTTACAACGCAAGTATTTATCGGATTATCAGCCTTCTAATTTTTTAATTGAGCGCGTTGACTTAACCGTTTGTTTACATCCGACCGTGACTCAGGTGACTAGTGTGTTGACGATTCACGCGAATCATGGTGATGACTCTCAAGTTCTGACGTTACAGGGTGAAGACCTTAAGCTTATTTCTGTTAGTGTTAACGGTCAAAGGCTTCCAGAATCTGATTATGTGCAGACAGAAGAAGCCTTGCTATTAACACTTTCTGGCAGTGAATCGCAGGTTGAAATTCAAACGGAAGTTAATCCACAAGCCAACTCTCGTTTAGAAGGGCTTTATTTATCTGATGGTGTTTTTTGTACTCAATGCGAAGCAGAAGGCTTTAGACGCATTACCTATTATTTAGATCGCCCCGATGTGATGGCGGTTTACACCACGCGAATTGAATCGCCGGTGTCCTTAGCTCCCGTATTATTATCTAATGGTAATTTAGTGGAATCGGGTAACTTGGCAGAGGGTTGGCACTATGCCGTTTGGCACGATCCTTTTCCAAAACCCAGTTATTTGTTCGCTCTTGTGGCGGGTGTTTTGGTTTGTCAACAACGCCCTTATGTTACAGCTGACGGTAAAGCTGTTTCGTTGGAAGTTTATGTTAAGCAACATCACGCTAGTCGTTGCGAGCACGCCTTGGTGTCACTGGAAAATGCCATGCGTTGGGATGAGCAAACTTTTGGCCGTTGTTATGATCTTGATCGCTACATGATTGTCGCCGTTGATGACTTCAATATGGGTGCTATGGAAAACAAAGGCTTAAATGTGTTTAATGCCCGTTTTGTCTTGGCTGACCCGCAAACCGCAACGGATACGGATTACATTAATATTGATAGTGTCATTGCGCATGAGTACTTTCATAACTGGACGGGTAATCGGATTACCTGTCGCGATTGGTTTCAGCTGACGTTAAAAGAAGGCTTAACGGTTTATCGTGATCAGCTTTATACCGAGCAAACCTTGTTAGGTAAGGTGAAGCGGATTGAGGATGTACGCGGTTTAAGAAGTATTCAGTTCGCTGAAGATGCCAGTCCCCTTCGCCATCCCCTTCAACCATCGTCTTATGTGGAAATGAATAATTTTTATACAGCAACCGTTTATGAAAAAGGGGCTGAAGTGGTTCGCATTTATGAAAGCTTGCTGGGTAAAGCGGGTTTTCGTAAAGGCATGGACTTGTACTTTGATCGTCATGATGGTCAAGCGGTAAGAGTAGAGGAGTTTCGTCAAGCGATGGCCGACGCCAATGGCGTTGATTTATCGCAGATGCATGCCTGGTATACACAAGCGGGTACGCCAACACTTTCAGTGGTGTCCGAGTGGCATGCGGCAACGCAAACCTTGCAATTGAAAGTCACACAGTCTTTGCCAGAAGTGGCCAACTTCCAACCTTTGCTGATTCCGTTATCCATGGCGATTTTTAATGAGTCGGGTTGTCGTCAATCAGTCCTACTGCAGCAAGGTAAAGGCGATTGGCAAGGTAGTGAGGGCATGATTTGGTTAACACAAGCTGAAGAAACCTTGCTGTTTACTCAGGTTGTCGAATCGCCTCGCTTATCATTATTGCGTAATTTCTCTGCTCCTGTGATTTTGCAGATGGAGCGAAGGCTCGATGATTGGTTGTGGCAAGCAGCACATGATGATGATTTATTTAATCGCTGGGAAGCTTGGCAACAGGTTTGGGTTTCGTTAATCTTGTCGGGTCAGCAAGCTTTAGCGCAAGGAGGTGGGATGTCTTTGCCATCCACTCTGTTGCCAATAGTCAAGGCGATGTTGTTGAACGATGAACTCCCCGCCGCTTGGCTAGCAGAAGCTCCGCGTTTACCCAGTTTTGATTATTTGGCGCAGCAAGTCTCGCCTTTCTCACCCCAGTCGATATTAGATGCGATACAGCAATTAAAGCGTTGGCTGGCACATGAGTTGGGTGATGTAATGTGGCAGGTATTGGATGCGCGTTTAGCGACGATTCAGCAGTTTGCTTTCTCGGCTGATGTGATTGCCAATCGTAACTGGTGTCATTTATTGTTGAGCTATTTAGCCAGTGTGGCAGATGAACGCGCTTTTGCCTGGGCTTATGATCAAGTCGTGTTAGCGAATAATATGACCAATAGCCAAGCCGCCTTAACGCTATTGGTTCATCATCAGGCACCACAAGCGCAGGATGCTTTAGCTCAGTTTTATCAGCGCTGGCAAGGAGTGGGTTTGGTGCTAGATAAATGGTTTAGTGTTCAAGCGGGTAATCCTCAAGCCAGTATTGAGCAGATTGAATCTTTGTGTCAGCATGAACGCTTTGTACGTACGACCCCCAATCGTGTACGTAGTGTCTTAGGTGTGTTTGGACGTGCTAATCCACGAGTTTTTCATCAAGCAGATGGTGCGGGTTATCGTTTGTTGGTGGAGCAGGTGGCAGAAATTGACGCTATTAATCCACAAATTGCCGCACGTCTTATTCAAGCCTTTAACTCATGGCAAAAGCTGGTACCGACGCAGCAAGCCTTGGCAGGAGCTGCGCTGGCCAGTTTGTCAGCACGAGCGCACTTGTCGAAAGATTTGCGTGAAGTGTTGGGCAATTTGGGACATGCAACTGTTTAAGTCAAGCGATGCCATTTTGCGCTCATTGCAGCGCTTGGCACAGTTAAGCTATTTGCTGTTTGCTTTGCCTTTGACGACTTGGGCAGAGCAACAACCCATTGTGGTGCTGCTAAGCTCTGCAGAACAGGTAGGACGAGCGGCCAACGATCAATTGTTGATGGGCGCAAGACGTTATTTGCCTGCTGATCAGACGCTTAAGGTGGTGCGTTTGGATGACTTTGCGCACTTTCAAGCGGCTTGGCGAGCGACTGTTCAGTTAAATCCTAAAATAGTGATCGGTCCATTGCACAAAGGAGATGTGCAACAGCTGATCCAGGCTTCGCCTAAAATACCTGTGATTGCTCTTAATCAAAGCGCTTTAGTGCATCCACAAGTTTGGCAATTTGCCGCGACGGCAGAACAACCAGTTTATCAATTGGCCATGCATTTGGCCGAAAAATCCATGACTGAATTATTGATGTTAGAAGTCAGTTCATCTCATGCGAATCGTTTGTCGCACAGCTTTTTATCCGTTCAGGATGCGCGAATTAAAGAGCGTTTGATGTATCAAGATAGCGAGCAGTTATTGGCCGCTCTTTATGCCATTACCGGTTACCATAAAAGTCGTCGTCGTATAACGCAGTTGGAAAAGCTGTTACAGGAACCTATAGTGTCTATGCCCTGGTTACGTCAAGATGTCGAGGCGTTAGTGTTGTTTGCTCCTTTAGCCGATGCATTAGAAGTGTCTCATCATGTCGATTATGCTTGGGGACAATCCTTTAGTTTGTATTGGGTGGATACGGGAGCAAATGCGATGAGCGATTATGTGCGTAGTACACCCAATTGGGGTCGGATGAAGAGTTTTATGCCTTTTTATCAAATTGAAGCCATGCAACAGCAACGCGCTAAACAGGATAGTTTTTTTACTGCTTTAGGTGAAGATGCGATGCGTTTGGCGTTAATGCGATTGTCTCATCCCCATGCCTTACCCAAGACGTCTTTTAAGGGTGCCACGGGTTATCTAACGCTCGATGATGAGCAGCGTATTCAAGCACGTTTGCCATTAGTCTGGTTAGGCGATGGTCAAGTCGAGATCGTTGATGACATGAGTGTCGCTGAATGAGTTCACATTGGTATTAATCTTGCTTAATCTTCATTGAAATTTATCGTTCAGAAATTCTGTCGTTGGTCGATAAGCTTCACATGTCTTTAAATTGGTAACAGTCGGAAGCCTGCTTCAATCATATTTCATTATTGAGCACTTCCTTAAGTAGGGTTAGTCTGTGTCAGATTTTAACGCATTAGATTTAGATAGCTTAGATGCATTACTGGATGCGGCGGATGTTACGCCAGAATCTGCAGATGCGGCTACCAAGATCAACAACGAACCACCACCAGACCCGTTGCTTGACCTAGCAGTAGGCGATACCCAAGCTATTGCTCCAGAGCCAAGGGTTCCACCAGATACAGCTGAGTTGGCCTCCGCTCCAGAAGTAGTGGATGCTGCGCCTTCTGTTTCGGCAGATGATGACCTGTTGGCCATGGCCCCGCTTTCGGCTAAGCCAGAGATGCCACTTAAATCAGAACTTAACGAATCACCGACGCCTGCTAAAGCACCTCCCAGTCTTAAAGCCGGTAAATCAACAGCACAGTGGACGGACGCAGAAATGGACTCACTTAAAAAATTGATTATTATTTTTGGCAGTATTTTAATTGTATTAGTACTGACGGCGATCGGCTTAGCGGCGGGTGGTTTATTTGCTTCACCCAAAACAGATGCTAAATTGATGGAACAGGTTGAAGCCATTAAGAATGAGGTGGGTCAATCTTATTTGATTTTAGAGGATTCGGGCAAGAAGACGAAAACCATGACAGGGCAGTTGTCAGATGTAGCAACGCAGTTAGCGGAAATTGCCGAAGCGATTGAGATATTAAAGACCAAAACGGCGAGTGCTGCACCAACACCAGCGGCAGCGAGTGGTAAGCCAATGACAGCAGCAGAACGTAAAGCTGCTTTGCGCGAAGAGATTCAACACAACCTTGCCAATGGTGATGCCGAAGGTGATAAAGCAGCTGATACTGAAGTTGTTGCAACCCCCAAAAGTGAAAAAGTTGTTAATTCAGCTCAAGCTGAGCAGCTTGTTGCCGACATAGTTGATATGAAGAAGCGGTTAATCGCCACTCAAAAGGTGCTCGAAAACTTGCAGAAACAATCGGAAACTTTGCAACAACAATCACAATTAGTAACAGATACCTTAAAGTCGGTTGAGACAGACGTTAAGGCACTTAAGCCTGTTGCGAAAGTGGTGAGTGCGCCAAAAGCGCCCGTTGTGAAAAAAGTCGAAGAGAAAGAGGTTGCACCAAAAGCTGAGGTGAAACCAATAAAGCCGGCTGATGCCCCTGAATGGCGAGCTCGTTGGAGTCAACAAATGGGCAAATCTGAAGGATTTCCTTAGGATGGAAACCATGATTGAAAATAATAGTTGCAAACAGCAACAGACATTGACCGAATTCGGCAATGGGAGTGAGAAATCAATGAAACAGCCCAATAAGGAAGTCTTATCATGAAACCGCTAATGTCAATTATGAGTATTGCTGTTGCTAGTTCGATGCTGTTGCTTGGTTGTGTGAACAACAATGGTAGCAGCAGTCAGGCAACAAAACCGGAAGCGACAGTTGCCAAGCCTGTCGCACCTAAAGAACGAGTGCGTATTTCAGCAGTCGGTTATGGTACCGAAAGTTTATACGAAGCTTACACACCAGGTCAGCGTCGTTTGATGGCGATTCGTGCTTCTAAATTAGATGCCTATCGTTCGTTAGCAGAGCAAATTAACGGTGTTAAAATCGAAGGCAACACAACAGTGGGTGCGATGGCAGTTAAAAGCGATTCGTTCCGTGCTAAAGTGAACGCAATGGTTCGTGGTGCACGTGTTACTAGTGTAACGCCTATGGCAGATAACAACTATGAAACCGTGATTGAAGTATTTGTTGACCGTGATTTCTTCGACAACTACTTGTCTTATAGTGATCAAGCCGTGAACTCACCTGTCAAATCAAGTTGTGGTACTAACTGTTTTGATCCGGACGATCTAGCACCTCGATAAGTGCAAGTGCAATGATCACCGCAGTTATCAAGGGAGGAATCGTTATGAAAACACTCGGTTTTACCGTGATATTATTGGTTGGTGTGGGATTGTCGGCACAACAGGTATTGGCTTCATCGAGCATTTCAACTCGCGTTAAAGTGGTTGAAGAGAAGGTTCGGTTGCATGACAAAAAATTGCGCGAGTTGTCCGCTCAACAAGAGTTGACCAATAAACAAATCGCGCAGTTGCAGTTGGCAAGAATGGAAGCGGAAAAAGCGATGGTGGCAAAAGCTGAAGCAGATAAGCAAGCTGCACAAGCTAAGGCAATCATTAAGCAACGACCAAAACCAGCGAAAGCTCAAGAAGTGGTTGCTGAAGTTAAGACCAAACCGCCGATACAGTTACACAGTGATCCTGCAAGCTATGCTTTTCCATAAGGAAGAGCATGGCTTTTTTCGTTTTGGGAATTGAGTAGTTAGCTAACCTGTTTTAGTTGAGACAACCACTGTCTTAATCGATTCCATTCTTTCTCTTGCGCCGGCAAGCCCAAGCGAAGACCATGAATAGCGGGAAGATGCCTGAGCAATAGCTGAGATTGAGCGGCCATTTCACCCCATTCTCGATGCTGTTCAGACACTATCGTGACAAAATAATCCGTTTGAATTGTGGGTTTTATGCCATGATCTGTTAATGATGTCGTTAAGCATTGACTCTGCTGTTGAAGTCGAGATGTTTGTTGAGCTTGCCAAGCTGTATCGTTTAACGCTAATTTTCCCGCCCAACGTGCTAGGTTGCTGACTGACCAAGGCGATTGTCGCAGGCTCAGTTGATTAATCTGCTCATCATTTGCCAGTACGAAGCCTAAGCGAATGCCTGCCAGTCCAAAAAACTTACCGATGGAACGCAATTTCCACGTATTCATCTCGAGCGGTAGCGTTGGCGTAGGGCGACTATCAGCAAAGGCTTCGTCTATCACCATAACGCCTCGGCGCAGATTATGTTTAATGTGCTGTAATTGCATTTCGTTCAACACAATTCCCAGTGGGTTATGCGGTTGAATTAGGACGCAAGCATCGCAGTCGGATGATTGTGCAATTAACTCATTAATATCAGTCACTTCGATGACATGATGTCCAGCGTTGCGCCAAGCACGAGGGTGTTCGCTGTAACCGTTTGCCAGCATCAGCACGACTAGTCGGTCGGAGTAACAATAAGGTATTTGTTCAATGGCCCATTGACTACCGGAAATAGCAAGGCATTCTGTAGGGCTTACGCCATAATAGTGGGCAGCGATGTCAATGAGTCCATCTTCCGTTTCGGGTAGGCGCTGCCAGACGCTTTCAGGAACCATTGGCAAAGGATAAGACCAAGGCGCTATACCAGTTGACAAGTCAACCCATTGTTCTGCCGTGCCGCCATAGTCTTGGCAAGCCGCCTGTAATCGACCACCGTGCTGCTGTTTCATAAGCTTAACGCAGCAATAACAAGCAGCCAAGCGACGACGGATTTATCGATTAATGATAAGCAGGCCTGAATGTGTGTCGCTTGGCAAGGTTTTCCCCAACCGAAGTAGGGGCGTTTTTCGCGTACCCCTTGGTAAGTTGCACCACCACCTAATCGAACGCCTAAGGCTCCTGAGCCAGCGGCCATTACTAAGCCGGCATTAGGACTGTCGTGTTGTCGTCCTTGTCTCCAAGCGCAGCCCAATGCGTGTCGTGTGTATTTGCCGACGATAGCATAACTCAACGCAGTCAGTCGGGCGGGGATATAACCGAGTAGATCATCACAGCGTGCTGCGGACTTGCCAAAATATTCAAAACGAACATTTCGATAGCCCCACATGCCATCTAGGGTGTTGATGAGCCGATGCGATAAAGCAGCGGGAGCGCCCAATAATATAAACCAAAACAAACTGGCGAATAATGCGTCATGTCCATTTTCCAAAACCGACTCACAGGTGGCTTTAGCCATGGCTGTTTCGTTGAGTGTTTGCGTATCCCGACTGACAATCATGGCTAGGGCTTGCCGAGCTTGTGTTAAATCGCCTTGTGTTAGCGGATTAGCGATGGCTAAGGCATGTTCGCGCAGACTTTGCCAGCCAAGACAAAACATCAGCACTAAGGTTTGCACAAGGATATTCGCCCAAAGCGGTAATAGCATCAGTGTGCCAATCAATAATGCAACGGGTAGACCGATCAGAAGCAGTAAACTCAGTAAGCCAAGACAGAAGTTGAGTAACGGATGATGATGTGCGTTATTGAATCGTTTTTCTAGCCAGTGTGCCAGCAGTCCAAACCCAACCAGTGGGTGCCAGCGATTGCTCGGCTCACCCAATAGTCTGTCAAGTAATAAGGCGCTGATTGCCATTAACAAACTCATGAACCATTAAATCCAGTCATCATCAATGCTAAGACGATAATATTTTAACCAAGCCTTAAAATAATCTATGTCTTGTTCAAAGTTGCGTCTATCCGAGCGTGTTTGTTGTAGTTGTTGCTCTAGGCGGGCGATGTCTTCTTTTAGGTAGCTTTGTAGCTTTTTCGGCGTCAGTCGGTCGAAGTGTGCCATACCTAACATCATTTTATAGCGCTGTTCTATCTGCTGCGTTTCGGCTTTCAATTGTTGCCATTGCTGTTCAAGCAGTTTAATAAAGCTTTGAATTTTGTTATCGCTGAGTTGATGTAGCTGTTGGCTCACTTGTGTTTCTTGTAATTGAAGTTCAAGTAATTTAATGAGATTCTTTTCTTCGTAAGCTACTGTCACCGCTTGCATCAGTTGAGTTTTACGCGCTCGTCTGGCTTCATCGGCTTCCCGGTCGGGATGCAGTGCTTTAACCAATTGACGATAAATGGCTTGAATCGATTCTTGTGCCGATTCAGCCTCGGCTTTTTCTTTCGCTTCTTTTTCCAATTGCTTAGCTGTTTTTTTACGCGCTCGCTGTGCTTGGTGCTGGGCCTGATAGGCTTGTTGCTGCTCAAACAGGTGCTTGGCAATCATGTCTGGGTCGTTGACATCAACGGATTCATCTAGACTAAAACCAAAGGCATCTTCAAAGGCGCTGCGCAGAGCGGCATCCATCTCTGCCTGCTCTTCGTCAGTTAAACGGGTTTCTTCTGGCAGATAACGCTGATAAATGGCATGCAGTTCGGCATGGTCGGTTTCATCAATTAATTGCTCGCAAAGCTCAATAATGATGCTGGTTAGCTTGCTGCGTTGATTTTTGGTTAGCTTAGTAGTCATTAGATGATCGTCAAACACACAAACCAATTTAACCTGCTCATTGACCAGTTGTTGTCTTAGCGGTTCATATTTGCCCGCTACTTGCCGTTGACACTGTTCATGTGCTTGCTGCCACTGTTCCAGCGCTACTTTTTGTTTTTCGATCTTTTCCAGGGCGGCGTTATATTTGCGTTGAGCGGGACTGAGAGATTGCTCGCTTGCTGCTTCAATAGCCACAACTGACCGAACATGGGTAGCCGTGAGAGGAGAGGAGGGCATGACTAAGTTTCCGTCAAACGATATCAAACGAACAAAGCGGCAGTTGCTTTGGCGTTGCTAGGGAAATACAAGTGAATGTAGCTTGCCGTCAGTTTTCCGACTCGATAAACCTTTTCGCTCACACCCTTGCCATGCGGATTAACCCCTTGTGTTAAGGGTTCAAGCTGCATCCTTAGGCTACTATGATGAAAAGTATGGCCGCGTAATTCACCTTCAGGGAAATTGACCGCTTGCATACCTAAAGCAACCAGTCGGTTTTGCATAACAGCTTCACCTTCTAACAAGCCCCATAGTTTACCACTTTTGCCTGCTTTGTCGGTCAGTTG
>VFQO010002433.1_pt1 | contig 11382 bp, 10 predicted proteins | sample 3512331 | NCBI WGS metagenome assembly VFQO01 (sample SAMN10412371, study PRJNA504923) | tailings metagenome | isolation source: Replicate 3 from Balatoc abandoned mine | place: Philippines: Itogon, Benguet | collected 2017-08-28 | reverse complement strand
AATCGTCCAGCGACAGGGCGAGGCGGGCGTCGCCGCACGCCACATCCAGCCGGTCTTCGGGCGAGAGTTCCTGTTCGAACCAGGCGCCGTGTTCATCGCGAAAATAGACCTTGGCCCACAGCCGCTCCGAATCGACCAGCAGGTAATAGCGCAGGCTCGCCAACCCGCGATAGGCCGCTGATTTCTCGCGCACATCGATGCTGGCAGTGGCGGGGGACAGCACTTCTGCGATGAGACAGGGCAACTGTTTGTAGATCGGGTGGTCGTCAGCCGGGTCGCACACCAGCATCGCGTCGGGGTAGTAATACGTCGAGCCGCTGGCAAGCCGCAGCTTCATGTCGGCCATGAACGCACGGCAGGTTTTGCCGCGGGTGGCGCTGCGCAGGTGGAAAGCAATATTGAGCGCAATGCGGTTGTGCCGCTCGCTCGCGCCCGCCATCGCGAAAATTTCGCCATCTACCAACTCATGTTTGCAGGTCGCGGCTTCCTCGCGGTGCAGGTAGCCGGCTTCATCAATCGGCGAATGGCTGCGGGCTTGTGACATGGCAAGTGACCAGATTGGGCGGACGAGACGATTATCCTATTGATTCGGCGCGAATTGAAACCCGCCGGCTTGGTGGCGATAAAATCGCTGGCGCCATATTCAAGCCGCACGGTGCTTGCATTCGCAGTGAGGGCGCCACCTCCACAACGGCGTTCGACCCGCAATGGATAACCAGGCTAAAAACAACCGGACCATGCTCGCTCAAGCGCCGCCTGCCAGCGATACGGCGCGGGATCGAGCGCCGGCGCCTTGCCTTCCATCACGTCGGCCAGCAGCTCCGCAGAAGCCGGCGCCAGCGTCACGCCGTAGCGGTAATGCCCGGCGTTGACGAACAGGTTTTCGAAATCGGGATGGCGGTCGATGACCGGGATGTTGCCGGGCGAGCCGGGGCGCAGTCCGGCCCAATGCTGCACCGGCTGCATTCCGGCTAGGATGGGCAGCAATTCGGCGGCTTCGGCATGCAGGCGCTGGAGTGTGGCTGCGTCGGTCGACTTGTCGAAGCCGGCGTCTTCCAGCGTGCTGCCGGCCAGCACATGGCCGTCGCGGCGCGGAATCAGATACAGCCCGTTGCGGAACAGGATCGTGTCCAAGGCACCCGGCTCCAGCTTGAACAGCAACATCTGGCCGCGGATCGGGCGGATGTTGGGGACACCTGTGAGCCCCGGTAGTGCGATTCCCGCCCAGGCGCCGGTAGCCAATACGAAGCGATCTGCCTGGAAGCTGCCCTGCCTTGTGTTGACGGCTACCAGCCGTCCCCCCCGGGTGGTGACTGTTTCGACCGCAGTGTGTGTATGGATGACCCCGCCCATTTGCACGACCGCCTCGCGCAGCGCCACCACCAGTCGCGGATTGCGGACCTGGGCAATGTCTGGCAGCCAGAGGCTGCCGGTTCCCGGGGGGGCAGGTTGCGCTGCCAGGCCATGCGCCTGGCACCATGCGAGCGCCGTATCGGGGTAAGAGATTCCAGATACGCGCATCCCGCAGCGCCAGTATTCGGCATTATGCCCACAACACGCCTCGATATCCGCCACCCAGTCGGCATACCCGGCCATCGAACGCAGCGCCAGTGTGGAGAGTGCTTCGGCGTAATCCCATGGCAGCAGCGGCGACAGAATCCCGCCGCCCGCCCAGGAGGATTCCGAGCCGACTGTGCCGCGTTCGAGCAGTGCCACTTGGTAGCCGTTCTGCAATAAGGCCCATGCAGCACTCAAGCCTGAGATGCCCGCGCCGATAATGAGAACGTTATGAGTCAAAGTGGGTATCCGGATTCGCCGCTCATTCTAGCAAACCGGCCATTGGTCCGGCCCGGGTGGCTTTACAGACGAACCGCTTTTAGTCTGCACTCAAGGAACCAACATCCATGCACAACAGAAAAAAAGGCTTTACGTTGATTGAACTGCTGGTGACGCTCAGCATCGCGGCCATCCTGTTGACGGTGGCGGTGCCGAACTTCATCACCTTTGTTCAGAACAATCGCCTCGCCACCCAGGCCAATGATCTGGTCACCATGTTGAATTACACCCGCAGCGAAGCCGTAAAGCGGAACCAGCGCATCACCGTATGTAGCCGTGCCACCGACACGTCATGCGCAGGTTCGCCAAACTGGGATAGCGGTTTGCTCGTGTTTGTCGACATCAACAGCGACGGAGTGGTGGATGGCGGCGAGGATGTCCTGCAAGTCCGGCAAGGCCTGGAGGGCGGCAGTACGCTGCGGACGGAAGGACTCAATCGTGTGACCTATCGATCCAACGGATTCAGTTCCGGTTTCATGGGTACCTTCAGGCTATGTGACACACGCGGAACGGCAAGCGCGCGTGCAATCGTTGTGAGCCCGCAAGGCCGCGTGCGAACAGGCCCCCTTACTGGCGAGGTAGGTGAAGCATGTCCTTAAACAAAACACAATCTGGTTTTACCCTGCTTGAGGTGCTGGTCGCGATCATCGTGATCTCACTGGGGCTGCTGGGCCTCGCCGGCCTGCAGGCCGCCACGCTACGCAATAACCAGATTGCCTACTATCGTGCCATCGCCGTCCAGCAGACCTATGACATGGCTGACCGGATACGCGCCAATCAGGCGGGGGTGGCAGCGGGCGCCTACGACAACCTGACGGCAATCATTCCGGCTGACCCGGATTGCGTCGCCAATACGTGTACGGCCGCGGAAATGGCGGCAGCCGACCATTCGCAGTGGAATAACAACAATGCACGCATGTTGCCGGCGGGGTCGGGAACGGTAGCAGGCGGCGCGGGTAATTTCGTGGTCACGGTCTCGTGGAACGAAAACACCGAAGCCGGCAACACAGCCCAGCAATTTCAGACGACGATCGTGCCATGAGCCAGATTACCTTGATGGAATGCCAACGGGATCGCGGATCGGCCAGGTTTGCTGAGATTCACCATGATCAGGCGGATCAGCACGGTTTGACGCTGGTTGAACTGCTGATCGCCATGACCCTGGGGCTGCTGATCCTGCTGGCGATCGGCTCCGTCTATATCGGCAGCCGGCAAACGTACCGAATGCAGGACGACAACGCGCGCCTGCAGGAAACCGGTCGCTTTGCGATCGAGGTCATGGGCCGCAGCATCCGGCAGGCCGGGTTCTGGAACATGCCGATTAATCCCGTCGCCACGGCGACCGCTTTCGGAGGCGCTGCGATCACGGGTGTGGATGGGGGCGCTGGTGCGGATACCGTCACAGTCCAATACGATGGGCTGACCGGGGACCGGGACTGCGAGGGCACCGCGCTAGCAGCCAATGCAGTCATCACCGAAGCCTATCGCCTTACGGGCAATAGTCTGGTCTGCGATGGAGTGGACGCAGATGCGACGTTCCAGCCTCTGGTGTCCGATATCGAAGACGTGCAAATCCTGTATGGCTTGATGAATACAGCCACGGATCCGTTGCAGTCTGCGGTTCAATACACATCCGCGCTCACAGCGGCCAATCAGGGCCGGGTCGTTTCGGCCAGAGTTTGCGTGCAGGCCCGCTCGGCCAACCAGGTAAACAACGCTCCCCAGCGTTTTCTGAATTGCGCGGGCGCACTGGGCACAGCAACCGGCGCAGCTGCATTCAACACGGCCGCAGCAGGTGACTTCCGTCTGCGGCGCACCTTTGTCGCGACATACAACCTGCGCAACCGCGTCACCAACGTGCCATGAATCTGATGAACCGATATTTCGTACACCATTCCTGCCGTCAGCGGGGTGCCGCGTTGCTTACCGGTCTGATCTTCATGGTCATTCTCACCTTGCTCGGTATTACCGCCGCGCGCATGGCAGGGCTCGAAGAGCGCATGTCGGGCAACATGCGCGACCGTTCGCTCGCCATGCAGGCTGCCGAGATGGCGCTGCGCGATGCCGAAGATGACATTCTGACGTCGGGCAGGATCACCGGAATAACCAATTTCGTGGCGGCCTGCACCAACGGTCTTTGCTACAACGGCACTGCCGGTTACGCCTCGCCGGTATGGACAACCGAAGACATGACCGACGACCCAAGCGTGGAGTACGGGGCATTTACTGGAACGGGGGCCATCGGCGGGCTTTCCGCCCAGCCGCGCTACCTCATCGAAGGCATACGCAAAACCCCACCGGGGGGTGAAGAAAGCTATTACTACCGGATTACCGTGCGTGCCCAAGGCGCGAATCCGAATACAGTCGTATGGCTGCAAGAGGTTTTCAAGCCATGATGAACCGGGTGCAATGGAGAGCAATGATGAAGAACTATCACATCCCGCAGATGTTGCAGGTGGTGGCCGGCTTGGCAGTGATTTGCTTGCCCGGCCCGGCGAGCGCACTCATCCTGGCGCAAACCCCCTTGTTTCTTGAGGGTAACGTACCACCTCAGACCATGCTGGTGATCTCGAAAGATCAGCAGCTCTACAAGAAAGCCTACAACGACTATTCCGATCTCGATGATGATGATGAGATCGAGACCACTTACAAGCACAGCATCGACTATTACGGCTATTTTGACCCGAAAAAATGCTACACGTACAGCAGCGCAAACAAGCGTTTTGAGCCTGCTTCGGTGTCGACGACAAAATATTGCAGCGGACAGTGGAGCGGCAACTTCCTGAACTGGGCTTCGATGACGCGGATGGATGCCGTGCGTAAGCTGCTCTATGGAGGGCTGCGCTCGCCCAACCGGTCCAATGGTGATGGATCCGGGATCAGCGATGGCGATACCGCCAGCTCGACGGTGCTGGAACGCGGCTTTCTGCCAAATGACGCGCATTCCTGGGCGAAGTACTATGACGGCACCGACCTGGCTCAACTCACCCCTTATGTCCCCCCCGCAACCGATACGGCCAGCAGCACCAGCCGCACGATCACCAACTCCGGCTCGAATACGGTCAGCTACAGCCTGACGCTGGCATCGACTACCGGTTACTCAACGAACGATATCGTGGAAGCGTCCGCGGGCACCGGCATTTACCTGAGGGGTCCCATTACCAGTATTGCCGGCAGCACAATCACGATCAGCGTCGCTAATCTCAACTACGCCGGCGCCGGCACGCATAACAGTTGGGCCGTGAAAAACCTGAGCAAGCGCGGTGTTACCCTATGCAACACCACGCTTGGCGGTTCTTCCCCGCAGAACAAATCCCAGACCAACACGAATTTGCCTCGCCTGCGCGCCGCTCAAGGCAATTTCTCACTGTGGAATGCCAACGAACGCTGGCAGTGTCTTTGGAGCGGGGAACAGCCAGCCAACAACTCCAACAATTTCGCCATTTCAGGAATTCCTGCCGCATCAAGCAACCCGACCTTGGGTACGCACGGAACCGGGACCGGGCTGGGTGATTATTTCGTGCGCGTGCAAGTCTGTAATTCGAGTCTCTTGGGGACGGAGAAGTGCAAGCGTTACCCGGATGGTAACTACAAGCCGGTGGGTTTGCTGCAGCTGTATGGAGATACCGATCAGATCCAATTTGGCCTGACAACGGGTAGCTATAATAAAAATATTAGTGGTGGGGTGCTGCGCAAGAACGTCAGTGCCTTTACTGATGAGGTGAATGTCAGCACCAACGGCACCTTCACTTCGACGGTCGGGATCGTCAAAACGCTCGATCGGATGCGGATTTATGGCTATTACTATGGTGACGGTACTTACCTCGGAAGTAATGGTGACAACTGCGACTTTCAGCTGACAAATCTCACCGAGAACAGCTGTACCAGTTGGGGCAACCCCATGTCGGAAGCGTATTTTGAAGCCTTGCGTTATTTCGCCGGGGTTGGGGCACCCATTTATAATTATACTAATGTTGGAAGTAAGGACAATACGCTTGGGCTGCCCCAGCCAAACTGGGTTCAACCGCTGAGCCAGTCCAATTTCTGCGCTCCACTGAACACCCTGGTTTTTAATGCTAGCGTCTCCACCAACGATTTCGACTTGGCATCCGTCAGCATGTCAGCCATCAACAGCGGCTCAACCGCTGCCGGTCTCGCGAATATCGTGGGGACCAAAGAAAACATCACTGGCACGTATTTCATCGGCGCGAACGGCAGCATCAACAATGAGTTGTGCGACGGCAAGACTGTCGGTAACCTCGGCAGCATTTATGGCATTTGCCCGGAGGGACCGACCCTGCTTGGCTCCTATCTCATGCCGGGTCTGGCACACCATGCGCGCATCAATCGCATCCGCACGGATTTGACGGTCCCGGCAGACGACAAGCAGTCACTCAAGGTGACGACCTATGGCGTGCAGTTGGCTACCAATGTCCCGCGTATTCCGATCGCATACGACGGCGGCGCAACCAAGGTCATTCTTCAGCCGATCTATCGACTGAAGAATTCATCACCACAGGGCGGCGGCGCGCTGGTCGACATGCGCATCGTTTCGCAGACCGCGACAGCAACGACTGCAACGGGAACAATCTATGTGAACTGGGAGGATAGCGAACAGGGCGGTGATTACGACCAGGATATGTGGGGCCTGATTCGCTATTGTATGACCAGCGTGGCGAACGGCTGCGGAGCGGGCACGGCAGCGAACACGATTACGGTGTCGACTGATGCCATTGCAGAATCGACTAACCAGCCTCAAGGATTCGGCTATACCACCAGCGGGACGACCCAGGATGGCGCCCATTTCCATTCCGGGATCGAAGGCTTCAATTACACTGACCCGACCGGCGTATTAGGGTGCACGAACTGCCAACTGAACGCTGCAGCCACCTCGGTGACCTATACTCTCGGTAGTTCGGTTGCCTTGGCACTGGAGGACCCTCTCTACTACGCTGCCAAGTGGGGCGGCTTCAATGATGTCAATGGCAATGGCACGATTGATTCCGTTACGGAATGGGACACCCTGAAGGCCGATGGCAGCGCAGGATCGGACGGCATCCCGGACAACTATTTCCTGGTGAACAACCCGCTGGGCCTGGAAAGTGCGCTGAACAGTGCCTTCCTGAAAATACTGAAGGACTCTTCGGCATCGGCGGTGGCGACCAACTCTTCGTCCCTGAATACGGGCACCCGCATTTACCAGGGACGTTTCAGCAACAATTCCTGGAGTGGGCAACTGCTGTCGTATCGCCTCGACCCGGCCACGGGGGACGTGCTGTCCGCTTCGGGCGCCCCGCCACTCTGGAATCCGTCGGAAACCCCGTACCCGGAATGGGACGCGGGCCAGAAGATTCTGGCGCAGGTTGGCGCTAGTTCGGATACACGTTTGATCCTGACACGCGGCAACGGTGGGGTCGGTGTGGATTTTCAGTACCCCAATCTGACAACGGGCGCGGGCGGGCAACAGGCCGCCCTCGATCAGGACACCTTATTGAATTTCGACAACTGCGGACCTGAGCGAGTGGCGTTCTTGCGCGGGCACTCGGTTAATACCGGGAGCGGCGCCTTTACGTGTGTGTCAGGCACCAGCATCCTCCGGTTCCGCACCCGCGACGTCAGCGTACTGGGAGACATCATCAACTCTAACCCAATGTTCGTAGGTGCGCCAAGTGCCGGTTATTCCGATGTGGACCATCCGGGCTATTCGAGTTTCAGGACGAAATTCAAGGACCGTAAGCCCGTCGTTTATGTGGGCGCGAACGATGGGATGCTACATGGTTTCGATACTTCAACCACGTGGGAAGATGCCGACCCCTTGGTAGACAGCGACGGTGATGGCAACCTGACCAACGATAAGGACGTGTCAATTCCCACTGCAGATTCTGGCAAAGAGGTGATGGCCTACGTCCCGTCGATGGTGTACGACAACCTCAAGCGCTTGACCGATTCCAACTACAGCGGCAATACCAGCGCATCCAATCACCACTATTTCGTCGACAGTTCGCCATTGGTGGCGGATGTCTGCACGGCGTCCTGCTCGACGGCCGCCGCCGTGTGGAAAAGCTTGCTGGTCAGCGGACTCGGTGCGGGCGGCAAGGGGTTTTTTGCATTGAACGTTACCAATCCCGATGTGGCGACGTACGATACAGAAGATACGCCGCAATTCAGCGCGGCTCAGGCGCACAACATCGTGCTGTGGGAGTTCAAGGACGATGTGGACCTGGGCTTTACCTTCAATAACGCGCCTACCAACATCAGTAACGGCCAGGCACGCCAAATTGCGAAATTTGAGAATGGTCGCTGGGGTGTGGTGCTGGGCAACGGCTACAACAGTGCCAATGGCAAGGCGGTCCTGTATGTCCTCTTCGCCAAAGGGCCGACTGGTACTGGTGGAGCCTGGCAGGCAGGCGGGACGGACTATGTGCGTATCGAAGCCGATGCCGGGCCCAATAATGGCCTGTCGGCGCCGGTGCCGTTCGACTCGGATGGCGATGGTCTGGTTGATACGGTGTATGCCGGTGATCTCAAGGGCAATATGTGGAAATTCGATTTGAGCGATCCCAATGCAGCCAACTGGGTGAGCGCGGCGCTTCTATTTACTGCGCAGGATGGCTTGGGAAACCGACAGCCGATCATCAACTCGCCCGAAGTCACCTTGCACCCCACCTCGGGGAACATGGTGTTGTTTGGCACCGGAAAATTTCTCGAAACAGGAGACGCCACTTCGACCGCGGTGCAGACTTTCTACGGGGTGCAGGATAACGGTTCCACCGTGGGTGGGCGAGGTGCGCTGATCCCGCAGACAATTTCCACGACTACGGTGTCGGGGGTGGATTACCGTACCATTTCACTAGGCTGTGGCGCCTCGCCAAAGCCTACGTGTCCCGCATCGCCGCAAGGCTGGTATACAGACCTGCCAACCTTGGGTGAAAGGGCAACCGGTACAGCCAAGCTGGTTTCCGGAAATATCTACTTCAACACCTTCATCCCATCTGTTTCGCCCTGCGAGTTTGGGGGGGCGGGGTGGCTGATGGCGTTGAATTATCTGACAGGCGAGTTACCTTTCCCAGGGATATTCGATACCAACAAGGATGGGGCGGTCGATAATTTAGACACTGCGGTGAGCGGGGCACAGATCGGAGCGGCACTGGGCGGTACTACCCTGATCAAGGGCTCCGAGGCGAGTACAACCGGCGTTGGGGTCTCGTCAACCACCGATGGCAAAACACCGACGACTCTGATCAATTTCGGTGCGGGTTCACGTGGCCGGATTACCTGGCGCGAGATTGTTCAATAGGGGGATAAGCCATGTTGGAAAATGAATCGATCATTTATGGGAGACATAGTCATCGGCCAGATCGACTGATGGGCTTTACCCTGATCGAACTGATGATCACGGTTGCTATCATCGGCATTCTGGCGGCCATTGCTTATCCGGGCTACACGCAGTATGTGCAGCGGGCAAATCGGGCGGAGGCGCGATCGATTCTTCTTGAGAATGCCCAAATTTTGGAACGCAACTACACAACGGCCAATCGCTACGATCTGGATAGTGCAGGAGTGGCGCCTGTGATCCTTGCCACATCACCCAAATCCGGTACAAAGAAATACGACATCGCCCCAGCTTATGGGGCCGCTCCGGCACAAACTTTCACACTTAGTGCTACGCCTACGCCAACGGGTTCAATGGCCGGCGACGCGTGCGGGGTCATTACGCTGACGAGTACAGGGCTGAAAGGCGCCGCTGGTGTAACGACGGACGCGATAGTGGCGGAGTGCTGGGGGCGATAAGATGCAGCACAACTTTGGCGCTGTAATTGCCAAGGTGCCAAAGGGGGCCACCAAGCCACTAAAGGGGATACCAAGGGGGACGCTACCCTTTGACGAGCCGAATCGAACTCTTTTTTCACCCCAAACCTTTTGGCAGCGGAAATCCGACCTTCTCCTGTACCCCATCCAGATCGGCCACTGAGCCAATGCCCAACTGATCCAGCCGATCAATCACTGCACGCACCAGAATTTCAGGCGCTGAAGCGCCGGCGGTCACGCCGACCCGTTTCTTCCCCGACATCCATTGCGGGTCGATTTCACTGGCGTTGTCGACCATATAGGCCGGCACGCCAAGATTTTCAGCGACTTCCCTCAGGCGGTTGGAGTTGGAGCTGGTCGGCGACCCCACCACGATCACCACGTCGCATTGCGGCGCCAAGGCCTTGACCGCATCCTGGCGGTTCTGCGTGGCGTAGCAGATGTCGTCCTTCTTCGGCCCGGTGATGTTGGGGAAACGTACGCGCAGGGCGTCGACCACGCGCGCGGCGTCGTCGACCGACAGCGTGGTCTGGGTGACGTAGGCGAGTTTGTCGGGGTCGGTCACCTGCAGGCTGGCGACATCCTCCGGGGTTTCCACCAGATACATGCCGCCTTCCGACTGGCCCAGTGTGCCCTCGACTTCGGGGTGTCCCTTGTGGCCGATCATTACGATTTCCAGTCCCTTGTCGCGCATCTTGCTGACCTCGACGTGGACCTTGGTGACCAGCGGGCAGGTGGCGTCGAACACGTTGAGGCCGCGTGCCTCGGCCTCCAGGCGCACCGCCTGCGATACGCCGTGGGCGCTGAAGATGACGGTGGCGCCGGCAGGCACTTCGTCGAGTTCTTCGACGAAGATCGCACCTTTGGCCTTGAGGTCGTTGACGACGAAGGTGTTGTGGACGACTTCGTGGCGCACGTAGATCGGCGCGCCGAATTTTTCCAGCGCGCGCTCGACGATGGCGATGGCGCGGTCGACGCCGGCGCAGAAACCGCGCGGGTTGGCGAGAAGAATGGTGGGGGTCATGGAGGTAGGATTAAAAAGAAACTTCTTTCTGGTGTCGCAGTGCAAGCACGGTGACGAGTTCACCGTCATGACGGTACAGCACGACGTAGCCGCTGTCGCCAAAGCCGATCGGCCACTCCCGGCACTCCGGTTCAAGGTCCTCGGCGGGCCGCCCGATTTCCGGGTGCCGCGCAATGATCTTGACGCCGGCGCGAATTGCTTTCACGGCCTGACTGGCAGCATCCATATTCTTGCTGGCCAGAAAACGGTAGGCACGCTGAACATCAAGCAGGGCGGAAGGCGCCCAAATCAGACGTGGCATTCAGGCGGTTCCACGTCTTTACCTGCTTCAAGCTGGGCAAGCCAGGCATCCGCTTCTTCCAGGCTTACGTGCAGACCGGTTTTCTGATATTCATTCCACGCGTTGATGCCGTCCTGCCGGAAGGCCTCGCGCTTTTCTTCACGTTCGACATACTGGCGGATGGCTTCCAGCATCAACCAGTGCGAACTGCGTTGGCGTGCGTCGGCAAGGCGCTTGATGCGATTTCGGGTGACTTCGTCGATTTTGATCGCTACGGGGCGAATGGATGACGCAGTCATGGCGCGCTCCAGTGGGTATGTACAAGTATTACCTTAGCATAAGTCAGTGCCCCGAGCCTGACTCGTTTCAGTCATGGCACAGGCACGGGTTCTCGCGGACAGACGTTACAGAATGCGTACGATTTCCACTTCAA
>VFQO010002431.1_pt1 | contig 11398 bp, 10 predicted proteins | sample 3512331 | NCBI WGS metagenome assembly VFQO01 (sample SAMN10412371, study PRJNA504923) | tailings metagenome | isolation source: Replicate 3 from Balatoc abandoned mine | place: Philippines: Itogon, Benguet | collected 2017-08-28 | reverse complement strand
GGTGGTTGAGCAATTCCTCGTCCGTCAGCCGTTTGCTGCGCTCGGTCAGCACCTCCTGAGCGGCCAGAAAGGTGTCCAGCGGCACGATGCCTTCGAATGCGCCCTCCTTGCGGATCCACATCTCGGGCGGGTTGTCGACATGCATTTTCTTGAGCTTGAAGGATCGGCGGTTGTAGACGTTGTTGCCGATGTACTTCTCGTTGGTCAGCACCTGGCGTACCGTGCTGTAGGTCCAGGGGCAATCGCGATCGGTCAGGATGAATGCGTCATTCAGTCGTTGTGCGACTTCCGAGATCGGCAGATCGTCATCCAGCAGCCAGCGGTAGATCTGATTGACGGTGGCCACTTCGGACTCAGGGCCCGGGACCAGGATCACCCGGTCGGTCTGCAGGCTTTTGTGCTCACCGGGTTTCAGGGTGGCCTTGATGGCGCCAGTCTGATCCACCAGTACCCGGCGCAGACCAAACCCGGCCGGGCCGCCCTGGCGGAATCCCAGCTCGATCAAGCGGCACTGGCCGGCGAAGACCTTGGCCGAGAGTTCGCGGCTGTATTCGCCGGCCATGGCGCGCTTGACGCCCTTGACGATGGTGGAAACGGGAGAGCCATCGTTTTCGAACTGCTCGGCGACGTAGGCGATGCTGATGCCATTGCGCTTGCAGATGTACTCGTAATAGGCGGACTCGTCCGCGTCCTGAAACCGGCCCCAGCGGCTGACGTCGTAGACCAAGATCAGGTTGAAATCGGTGTTGCCGGATTCAACATCGGCGATCAGCCGTTGCAGGGAGGCGCGACCACCGATGGATAAACCGCTTTTGCCATCGTCGGCATAGGTGCGCACGATCTCGATGCCGCGCTTGTCGGCGTACTCACGGATCTTGTCGGCCTGGTTGAGCGTCGAGTACTGCTGGTGCTCGGTAGACATGCGCACGTACTGCGCGGCGCGGAAGGATTTAGTGTCTGGATGAGCGTCGGTGGTGGTGTCAGTCAAAGCCATGATCGGTCAGTCTTTTTGTGGTGTCGGTCCATGTTGGCTTCGAAGGCCAATCCGTATCAAGGTCATGCAGGGGATGCCGACGAGATAAAGTGGCGCAGGCAGGCGGTGTGCGGTCATGCATCACCCCACCTTGCGCAGACTGGCTGCGTCGATCGTCATGGCCACGGGTTTGCTCAAGAGGTCCAGCAGCACCATGGCGCGGCCCTCGGCATCGTTCATCTGGTAGATCGCCTCCAGCCCGGCAAAGGCCCCTTCGGTGATGCGCACGCTGTCGCCAGCAGAGAACAAGGCGTCGGGATCGGCCTGCTGTGTCATCTCGCGTTCTCTCAGCGTCGCAATCAAAGCCGCATCGACCCGCGCGGGTCGGCTGCCAAAGCACACCAGCTCACTCACGCCGACGGTGGAGCGGATCGGGCTCCAGCTTTGGCCCTGGCCCGAGGTGTCCAGCCGCACAAACAGGTAGCGCGCGAACATGGGCTCCTGCACGACTGTGGTTTTGCGGCGGACGAGCTTTTCGGTGGCGAACAGGGGGAGGTAGGACTCGTAGCCCTGGCGTGCGAGATGGGTGAGCGCCACCGATTCCTGCCGGGGCTTGCTGCGCACGAGGAACCAGGCCATGGAGGTGGGCGGAACGTGAACGGCCAGTGCAGGTGGATCCAGCGGGGGTACGTCGGCTTCTACGGGCTCGGTCATCGGCACCCGCTTGGGTTGAGAGGACGGGGGAGCGGACGGCGGCGCGGGCTTCGGTTTCGGGCTGGGGGTGGGGACAGCCCATCCATCGGCCGGCGGCGGCGAGCGCAGCAGCTGCGCCATCGCTCGGATCAGCGGCAGCGGTCTTTCGGCCGCCAGCGTCTTTTCCGCCAGGGCCAACATCTCGCGGCGCTCGTAGGCCTGGATGTCTTCGAGCTGGTAGCCGACCTGCAGGCCGGTCTGGGTGATGGCCAGGCTATCGTCGGCATCGCGCAGCTTGTAGAGCGCCTGCACCGGCAGGCCCAGACGCTCGGCCGCTTGCAGTGAGGTCAGCAGGCGCGGGGCCATGGGAAGTGGGGCGAGGTGAACATGCCTCCATGAAGGCGCTGTTCGCGAACAAAGCCAAGGCCATCTGGCTGACGATCTGCAGATTTCTGGCGCACAAACGACAAAAGACCCCGCCTTCACCCGCTGCCCAAGAAGGGAAGCCGATGAAGACGGGGTCTATGGTTTGTTACTGCAATCGCTGTCGATGAATCGCAGCAATCAATGGCAAGGTGTGATGTTTATCGTGGCACGCCGCGCCACTTATCGAAACTGCGCGCGCTGGTGTAACCGAGGTAGCCGGCACCAAAGAGCCACCACAGGCTCTCCGGCACGGCGTTGAGCAGTTTGGACAGGTTTTCAGCGGCCTGGAAGACCTCGGCGGGCCACCATATGCCGATGATGCTGCCGATCACCGAGAGCAGGATCACGCCGTAGATCACATACAGGAAAGTGGGGCGTGCCCGGCTGGTCCACGGATCAGCCGAGTTGGCCTCCGCCAGAATGGCCGACAGACTCACCTGCATTTCCTGCAAAGCCTGCTGACCTTCGGCTTGGAACAAGGCGAGCTTGGCCTGCTCGCGCTGGGCCGGATCGGGAATCAGGCGGTCGATCAGTTTGGCGCCGGCTTCGAAGAGGCCAGGAGCCAGTGTGGTCAGGACCGATGTCATTGGCCACCTCCCATCACTTTGAATTTGATGGCCGCACCCAGCACGATCACTGTCAGCAGTCCAGTCGTAATCACCTTCACCAGCGTTTGCCAGGCGGTGTGGCGCGCCTCGCGCCAGGCTTCGAGCAAGTCGCGCAGCTCGCGGATGTCGCGCGCAGCATGACCGTTTTCCAGACCAAGGTGAGCAAGGCAACGCTCGGCACCGCGTTCAGCAGCTCGGGTGAGCAGGTCATCCAGATCTTCGGCCCGCAGGCTCAGTACAGGCTCGGCAGGCAATTCAGGGGGATGGGATTGCGGTTCTTCAGACATAGGGGGACTCCTCAAACACGAATACCCGCGCTGTCAAGCTAGGCGGATGGAACAAAAATCGGGGCAACGGGAAACCGACGGGTCGTCGACGATCAGGCGCTGGCAACAAGATCAGCGCTATGCACTGCCGGGTGCTCGGCCACGCAGGTGATTTCCACCTGCTCGCCACGCGGACGCACGGCAATCACCCGGGCCAGCAGACTCCATTGCTCGGCTATACCGAAAGCGAAATGAGTGCGTTCGGCCGACAGTCCGGTTTCGATCGGGACGTCGGGCAGATCTGCAAACACCACCTGCTGCGCATCGCTACCCGGTGTCACGGCATGCGGGCCACTGACCCCACCATCACGACGGCGCAAGGCCATCACATGCGGCTGCCCCTCTGTGAAATGAACCGGCTCGGACAGCGTGGCGGTGTGGGTGTCGACATCCCAGGCGACGATCTCACCACCCGTGCCCCAACTGGGCATGTCGTGGGCAATCGCAATCAGGTCGCCATAGGTAGGGATCAAGCCCTCCAGCTCGGTGCGTAAGGTGATGATGCGGCGGCGATAGCGGTTGGCGGCGGCCAGGTACAGCCCCTCCCGAATGGCATGGGCTTCGGTCGTGCAACCGAAGAGGCGCAGCTTGGCCGGATTGGTGCTGCTGGAGCCTGGCAGGCTCACCGTTACTTCATCCGGCTTCCAGGTGCGGCTGCTGAAGAACTCCACAGTCACCGCGTCGGCGGTTTCCTCGCCGGGCATCACGTACTGGATCTTGAGGCTGTTCTTGACGATGTTGCGGGGACTGAAGAGCGCCACCGGCAGCAAGCGGGCTTCATCGCGCACCAGGCGCACGATGCCGCCTTGCAGGAAGGGCACCGCCCGCCCACAACGGGCCACCCGGGTCAGTGCCTCCCAAACAGTGACCTGCTGATCGAACACGCTGTCGAACTGGTCACCCCGACTGGCCCAGACCTGATCGAGTTGCGCCAAGGCGGTCAGATCGATCCGGGCATCCGGCAGTTTGGCGCCGTAGCTGGCGCGCAAGATGTCGGCAAAGGCCCATGCGATCGAGCGGGTGGGTTCTGGCGTTGACCATCCCGATTCGTATGACCAGACCGGCAGCTTGCGCGTGACGATGCAGTTGATCAGGCGGCTCGAGCGCTGCGACAGGTTGTCGGTGGCGCGCATGCGAATCGCGAGCAGCGTCACGTTGTCAGGGAAAGTGATGCCACCGGCCAGATAGCCCCGGGCCTCACCCCAGCGCACTTCGTGTCCGGCACGTGAACTGCTGTCCTTCCCATCCAGCCGCGTAGCGCGCACTTCGTATCGCCCCGCAGGGACGGGGTAAAGGTAGGTGCGCCGCTGCGGCGTGGTCGTGGCGGCGGTTAGGCTCTCGCTGCCCAGCGTGAACCAATCCCCCTGCGGATCACCCTCCGCGTCAATCGCCCGGGCTTCGACTCGCCAGCTGGCACTGAGGCTGTCCAGTCCACCGGCATCGTTGGCGAAATACAGGCCGCGCGGCAACAGGATGTCGATGCCGATGTGCGTCACCTCGCTATCGGCCGGATTGATCGCAAAGCCCCCGGTCCAGGTACCGGCCAGCAGCTCCTGCCCGGCCACCTCAGGCGCAGTGACCACATCCGGGTTGAATAGCGTGACCGGACTGCCTGGCGGCACGACCTCGTAGGTGACTTCCTCGAACGAGGCGATGGGCGTGTCTTCGATGCGCAGTTGTTCGATGTCGTATTCGCCCAGGCCAATGCAATGCAACTGGTGCAGATACTGCTCATTGCCCTGGTATTCGCCATAGGGTGTGGCGGCCAGGTCCGGATAGACCAGATGGCGGCCATAGACGACCGGGATGGGTTGGGCCAGTCGCGCATAGTTACCCTGGCCTTGCAGGCTGTAGGTGGGTGACGGCTGCGCCAGGTTACCCCCACCGGCGGCAAAGGACGGCATGTTCGGCGTGGGCAGTGGCACCAGCGCACTGACCAAGGCAGAGCCCGCTGTCATGATGATGGCCGAGCCAACGGCTGTGGCCAGGTTCCCGCTGAAGCCCAGACTCGCGCCCAGAGGCCCGCCATAGACGGTGGCGACCACCATCACCGCGATCATCAGGACCGTGCGCAAGGGGTTCTTGCCACCGCCGCCACCCCCGCCGCCCTGCGGCAAAGTGATGAAGAGCACAACGCCATCGATGGGCGTGACCGCCCAATCGGCACGCAGCACCGGGGCTCCGTTCTTGATGCAGACGGTCGGCTGATCGAATTCGGCAATGCCCTGAGTGCCAAGCCACTGGCGGATGGTCTGGCTCGGGTGGGCGACCATCACCTCGCGCTGGCTGGGTTGGAAGGGGTTGCGCAGCAAGATCACGGCGCTTTTGTTCATGTCGCGCTCATGGGCTTCGATCATGGTTGCTCCGCAAATCGATAGAAGCCCTCCACCCGCCAGCCGTGCAGCAGGAGTTCAGGCAGCTTCTGGAAGACCACACCCGCGTCCTTGACCGCGTGCAGCACACCGCCGCCATCGACGGCCAGCCAAACGCCGACATGCACCGGGTGGCGGGATTGGCGCAGCAGCACGGCATCGCCCTCGGCGGGTTGGGACACCAGATGCCACCGTTGCCGCTCTGGGTGGTCACGGAAGGTGCTCATCACGGTGCGCAGGTCGTTGGCATCGACCGGGATTTCCGGTAAATCGCGACCAAAGTGCTCTCGCTGGATGGCCAGGAACAGGCCCCAGCAGTCAAAGGATTGCGGTCCACGCGTACCGGCGTGCCAGGGCCGACCGATGAGCTCGGTCGCCCAGTGCTGGGTGGCGTTCATCGGGTCAGGCCCGGAAACGTCTTGGCGGTGTAGCTGATGCCAGGAAACGCCTTGTTGCCCACATCGAGCATGCGCGCCCGCCCCGTCACCCGGAAGATGTCGGCTTCCACCTCGGTCAACACCAGGTGAATCGGCGGATCCATCTGCGGCCCCTCCAGATCGGTGGACAGATACGGCCGGTAGGTCACCTCGATCACCGACTGCGACTCGGCCGCTGCATCCAGGTGCCTGACGATTTCACGCGAGACGTTGTCCAGGGTGACGGTGATCTCCGGGACGGGCATCGTGTCCACCGGCGGCAAATCCAGCTCAAAGCCCATGGCCACGAACTGCACGCGCTCTCCGGCTTGCAGCGGCGCTTGCGATTCCAACCGGGCCCACAGATCACCGGTGTCGCGCACCACCCGGATGGCGACCGGCTCACCCAAATCATCCACAAACGCCGGATGGCGCAATTCCAGTGTGTGCAGGATGATCTGTTCGGATGGCGCGCTGGCGTAGGCCTCCTTGATCGCTTCAGATAAAGCGGTATTCGGCATGGCTCCCCCTACAGAATGACGGGGTACGGGACGTAGCTGGTTTCGCTGTCGTCCTCGGGCAATTGCGCCTCTCCGGCATAGCCACTGGCCAGCACCTGACCGTCATCGAGCAGGAACACCAAGCCCTGCTCGGAGCTCAACCCGTAAGACGAGATGTCCACCACCCTGCGTTGGGCGATGCGCACCAGCTCCACGCTGCTTCGGTTGGTGGCGTCCCCCAGGCCCAGCGCGCCGTTGCCGTTGTAACCCCAGGCATAGACGGTCCCGTTTTCCAATAAGGCCGCACCGTAGTTGTAGGACCCGGTGCCACCGTGCACGGCCTTTACCACAGTGTTGCCCACCGGGACTTGCACGAAGTTGCCGCTGTTACTGCCGTTGGCATTGCCCCAATAGGCGCCTGCGCCACAGGCCCAGAGCGTCTTGTCGGTTTTCTTGAGAAAGGTGAGCGGGTAGTCGTAGCTGCCGGCGTAGACATCGACCACGTTGGTCGCCACCTGCACCGGGGTGAACTGGTTGGCGAGATTGCCATTGCCCAGTTGGCCATAGTCGTTGGTGCCCCAGGCGTGCAAGGCACCGGTGCTGTCCAGCGCAAAGGCGTGCACGTAGCCACCGAAGACCTTGACGATGGTTTTGCCAGCGAGGCTGCCACCGGCACGCGGCATGGCGACGTTGGCCTGGTTGGCGGTGCCGTCGCCCAACTGCCCGTTGCCGTTGTAACCCCACGAGTACAGGGTGCCGTCGTTCTTGACCGCGTAATAAGCCGTATAGCGCTCGCGGCCCGCAGCAATCTGGGTGATGCCAGAGAGGACCGGCAACTGCACGAAGTTGTTGCGCTGGGTGGTGTCGCCCAAACCCAATTGGCCGTGGGCGTTGTAGCCGCAGGCGTGCACCGTGCCGTCGCTGCACAGCACGAGCGTGCTGTTGAACCCCTCGACGCCACAGTTTTGTGCGACCTGGACCACGGTTTTGCCGGCAATCGAATTGCTGGCGTTCGCGCTCATGTTGTAGGGCACAGGCTGGTTGGCGGTGTTGCCGGTACCGAGCTGGCCGTAGCCGTTGAAACCCCAACCCCAGAGCTGGCCATTCTTGTCGATGCAGTAGCCGTTGGTATCGTGGCTGTAATAGAGCTTGTCCGCCCCAGGAAAGCCCGGCGGGAAGGCCGTGCGTGCCGGGTAGGAGCGCGCGAAGGTGGTGCCGTCCCCCAGCTTGAAGTTGACGTTGCGGCCCCAGGCGCGGATGCTGCCGTCGGTCATGATGAGCCCGAACTGGCGGTAGCTGTTGGGCTGCGCGTTGCTGGCGTTCTCGGGGAGCTTCAATGCCTTGGTGCCTGAGCGCACGTCGGGTGTGGCCCAGACCGGTACGCCCTGCGCACCAATGGTCAGCACCTGCCCGGCTTGGCCCACGGGCAAGGCGACGAGCTGATTGCCGTCGAAGTAGATGACTTCGCCCGGCAGGCTCGACACCCCTTGCGTGCCTTGCGCAAACAGATCCCAAGCGGGAGAGTTCGCATGCGGTGCCACGCCCGTGGTGGCATCGACCAGGCAGACAAAGCTGTCGCCGTTGTGGCCCACCACATCCTGGCGGGCATAGGTGGCGCTGGCGTCATATGCGCCGCGCCAGGTAAAGGCAATCTTGCCCAGAGAAACGGTTCCCATGAACAGTCCTTGAAGAGTGGAGATTGAAATCGGTGGGATTCAGAACAGGATGGGCGACGGCGCGTAGCGGTGGTCGTGGTCGTCATCGCCCGTTTGTGCATGGCTGCCGTTGCCAGTGCTCATCACCTGACCATCGACCGTGAGGAAGTGGTAGGCGCCGTTGTGGTACTCGCCACCCTCGCCGCAGCCCATCGTCCCGGAGCGGGAGAAGTCGACGATGGGCCGGTCGATGAGCACGAAGCGCGAGGGGGCGTTGGACGTGTCGGCATACCCATGGCCGCACTGCCCCGTTGCCCCCATGCCCCAGCCCACCGCCTTGCCGTCAGATCGGAGCGCCATGGCCGACGACCCGTAGCTGCTGCCGTACAGGCGCAGCTTGGTGACTTGGGTGAGGAAGTCGCCACCGATGGTGGCCCAGGTGGTGCGGTCACTGCCGCCGCCGATGCTGTAGCCGTTGTACCCGGTGTGGCGCACCGTGCCGTCTTGCATGAGCGCCAGCGTCCTGCCATAACCGCCGGAGATGGCGTAGGCATCGGTCACGCCGTCGAGCACCTTGTATGGAAACAGCGCGTGTCCGGTCCAGATATCGCCGGTGAAACCCGTGCCCCAGCTGCCGCCGACCTGACCGCTGTCATGCCCCCAGCGGTAGAGTGATCCGTCTTCGAGCACCACGCCGTAGGCGCGGTAGTACTGGGCGCCCGCCACCCAATGCCCGTCGGACTCGGAGCAGAAGACTTTTTTGACGCGCTTGTCGCTGCCCCAGGGCATGAGCAGGCGGTGGACAGATTGGTCGCTGCCAAAGCCACAGGCGTTCGCCTCGCCGGCCACCCACAACTTACCCTGGGTGTCCACCAGGTAGCTCGCAGCATGAAAGCCGCCCGACAGAAAGACCTCGCGGATCGGGGTGTCGAGCGTGAACGGCACGAGCGTGGGCGTGGTGACGGTGGTGCTGTGCCCGAGTCCCAGGCTGCCATAGCGGTTGTTGCCCCAGACATAGACGCGGCCGGCGTCATCCAGGCAAGCGAACATGCGATAGCCGTACCAGTCGTGCCCGGTGAAGACCCGCTTGACCACGGCGGCAGCAGGCAACTGGCCCACCCCATTGACACGTCGAGGCACCGGATTGGCAGTGGCCGTGGGCGAGCCCCCGTCGCTGTTGGCCCCGGCGTGCCACAAGCCGCCACTGGCATCGATGAAGAAGGTCTCGTCCCACATGCAGGTGATGGACGTGATGCGAGGCGTGCCGGGTGGAAATGCCACCCGCGCGGGGAAGGTGCGACTGATGTCACCGGTGTTGCCGGTGCCCTGCTGGCCGGTGAGCGCCCGGCCCCAGGCACGCACCGAGCCGTCGTTCATGAGCGCGGCCATGAAGAAGTTGGCGCTGTGGTAGTCGGCTGCTGCGCGGTCGGTGTTCATCAGCGCCGTGGCCACCGTGCCGTTGCGATCGGCCATGAAGCGGAATTCCACACCGTCCACCCCATTGGCGCCATTCGCGTGCAGCACCATGCTGCCGATGCCACCCACCGACACCCCACCGGTGAGCAAGTGGCCTTTGAGGGTTGCATCCTGCTGGCCCAGCGCAAAGGGCTGTGGCTGACCGTGGCGGATCACCCAGGCGCCGCCTTCCTTGAAGACCACATCCCCATCCCGATAGCCCAGGTAGGGCGAGTAGAGGCCGCGCCAGCGGTAGCCCAGCGCCGATATATCCAGGTTCACAGTTGCACCTCCAGGGCGTTTTGATGGAGGGCAAAGGTCACCCCTTCGGCCAGGGTCCAGGCCAGGAAGTCTTGCGCATTGAAGTTGGCATCCCGCCCCTCGGTCAGCAGCAACTCCGATCCGTCGCTGGAAAGCGCGAACCCATAGAAGCGAGGCAAAGCCGCGGTGTGGACCAGCTCGTAGCCGGATTCATCGACCTTGACCTTCAGCAGCATCCCGCGTGCGCCAATCAGGGAGTCCGGCAGGCCCACTGCGAGCAGTCGGGCGATGACCTGCTGCAACACGGCTTCGGCGTCCACCAGGATCTGGTTGCCGCTGGACTGCACCTGGTTGAGCACGGCAGTGGTGTCCGCCACGCCTTGGTCGGCCGAGGCTTGGGCACGGTCGGCTTCGCTGGCGGCGAGTTCGGCCGAGGTGAGCGCGTCTTGCGCGGCGGCCTGGCTCTGAGCCAGCAGGCCGTCAGCGGCGAGGTTGATGCGGGCATCGGCGTCCGCCAGCAGCTTGGCCACGGTGGCGACCGCACCACCCTCGGTGGTCACGGTCTGCGCGGTGGTGCCGTGCACGATGGTGTGCAACAAGGCACTGTCGGCCGTGACCTGCGCGACCGCTTGATGCAGATCGGTTTGCAGACTCATAGAAGTTGTTCCGTGTATGCGATGAATGGATGAATCAGGTTTTGCTAGGCCGGCCAGCGAAGCGGCAAGGTGCCGTGCACCAGTTGGTGCAGCTCGCTGCCCATGGCAAAGAGGTCGTCGGCGGAGAGCTCCAGCATCAGGTTGAGCGCGCCCTCGTCGAGCGTGGGCCGCTCGCGGATTTCCAGCTCGCCCTTGACGTCCCAGCGCCGGGCCAAACGCAACTGGGCTTCGAACTGGCGGGTGAAACGGGCTTCGTGCGGCAGCAAACCGAGACCGCCGAGCAAGGTGATCTCGAACCACTGCCCGCCCTCGTCGGCGTGGTACTTGTACCAAGCCTCGAACAGGGCAAACTCGAACTCGCTGAAGAGCCAACGCACGGTGATGCGCGTGGGCGTTTGCCGAAACCGGCGACGCTGGCGTGCCGGGCCCGACTCCATGTCGGTGCGCAGCACGGCTTCTTGGGGTGTGAGGCCATAGCCCTCGACCGAGGGCAGCGGCAGCGTGGTGGGCCAGGTGATGTTCATCGGCACTCCCTCATCACATGGCCCCTCATCGCATCGCCCCTGCCGCCGGGTTCAATCCGTAACGGCGCTCCAGGGTCGGTGCCAAGCCGGAGCCTTGGGAGATGGAGCGCGCCATGCGCGCTTCCATCTGCTCGACGATCACATCCAGCCGGGTGCTGCCATCGGGCTGCTGTTGCTGCTCGACCCGGGTCTCCACCCCGTTGGCACGATTGATCACATTCACTTCCACATTCACCTGCGGTTTGGCAGCCACCGCGCCGCCCAAGGCACGCAATTGGCCGGGGGTGAAGACGGCCTCACCCTGGCGGGCGATGATGGGCACTTCGCCCGAAACGAGGCCTCCGGTGTGAAACCGCCGAGCACCGGCAAAGAGACCCGGATCCACATGGCGAGACGGCAGCCCATCGGCACCCAGCAGACCACCGCTGTGCGCGATGTTGGCGTTCACGCCCATCAGGTCGCCCGAGCCCAGAGGAAGCGCGGCACTGGCCGCCGGCGCAAACAGGCTCATCGCAAAGTTCGCCAGCGGCAAG
>VFQO010002430.1_pt1 | contig 11406 bp, 10 predicted proteins | sample 3512331 | NCBI WGS metagenome assembly VFQO01 (sample SAMN10412371, study PRJNA504923) | tailings metagenome | isolation source: Replicate 3 from Balatoc abandoned mine | place: Philippines: Itogon, Benguet | collected 2017-08-28 | reverse complement strand
ATTGATTCTGTATCAGATAAATCAAATGGTGATGTAAAGTCTTTGAAAGATTTAATTGATTCTGTATCAGATAAATCAAATGGTGATATAAAGTCTGTTTTAGATATGATATACAATTTAAATGATAAGTCAAATGGTGATGTAAAGTCTTTGAAAGATTTAATTGATTCTGTATCAGATAAATCAAATGGTGATATAAAGTCTGTTTTAGATATGATATACAATTTAAATGATAAGTCAAATGGTGATGTAAAGTCTTTGAAAGATTTAATTGATTCTGTATCAGATAAATCAAATGGTGATATAAAGTCTGTTTTAGATATGATATACAATTTAAATGATAAGTCAAATGGTGATGTAAAGTCTTTGAAAGATTTAATTGATTCTGTATCAGATAAATCAAATGGTGATATAAAGTCTGTTTTAGATATGATATACAATTTAAATGATAAGTCAAATGGTGATGTAAAGTCTTTGAAAGATTTAATTGATTCTGTATCAGATAAATCAAATGGTGATGTAAAGTCTTTGAAAGATTTAATTGATTCTGTATCAGATAAGTCAAATGGTGATGTAAAGTCTTTGAAAGATTTAATTGATGACATCGTAAATAAAATGAATTCATTTTTGGATTCTAATAATTCTAATAGTTTTAATATTGAAGATGATCCTTCTTTTAAATCTATTATTTCTTCATTGATGGAAATTCATGATAAGATTGAATATATTGAAAAGAAAGGTAATGATGATAATGATTCCTTATTACAGAAAGTAATGGAACTAATTTCTACAAATTCTTCAACTCCTTCAAATCCTTCAAATCCTTCAATTCCTTCAATTCCTTCAATTTCTGAAGTTCAAGATTTAATTATTCAAATGAGAAACATTATTGAAATGCATAATGAAGGAAAAGGAGATCTTGAGGGAAATTTAGTAAAGAATTTTGATGTTGTAACTGGACGCAATACTGCAGCTGTATCTTCATATTTCACTGGAAATCGTGGTGAAATTTTAACATTTGGTAATCCAGTAACATTTCAACATGGTTTGATGTCGTTAAAAGAAATCACTACACCATCTATAAAAATTGGTAACGGATCTGGTAAACCAGGTAAGGTTGCACTTGATTTACGAGGTGATTTAAATATAACTGGTAAGATTAATGGAAGTAGTATTTCAGATTTTGGAAGAATACCTTTATTAACACAATCACTTTCTGTTATTTCTGGAAGAGTATATAAAATTCCATATAGTGGATCATTTCCAAACAACATAAGAATTATTTTCAATGGATCATATATTGTTCCTTACTCCGAAACTGACGGTTACTTATTCAATTTAGTTGGTGATAATATTATTATTCGAACTGGTGATAGATCTGTTGGTTTAACTTTTGATAAAACTGGTAAAATTACAAGAGAACAAAGTGGAAACTATGATATTCAAATCTTTTAAAAAAATTAATAAAAATTAATACAAATGTATTAATTTATATTTTTCTATATAATCTACCAAAATAATTTAGGTTAGAATCTTCCGAATTTTATCTACACCTGTTTCAACTTTTTGTATCTTATTCTCAACATTTTCTATTTTTTCGTGAACATTTTCTATTTTTTCATGAACATTTTCTATTTTATCTTTAAATTCTTTGATATTTTGTAATAGATCTTTTACATTACCAGTTTTATCTTTAATTTCATTAATGTTATTTTCAAATTCTTTAACATTTTTTACTAATTTATCTCTTATAAGATCGAATCTATCAATATATTCTTGAGCTTTGATGATATATGAATTTGCCCATTGATATGCATATAAAAGACCAATTATAATAATAATGATTAAAATTAAAATTATGACAAGTAAAATTAAATCTGTAATTTCATACCACTTCATTTTATGACATATAGAAATAAAATATTTAAAAATTTTATTTTATACATCGTTAATTTTGTCTAAAACAATTTATTGCAATATATTATTATTTTTCATAATTTTGTAAACTATAAAAATGTCGGATTACCGCGTTTTCCTAAAAACAAGTGGTGAAAATGTCGAGATTGAAATCCCCGACATTTATAAAGACCCTGATTCTGAAACCTATACAGATCAAATAAAAACATATCTTTGTAAAGAGAAAAATATTGATTTCGATAGTATTAAAGTAGATGTAAAAAGAAATAAAAGAATTCTAAAAAATTGCCAAAATATCGAAATTATGAATGATGATGAAGTTTATTTTTTGATAGATCATTCACTTTTAGAAAAATTTCAAGGTGTTAGTATGAAAACAGGATATAATTCAGTTAAACAAAAATCTATTATAAATTTTGATCCTCTTTTAATTCAAAATCATCTTGATTCAATTTTTAACAATTATCAAAATCAAATTAATGATATAAAAATTACTATCAGTACTTTCTGTGAATCTTTAGAAAAATCAATCTTTAAAGATAAAATTTATGAATTTTTTATTTTTAATGACGTTGAGAATTTATTTAATCAATTTCAAATGACAATTATATCAAATTGTTATTATTTTTGTCCATTTCATAATGGAAGACCTCGTGGTGTTGGTTTTATGTTTGATTCAAGAAATAAAATTTATCGTGAAGGAAATTTTATAGATAATCGTATAATTCAAGGGAAAATGTTAAAATTAGGAGCAATAAGGGTATACTCTGAAGCTCAATGTTATTTAGATGGAAATGAATATAACATTGGTACTATTCATTATTTTGATATTAAAGAAACATATACAGGGTTTCTACATAATGGTCAATATTATGCAAGTGGTACACTTGAAGATCAAGATGGAATATATATTGGTAGATTTATTGAATGTAAAAGGAGTGGTTATGGTATAATGAGATATAAAAATGGTGATTACTATTATGGTTTTTGGAGTAATGGTAAGAAGAATACATATGGAAAACATAAATATTGCAATGGAGATTATTATACCGGTGTATATATCGATGGATTAGAAAATGAACATGGTATATATTACGATAGAAAATCAAATATAACATATTCAGGTACATTTTGTAACGGTAAACCTACATATAACAAACATGAATTTAAGCTTTTTTCAGGGCATATATTCTATGGTGACTTCTTTGGAAAGTATGAAGTTAAAATGAAAAATATAGTTATTGAAGATCAAACAATGGAAATTTTAAATCATGTTGTAAATCATTTGAATGATTCTGATGATGAAATTATGGATTGTGATGATGAAATTAGAGAGAATATAGAAAATAGAGAAAATAGAGAGATAACAGAGAATATAGAAAATATAGAGAATATAGAAAATAGAGAAAATACAGAAAATACAGAAAATAGAGAAAATCATCGAAAAAGGAAGTTTTCCAAATTTAGTGGAGATGATCAGTTATATTCAAAGTACAGTTTGAAAAAAATTTTTGATGGTGTAAATTTATATTATAGGTCAGATCATAATGATTATGTAAAACATAGTCATATAAATACAGTTCAATGTTACTATGGACATTTTAACTTTGAAGGTAATATTTATGGATCTGGAAGGATATTCTACAATGATAGTAAAGAAATTTGTAGTAAAGATGTAATTTTTGAAGAACATTCAGGTGCATATATTAAAACACTTTTTTCTGGATATAGAGAATATCAATGTACATTTAATAATTCAAGTGTTAATGGATTTGGTCTAATTAAATATTCAAATGGTGATGTATATATTGGAGAAATTAAAAATGGTCGTAAAAATGGTAAAGGTTTAATTAAAAGGAAGAATGGTGAAAGTGAATATTGTTGTTGGATTCATGATATGAAACAAGTAGTTAAGACATATTAATTTTATATTAGAAAATTTCAAAGTAGAAACTTAAAAAGTAACACTATAAAAAATGAAAATTTTTTCTTAAAATAATTTTAAGAAATGTCAGTTGAATTTTTGGAACATAATTTTGAGCCTAAATTGCCTGGTATGGTCGATGTAATTCCTGTTATCCATCGTTATAAGTTGTTACCTGAAACTGAAAGAGAGCTTCGACAAACACCTTATGAATTTGGATTTGATGGTTTTAGTGAATCAGTTTTTTATCGTACATATTCACGCTTGAAGCCTGATGGATCTAAAGAGAGATTCAATGATACAGTTATTCGTTGTATTGAAGGTATCTTTTCTATTTTAGTTGATTGGAATGAAAAGCATGGTTTAAAGTGGCCTGACGAAGAGATTAATGATCTTGCTTTGAGAATGGGACGAGCAATGTTGAAGATGCAATTCTTACCACCTGGTCGTGGTCTTTGGACTAACGGTTGTGATTATACTTACAACCGTGGTTCTCTTGCCTTGAACAACTGTGGTTTCATCTCTTTAAAAGAAAGTCTGGTTAAGGCTGCAACTTGGACTATGGATGCATTGATGTGTGGTGCTGGAATTGGTTTTGATACTCGTGCTACTGATGAATTCTCAAAAGTTACAATTCCAGGGTGCTCTTTTTGTCGATCTTTAAATAATCCTGAAAATTTCAGTACACCAGAAGCTGCATATTGTTTCAATAACTTTCATAAGTCTTCTACAATTAATTGTTGTAAGTGCAATAAACTTGTATATAAGATTCATGATTCTCGTGAAGGTTGGGTATACTCGGTATATTTACTTTTAAGTTCATATTTTGGTGGTAAGATTGTATTCTTTGATTACACTGATTTACGTCAAGAAGGAGCAACAATTCATGGTTTTGGTGGTAAATCGAGTGGACCTGAACCATTAAGAATTTTACACCATCGTATTCGTTGTTTTATGGAATGTTTCGTTTCAGTACGTGATGGTGTCAAAACTGCGAATGATGCAATTCGTGATATGACTTTGAAATTAGCGTCAATCTATCCTGAAACAAATTACTATGAAAGAACAAGTTTATTAACAGCTGCTGAGAAGATTAAGACAATTCAAGGTAAAACTTACGGTACTTCTCGTCTAATTTGTGATATTTTCAATGCAATTGGTATTTGTATCGTTGCTGGAAATATTCGAAGAAGTAGTGAAATTTCACTTGGATATCCATATGATACTGAGTTTTTGAATATGAAGAATTACACTTTGAACCCTGAAAGAGAGATTTTAGGATGGATGAGTAATAATACTGTAATTCTTGAGAAGACTTCTGATTTTGATCATATTGATGAAATTTCAGAAAGAATTAAGGATAACGGTGAACCTGGAATCTTCAATATGATCAATGCTAAGCGATATGGTCGATATGGTCGTCATGAACCAATTGGTCGTGAAGCTGAAGAGGATAGTCGTGCTATGGGAGTTAATCCTTGTAGTGAACAAATATTAGAGTCACAGGAGATTTGCAATTTATCTGAAGTTTTCCCTAAGAGGTGTAACAATGACATTAAGAAGCTTGAAGAAGCTGTATTTTTAGCTACATTGTATGCTTCAATCGTATCTCTATTACCAACTCATTGGGCAACTACAAATGCAATCATTTCAAGAAATCGTAGAATTGGTGTTTCTTTTTCTGGTATTACTGAATTTCTTCATAGTGTAGGTTCTGCAAATATGACAAAGTATTTAAGAATTCTATATAAAGTTGCAAGAAAGACAAATACTGATTTTGCAAATCGTGTTGGTGTTAATCCTGCAATTCGTATCACTACAGTCAAACCTTCAGGTACAATTAGTCAACTTGCTGGTGTACCTTGTGGTATCCACTTCAATACATTTAGATATTGTATTCGAAGAATGAGAATTTCAGCTAACTCAGAATTAGTTAATGTACTACATCGTGCTGGATATCAATCTGAACCTGATCTGATGGCAGGTGAAGGAACTCTTGTATTTTCATATCCTCTTGATAATGGTGAATCTCGTACAGCTGAAGAGGTTACTATGTGGGAACAGGCTATGTTACAAGCTATGTTACAACGTGAATGGTCTGATAATGCAGTTTCTTGCACTGTATATTTCAATCCAGAACGTGAAAGTAGTGAATTAAAATACATGCTAGCACAATTACTTCCTATTGTTAAGAGTGTATCATTATTACCACATACACCATCTGGTAAGTATAAACAAGCTCCTTATGAAAAGATTTCTGAAGAAGAATATCTTGTAATGAAGGCTAATATTAGACCAATTCAATGGAATGATTATAGTGAAGATGGTGTTGGTACGAATCAAAATGATGAACAAAGTAATGAAATTAAGGAAGAAGATTCTGAAATGTCAAGAGGATGTGATGGTGATGCTTGTAGCATTGCAGCTTACAAAATGATGATGCAAGATTTAGAGAAGAACACGAAAAATAAAGGTAAGAAAGAAAGTAAAAAGAGAGCTCGTACGGTTGAAGAAGATTCTGAAATGTCAAGAGGATGTGATGGTGATGCTTGTGATATTGCAGCTTACAAGCGTATGATGCAAGATTCGAAGAGAATGAAGAAATAAATTAATAAAAAAGTAATAAAAATAGAAAAGTGAAAAATTTTTCACTTTTCTATTAAGAAATGTCAATTGAAGAAATAAATCAAAGAATATATCCTTATTTAAATTACATATACTATATTATTAACAATATTAATATTCAAATTCCATCATATTCAGTATATCATGATACAATAAGTTTAATTATATCTCAACAAATATCATTTAGAAAATCAAGGGAAATAAGAAGAAACATGTTCGAAATGTTAATAAGTGAAAATCTTCCTAAATTTACATATGAATTTATAAACTTTAAACTTTCTAGTTTATATAAACAATTAGGAATAAGTGATAGTAAATATCAAACAATGAGATCAATACCTAATGTTCCAGATGTTAAATTTACTGTTCAAGAACTTGAAAATTACATAGCTTATATTTCTAATATAAAGGGTATTGGTAATTGGACATGTAATGCATTAAGAGTTATAAATAGAGTTCCAAATTCATATTTATCAGATGATTTATATATTCAAACGAATATAAAAAACTTATTAGGTATTGAAAATGTAGGAAAATCAGAGGTTGAATATATAATAAATACATTCTTTTCTCATCATAGACTTGAGTTTACAATTTTATTTTGGAGAATTAAAAAGGAGTCAATAGATAAAATGAGAAAATTTGAGGATATAACTCAAGATGATTTCTTATAATTTTCAAGAATTTACATTTTAATTAATATCATCGTAAAGAGAGTTATCATAAAAGGAGTTTGTGAATTAAAACATTTTAGCGGCCATGATCGAAATTTGTTTCAATAAAAATCTCCTTCGATTTAACATCATATCGAATAGCATCAATATTATAAAATAATTCATAGTGATAATCAAACTTATGACTTTTAATTTTATAAACCGCAACTACAAATTCATGAAGTGTAAATGTCTTTCCTAATCTAACTTTACTATAGAATGGTAATTCAATCAATGTATGATCTGATCCTCTATGATCATCATTGATACCAGCATTATTTACAAGAGTAACATCGTATGGTGAAATGAATGTAATTTGATGCATATCCATCGTTTCTAGAAGACTAAATATCATCTTAATATAATCAACAAAATTTCTTTCGATTAAATCAACATTTTCAAAATCTTCAAGTTCACTAGAGTTATATCGAAAAATATATTTTTCGGAACCTTTTTGAATATTAATTTTACAAGAATGGATAGGACAATCATCATGTTCATCAGCATCACATACAAAATCTTCATGTGAAGATTTTACATATTCTGGTAATTCATTTACGTCATATGTGGACCACATGTTTGAACAATTGTAATAAAACTTTCCTTGATGTTCAACATAGAAAAGTTCAATACACCAATATACAGTTCGTATCAAGGAATCGAAAAAAGTTGAAAAGTTGTCTAAATCCGAATCAATCTCAAATACTTTCTGATTATGAATTACCTTCTTTCTCTTTGTAATCGGTTCTTCAATATTTCCATTTTTTCCATACAACGACGACATTTTTCTATATTTACATTGTATTTTTTCATTTTTTTCAGAATTTCTATGTTAGTAATTGAAGATTAATAGAAATGAAAAAATACAATGTTAGTAATTGAAGATTAATAGAAATGAAAAAATACAATGTAAATATAGAAAAATGTCAACAATAACATCAACAATAACATTAACATTTGCTGAATCAGGTGAGAATGGAGTTGGTCAAGAGATTATAGGTACGAAGGGTACATCTGGTTATACTCTTGAGGATTTACAAAATGTACAAGCTATGTATCCAGATCGTTCAATGATATATGATTTGAGGAATTTAAGACCAGATTTAGTTTTAGAACCTGCATATCTATTAATTGTTAAATCTGCTTTTGAAGAAGCTAATGAATGTTATTTCAGATTAATTAATGATGAATCTAATCATGGTGTTGAATGGGATAAGAAGAAATTTATGAGAGGTCAAGTAAAGAATTCACAAGCTCGTTATAATCTTTTATTCGATGATTTGGGTAATTTAAATACAGGTGTTCCACCATATATTCGAAGTATTACAAACATAGTATATGATTCGAATGGAAATATAATAAAAAGATTACCTAATTATGAAGAGAAACAGGGTACAATTTATAATTATAATTACTTTCCTGAAATGAGAAGGATAGTCTCAAAGATATCATCTTTTCCTAATGTTGGTAGACCAATTATTGAAGCTAACTATTACTATGATGTAACAAAAACTGGTATTGGATTCCATGGAGATACAGAAAGATGTAAAGTTATTGGTCTTCGTTTATGTCATGATTTTCCAATTCATTTTCAATGGTACCATCGAAGTGAACCTATAAGTAATCCATTTATTTTTAATTTATCTCATGGAGATATGTATATGATGAGTGAAAAGACAGTTGGTACGGATTGGAGATCTAGTTCAAAATTTACATTACGTCATGCTGCAGGTTTTGATAAATTTTTAAAGAAATAATTTCGTAATAAAATGTCAGAGTTATTAAAGGAAGAAAATTCTAAAAAATATGAAGAAGAATCTAAAGAAAGTCAAGATAATATACAAAATATTCAAGAACAAGATATTATAGTAGAAGATAAAAGTCAAGAACAAGATAATATACAAGGACAAAATAAAGTAAAAAATTTAAAAGGTAATAAAATACTTTCAGATGATAATGTTGATGTCGATATTACACCTAAAGTTGGAAGGAATAGTATAGTCGTAAATTTATGTAGTTGTGCATTTACTTTCAATATCTCATCTTAATTATTTAAATCATAAAAATAGATAGTATTTATTTGTTGTTTTCCATTTCTTGTCTTTGATCTTGCTACTTTTATCTTAACCTGATCAAATACTATATCACCTTTTTCAATAAGAATTGCAAAAGATTTAATTATAAATTCTAAGATTGGTGAAATTCCTAAAATAATACTTGATAAAGATTTCTTTTTACCTTCCCAAATAAATTTCATTTCAACCATTGCGTTGTTTGCTAAAGCACCAGATTCTTTAAATTCATTAATTTCAATTGTATTCAATTTTGTATCAAGATATAACTTAATCCAATTATGATACCCTGTGACTTTATTCTTTGAATATTCACCGATGAAAACATGTTCAAATAAACAATTATATCCATTATTGGATATTTTAAACCAAACATCTCGTATAAAGTTTCTCATTTCGAAATACGAAGAGAATTTATCATTAAAGTGATTATAAATTCTCTTCATTCTAATATCATCAAATATAACATCTAAAAATCTTTCTATTTCTTTAATTTCTTCATCTGTATCATTTTCTTTATTAATTCTATTAGCTAAATAATTATCAAATAAATCTATAAATTCTTTATAACCTTTAGATTCAAAAATTTCTTCATTCAAAATAGTAAAAGGATGTGTTTTAGATTCATAATTTTTTTTGAATTTTTGGTTCCATTTCATTATAAGACCAAATTAACCAATTAAAAAGTTCTTGTCTTACTTCATCTATATTTTTATTTTCTTTAATTTTATCTTGTAATTCTTTATTTTCTTCGTTATCTTTATTGTCTTCATCTTCTAATTTTTTATTTTCTTCTTTTTCGTCTTCTTGTAATTTTTTAATTCTATCATTTAAATTTTTAATTCTACCATGTAAATTTTTAATTCTATTTTTTATTTCTAAAATTAGTTCCATTTTATAAAATTTAAAAATCTTTATAAATAAAAATAGAAAACATGTCACGAAAATTAACAAAAGAAAAAGCACTTCAAATATGGACAGGGGATAACTATATTTATATCAATAGAAACCTTGCTGGACGTAACTATAAAAAAACAGATATGTTCGTAGATTACATAGAATGGAATAGAAATATGTATAAAATATCAGAGATAATTAAAATGTTGATAAATTCAATGCTTCCATTTAATTATTTTAGATATGAAAATTGTTTCTATCGTGGTGAAGTATATTCGTTATTAACTGAAGAATCTTATAATAGAGAAACATTTACATCAATTTGTTCAGATTATGAACAAGCTTTATCATTTTCAGAATCAAATGTAATGTTTAAGATAACTGTAGATCCTGAAGTATTTTGTATTCCAACTGGTATAGAAAATGAGTTATTAATAGAACCAAATGTACATTGGAAATATTTAGGTCGAGAAGGCTGTTTTTATCTTGTTCATATATTACCATTTAATCCAAATATAAAAAATTATGGAAAATTGATTGATGAAATTGAAGAGGCTTATATTAAGGAAAATGATCAGGAAATTTTAAAATTGGAAACAAATCTACAAAATAACGCCTTTAATGATGTTGGTAATATCTATGACTTTATTTTAAATAATATAGAATTTTTTAATGTAGATGAAAAACCATGTTATAATTTTGCTGATTTTAAAGCTGATATTCGTAACTTAAATATAAAAACTGGACTTGCAAATTTAGAGTTATTATTTGAATTCTATAAATCTAAGATTTAATTACTATGTTTCAAAAATATGAAGTTAAAATAAACAGGTAAATTTACCTGTTTTGAAAAATTTAAAACGTAAAAAATCGTAAATTTTGACATAAAAATCGTAAAAAATAGGTTAAAAAATTACAAAATAGCCGAAAAAGTGAAAGTGACACTGTTCAGGAGCCCAGTGAAAACAGGTCCAAGTTGGCCAAAAAATGACGTTGTGAATAGCTGATCCAAATGACTTTTGAAAAAATTTCTTTTAAGAGAAAAATCACGTAAAAATATGATATATTAAGATTTCCTTGAACTCTGACTTCCAATTTTTTAGAGATAGATTTTTTAAAGTCATAGTTAAATGATCAATTCAGGGGTTCGAAAGTCTATAGTGTAAGTATGAAAAAAGAAAAGTATGATTTTTTGAATTTTGGGTAAAAAATCATCAAAAATAGGTTCAAAAAATTACAAAATAGCCGAAAAAGTGAA
>VFQO010002429.1_pt1 | contig 11420 bp, 6 predicted proteins | sample 3512331 | NCBI WGS metagenome assembly VFQO01 (sample SAMN10412371, study PRJNA504923) | tailings metagenome | isolation source: Replicate 3 from Balatoc abandoned mine | place: Philippines: Itogon, Benguet | collected 2017-08-28 | reverse complement strand
TCTCGGCATTGAGCCGCGCCAGGGTGTAGGTCCGGCCTTCGGGTGTGACACCGCGCAGATGGTTGATCTGGGTGCCCTTGCGGTCCTCGCAGACGATCAGGTGACCCCACGGGGCGACCGTGATGTTGTCGGCATAATCCATCAGCTTCGGATCGGTGGACTCATGGAACAGCTCGATCTGGCTCGGTCGGCTGGCGACAGCCGAGGGGACATAGCGCATGATCTGGCCATAGCGGCCCGCCCCGCCCGAGGTGCAAGTGAAGAAGAACTCCACCCCGCCGCGCTTGCGTCGGCCGAGGTGGATACCCTCCCCGCGGGCAAAGCGGGCAGCCCCGGCTGCGTAGCCGCGCTGGCGCAGGTCGTCATTCGGGCTCTCGACCTCGTCCAGGTCGATCCACTTCACTGAACGCTTGGCACCCATGGCCCAATCGGCACCGTTCCAGTTGCGGCTGTCGCGGCCGCCATCGGCAAAGGCCAGCGCCTGCAACTTGCCGCCCTGGGCCAGCTTGCCGGGAACATTGGGGCTGACGAGCTAGACAAGGCCGTCGTCATGATCCTCGGTCTGGTAGACGATCCCGGTGTAGGGATCGACGGCCGCAGCCTCGTGCCGGAAGCGGCCCATGGCTTTGAGCGGCACCGGATCAACCAGGCCGGTCGCTGCGGCAGGCACTTCGAATACCCAGCCGTGGCTGGTGCCGGTTTTAGGGGCAGCGACGACGGTTTCCTCGCAGCTCAGCCATGATCCCCAAGGCGTCACACCACCCGCGCAATTGGTCGAGGTGCCGGCCAACGAGAGGTGCTGGCTCAGCACCTTCTCACCCTTGGCATCGAGCACCAGCGTAGTGGTCCCGCCCGGGAGAACGCGGCCAGCTTGCGCCCGATCGAACACGGTCAGACCGGACAGCTTCTGCTCCAGCGCCGGATCGAGCCCGGCAGCGCCTTTGGCCTCGCCACCAAGGCTCAGTTCGTGATTGCGGACCAGTGCGAGTCGTCCGTCAGCCAGCGGGATGCAGCCCATCCCATCGAAGTTGTCAGGCACCATGAACCCATCGTCCATCCGCTGCCCGGCCTTTGCGAGCACACGGTAGGAGAAGCCCTCGGGTAGATCGAAATAGCCGGCAGGATCGGCGCGAAGCGGGCCATAGCCCGGCACTTCGTTGCGATAGCTCTCGGTCTGCTGGGCCAGCCCAACCCGCGTCCAGCCGCTCAGAGCCAAGGCTGCAAGACTGGAGGCGGCAAAGCTGCGGCGGCTGAGGTTCATCGCTTGGAATCCTTGGTCTGGGCCTTAACGGCGCGGGCGATATCGCGCCAGGCCACCAGTTTGAAATTCTGCGCTGCCGGTTCGTTGTGCCCGTCTTGGGCCACGAACAGGCCACCCGGGTAGTCCTTGCCGAAACTGCCCGGGTGGACTTCGATCCCATCAGTTTCCTCGACACTGCCAACTTTTCCGGCGGTGACGCGGAAACGGCCGGCAAAGCGGTGGTCGGGCAGGCGGAACAACGCAAAGGCATTGTCTCCCTGGCTCGATACGACCAGCCAGCCGCCGCGCGCTCCCTGGGACATGATCGCCAGGCCTTCGACATCGGCGACCAGCTGTGTGCCATCGACGGAGGCGATGAGTTCGCCTTCCACTCTGCCAGATGTCCGGGCATCGAACGCCCAAACCCCGCGGTCTTCCTCGCCAACGTAGAGTTTCGCGGCGCGCGGATCGACCACACAGCCTTCCGTCTGTGTGGTGAGTTGCATCGTCCGGACGATTGTCCCAGCAGGCTGGCCGTCCAGCTTGACCCGGATGTGATGGATCGCGCCGTGCTTCAGAACTGAATAGACATTCAGCTCACGCCCCTGTCGCCACAAGCAGATGCCATAGGCCTCGCCGGCACCGCCCTCGACCCGGCCGAGCGGAGCCAGCATGCCCGATTTAGTATCCAGCCGATAGAACTGGATCAGCGCGCGGGCTTCATCGTTACGGTCGCTCGCCGCAACGATCACGCCGCTGCGGCCCATGTCAACCAGCGCAACGTTGTTGACCCGGCCGGCACCGGTAAAGCCCTTCACCGTTCCATCCAGACTGTAGACGTATAGCCCGGCCTTCTTGTCAGTCGCCACGATCAGGCTGCGCTCCGGCTTGCGGGCATTGCGCCAGATCGCCGGGTCATCCGCTGCATCGTCGTTCGCCGTACCAACCGGCATGGTCTCACCCTGTGCGGTGACCGTCGCCGTCTGGGCCGCGACAGGCGCAGTCCAGACTAGCACAGCAAGCAGCGCCAACCGCATCAGAAGGTGACCCGGATGCCGCCGCCATAACGCCGACCGAAGCGTTCCCATTCGATCGTCTGGTTGGTCGTGGTCGGCGTCGGTGTGCCGGTAGCGGTTAGCAAGTTGCCCGGCTCGGAATAGCGGCGGCCCGGCTTGTTGAGCAGGTTCGAGGCATCGAAATAGATCTCGAAGTTCTTGGTGATCGCATAGCGCGCCGAGAAATCGAGCTCGTCATCCGCCGCCCAATAGGTGTCGCCGCCGTCGGCCAGATCGTCGGCAATCCCGTCCAGCCAGGTGCTGCGGCGCTGGTACTGGAGACGCAGCGACAGGCCATACTTCTCGTAATAGCCGCCGACATTGTAGACCACGTCCGAGGTACCCGGCAGGCGGACCTTGCGGTTCGGTATGGCGCCGATCGCCGGCTTGGTCACTTCGCTGTTGTTGAGCGTCAGGTTGGCGCTGATCCCGAAGCCGCCCATCCAGTCGGGCAGGCCCAGGCTTTCAGTCCAGGGTTCGAGCTGCAGCTGGGCCGCCGCTTCGAAGCCATAGATCCGCCCGTCGCCGCCATTGGTGATCCCGGTGAAGATATAGCCCGAGCGGTCGACCCCGTTGCTATTCAGCGCATCGGAGCCGAAGGTCCGGGTCTGGCGATAAAGGACGTCCTTGACCTTCTTGTAGAACACGCCGGCCATCAGGTAGCCCTGCGGACGCAGGTACCATTCGAAATAAGCGTCGACGCCATAGGCCTTTTCAGGCTTCACCGCAGGGTTGCCGCCCGAGATCGCCTGGTTGGCATCATTGATCGTCACGTTCGGGCGGAGCTGGTCATAATCGGCCCGCGCGGCGCCGCTATTGAACGACAGACGCAGCTTCTTCGTATCGTCGACATTGAAGTTCAGATGCAGGCTGGGGAAAGCCATGGTGCGTGAAGCTTCAGCCGTCACCGGACCCGTGACACCGGCCACTGTCGCCGTAGCAATGCCGCGGTTCTTGAGGTGCTCAACCCGGACCCCGCCGAGGATCGAACCCCAGTCGTACTTGACAGTGCCCATCAGAAACCCGGCAAAGACCTGCTCGCGCACGTCATAGATGTTGCCGGTGACCGGTACAGCCGTGAAGCGCGACCGGGCAGCCTCGGAAGCCGCCCGCATCATGTCCGTGTTGAAGTAGCGGAACGTGTAGCCCATCGCGATCTTGCCAAGGAACGGATCGGACAGCGAGAAGGCGTTGTAATCGCTCGGCAGGGCGATCGAAGCGAGCTGCGCGGCCGTGTTGAGCAGGATCTGGTTCTCATCGACCACCTTGGTACGCTGGTCGAACTGGAAGCCCAGCTTGAGCGTGGCGTCGCCGCCGAGGAACGCAGTTTCGCGCGAGAGGACCAGCTTGCCGGTGTAGGCATCGGTCGTGTCGACCGCGTCCAGCACGTTCAGCGAGCTTGGCGTCTTGGCAAAGGTATCGATCGCCGTGACCGGGGTGCCGGCCTGGAAACGGGTCGGGCTGGCAAGCTGCAGCGTGGTGAACAGATTCAGTCGGGCAAAACCGGGATCGGTGAAGTCGTAGGCAACAGTCGGGCGCAGCGTGCGCGTCGAAGGGCTGTCCCACGCTATCTCACCCACAACCGAGCGATCATCCTTCGACTGGGTGTAATTGGCGAGCCAGGCCACATTCCAGCCATCGGCAAAGTCGTGCTTGCCTTCCAGCGTGTTGGTGAAGATCGACTGACGGAAGGCGCGCAGGGTGGAGCGCTGGCGGATGTCGATGCCGTAGATCGTGCCCTTGAGCGGAGTATTGCCGATGCAGACATCCGCATAGCCCGAGGTGGTCGGGGTCGGGTTAGGCGTGATCGTGCAGGCGGTCGGATCGGCGACCAGGTCACCCTGGCGGTCGTCGAGGTCGAAGCGGTAGTTGTCGCGCGCCTCGTCATCCGTGAAAATCGTGTAGATCGAACGCAGCGAGACCGTGTTCGCGCTGTCCGGCTTCCAGTCGAGCCGGCCCGAGACCGACCAGTTGCGGCGGGTCAGGCGGTAGAGCTTGTTCTCGGTCTCATGCACCCAGAAGCGGGTCGCCGCACCCGGGCGCTGATCCTGGGCAACGCGCTCCCAGTCGTTCTCGAAATTGTCGGTGACCATGTTGCGCTCGTAGTAGCTGGCCGAAACCAGCACCCCGAGTTCACCCTCGCCGAGCGGCAGCCGGTCGGAGAGAACCAGCGAGCCTTCGTATTCGCGCTTGTCACCCAGCTCGGCGACACCGATCCCGACCTTGCCGGCGGCATGCAGGCCGGAATAGTCGAAGGCCGAACGGGTTACGACGTTGACGTTGCCCGAAACGGTCTCGCCCGGCATGTCCGGCGTCACCGCCTTGGACACGACAATCTGCGCAGCAATCGCCGAGGGCACGGAGTCAAACCGGGCATCGCGGCCTTCAGGGCTGACCACGTTGATCCCGTCGAAGCTCAGCGTGGTCCAGTAATTGGGCGCGCCGCGCAGCGAGATGTAGCGCGCCTGCCCCTGGTCACGCTCAATCGCGATGCCGGGCAAACGGCTGGCGGCCTGGGCGACGTTCTGGTCCGGCAGCCGACCGACCGAGTCCGAGGCAGCGACAGTCACCAGCGAGTCTGCCTCACGCTGGACCTTCAGCGCGGCGGCTTCGGATTCGGCGATGGGGCGCGCGCCGGTAACAACGATGGTGTCGGCGTCAGCCTCGGCTGCTTCCTCAGCCTGGGCAGCGGACAGCGGAGCGAGCGTGCCGATCGTGCAAAGCAGGACGGCGCGAAAACGGCGAAGCGAAGTCATGGTGGTTTCCCCGAAACTTGTGTTGCGGGGCGGGCATTACGGCCGTTGCGTGACTCCGTGACGGCGCTTTGACGACAGAGTGCTTACACCTATCCAACAGAGATGCTGCAGTTATCAGACCCGAACCAAATCCAGGCCAGCAGCACCCCGCACAATCCTCCATTCGCTGACGGTTCGGGCGGTATAGCGCTGGCTGCGGATATTGCTCATCGCGACGAAGCTGGCACGGCCTTCGTTGCGGGTCAGCACAACGCGGACGTAGCCCTGGTGCAGGTTGTCGGTCCAGACCACCTCCGGATTGTGCTCGGCGAAGGCGGAATCGAGCTTGGCGGCCGTCACCAGATCGAAACCACTTTCGATGAAATCGCCTGGGGACGTGATGCCCGAGGTTCCCAGCTCAAGGCCCATTGGCTGTCCAGCCGCATTGGCCAGACGGTTGGCCCAGAAGCTGTGGCTGTCGCCGGTCAGGAACACCAGGTCATCCACCCCGGCTGCGCGCGCCTGGCTGTAAAGCCGCTCGCGCGCCCATTCATAGCCATCCCAGGTGTCCGGATAAAACGGCAGGTTCCACTTGCCCTTCCAGGCCAAATCGACCGCAGCCGATAGCGGCTGGGCCTGGCTGGCGGGATCGGGGATCAGGCCCAGGCTGACCACGTCAGGCACGCGGGTGCGGGCAATCGGCATCGGGTTGCCGATCAGGCGCCATGGCTGGTTGGCCAGCTTCGACTGGGTCCAGGCGGCGGTCAGGTCCGCTTCCAGTTCCCGCGCCAGCATCGTCCGGCCGACCGCGCCAAAGGTATCCCGCTCCATCTCGCGCGCGGCGGCGTGGCTGGTGATGGTCTTGCGGTAGGGATCGTATTCGATCTGCCGCGCCCGCGCCGTGTGTCGCGTTTCCAGCGTGGAGAGCGTCGCCAGATCGCCGAACACATAGGTTCGCCAGAACTGCATTTGTGTCCGGCCAGGGCCGGGTTCGCGCACGGGCATCCATTCGTAGTAGGCCTGGATCGAGGCAGCGCGGCGATCGACCCAATCGCCTTCCTTGTCCGGCTGGTGGTTTTGCGCCCCGCCGGTCCAGGGGTTGTTTGCGCTTTCGTGATCGTCCCAGCAGGCCAGCAGCGGCTTGGCCGCGAGCATGGCCTGCGATCCGGCATCGGTCTTGTACTGGGCGTGGCGGGTCCGGTAATCGAACAGCGAAACGATCTCGTTCGCCGGCTCGTGCACCCGACCGATCTCACGGGCGATGTCCCCGCCCCAGCCATCGGCGCCGTATTCGTAGATGTAGTCGCCGGTGTGCAGGACGAAATCGACCGCCGCGTCGCGCGCGATGGCATCGTAGGCGTTGAAGTAACCGAACGCGAAGTTGGAGCACGAAGCCAGCGCAATCCCCAGGCGCTCGACCCGGCCAACTGGCAGGGTGCGGGTCTGGCCCACTCGCGAAGTGACGCCAGCTGCCCTGAAGCGATAGAAATAGCGCCCGCCGGGCTCCAGTCCCTCGGCCAGCACCTTGACGGTGAAGTCGCGCTCTGGGCCGGTGCCCACTCGGCCCTCGCGCACGACGTGGACAAACCGCGGGTCGCTCGCCAGTTGCCACTCAACTTCAAGCGGTGCGGCAACCGTTACCCGCGTCCACAAAACCACGCTGGTCGCGTCAGGATCGCCGCTAGCCACACCGTGGCGGAAAACTTCAGTCCTGCCCGCCGCTGCTTCTGCCAGTGCTGGAAAGGTGGCGATGGCGGCGGTCGCCGAAATCGCGGCGAGGGTACTACGGCGAGTGGCGGTCAAGGGCTTGCGCATCGGCTGCTCCTGCGGACAACCCGGCTGCTGGCTTGCCGCACTTGCTGCCGGTCGCAAAGGTCAAAAGAGGGGCGGGACAGATCTGCCCCGCCCCAGGTCAGGGAACCCAATCCGGATCAGAACCCGGCCTTGAGCGTGACGAAGAATTGCTGGGGCGCGCCCACCAGCAGGGTCTGGCGATCCCCGCTGTTGCCCGTACCGCCAGAATTGATGGTGCCAAGGTACTGCTTGTCGAACAGGTTGGTGGCGTTGAGCTGGACTTCGATCCCGTCAGTCACGCGGTAACCGATCGACGCATCGACGATCGCCCGGCCCGGTACCGACTGGTCGTTGGTGTAAGTGAAGAAGCGCTTCGACATGTAGTTCACGCCAATGCGGCCAAAGACCGGACCCTGATCATAGGTCAGTTCGCCGCGCAGCATGTGCTTGGGCGAATCGACCACCGTCTTGTCCTTGATCGCGGCGAGCAGGACGCCGGATAGGTTGCGAACATCGTCGCGGTAGATCGCATCGGTGTAGCTGTAGGAAGCGAACAGGCCGAACCCGCTGCCGAGCTTCAGATCGCCGACCGCCTCGAACCCCACCGAACGGACCGCACCAACATTCTGCAGCACCGATGGGCTGCCAACGATGCTGGGGCCGCTGGCGGCTGAAAGCAGGCGGTTCTTGAACTCGACCAGGTAGACGCCAACCACCCCGTTGAACACCGGGCTGTTGTAACGCGCGCCCAGCTCATAGGTGTCGGAGGTTTCGGGCTTCAACGTGCTGACGATGGCGTTGAAGCCGGTCTGGTTGGTCGAGAACGGACCCGTCGTCGTGGCCGAGGCGAATGAGCGGGTGGCCTGGGTAAAGCCGGCAAATAGCTCCGCATTGCCGCCGAGCGACAGGTTCGCACCAATATGCGGCTGGAACCAGTCGGTTACGTCGATCTTGCCCTGCGGGAAGCTCGCGGCGACGACCGCGGTCGCTTCGTTGGTAACCTTGAAGCCCTTCCAGCCCAGGCTGATCTTCAGCTGGCCGAGATCGATCCGGTCCTCGACGAAATACTGCAGCGTCTCCGTGTCAAAATCGAACTCCCACTGGGTGAAGAACGGGTTCTCCGGATATTCGCGGAACGAACGGCCCGGATTGGTCCGGCTTTCCAAACCATAGAATCGGCGCGCCTGGTTGAAGCTGTTGGTTTCATACCAGCCGCCCACCGACAGCTTGTTCATGCCGGCATCCCAGTCGATCCGGCCGAACAGGCCGCCGCGGTCGATCTTGTACTCGGTCGTGCGGATCGAAATCGGGACGCCGTTCGGGCTTGGCACATAGGGCGTGCCCCACAGGCCCATGCCCTTGTTGTGGTGATAATAGGCCCGCAGCGCGACCTTCACGTCGTCACCGATCGGGCTCTTGAGCCCAAGCGCCGCGACCGTGTCCTGGCGCAAGCCAGAGGCATCATAATAGGCATCGTCGACCGAGGTGTAGTTGCCGGGATAGACCGTTCCGGCCGCCGCGTTCGAGATCGGCGCCCCCGTTTCGCCGCGGTTGTTGCCGATGTCGGCCAGGCGGATCGCGAGGGCATAGTCGGGATAGGTGTTGTCGGAACCGTAACCCAGCCGCGCCAGCATGCCGAGCGACATGTCCTGGTAATCCTGCTCGCGGCGGTCCGAGAAGCTGAACCAGCCATCAAGCGTCGCTTCGCCAAGCGGCACGACCACCTTTGCATTGACCATGTGCTGGTCCTGCTTGCCGTTGCCCTTGTACTTGTCGGTCGAGCCGTATCCGTACGATACAAAGCCGCGCAGACCGTCCGCGCTGCCGGCGTTCAAGCGGACAAAGCCGCGGATCGTATTGTCACTGCCGTAAGTGCCGTTAGCCTGGACCGCGAGGCGATCGAGCGGGTCCATCGAGAAGGTCTCGACCGTGCCGCCAAGATTGTTGGTCGACTGGGTGCCGAGCGAACCCGAACCCTGCGTCACGCGAACCGTGCCGATGTTCTCCGGGCTGACCACGCGGCTGATGTGCAGACCGTTGTGGTTCCCATAGCTCATGTCACCGAGCGGAATGCCGTCGAAGTTGAAGCCCAGCTGGTTCTGGTTGAAGCTGCGGATCGTGACGCGGGTCGACCATTCGTAGTTGCCAAAGGCGTCAGCCGACTGGACGTTGACACTCGGAAGCTTCTCGATTGCGCGGATCGCGCTGGTGCCAGGCAGCAGCACGGCAATGTCGCGCGCACCCACTTCCTGCACCTGCTTGGTTTCGCCCTGGCCAAAGACGACGATCTCGCCTTCGTCAGCGGCTTCAGCCAGTGCGGCCGCTTCTGCATCAGCAGCAGCTTCCGCTGCCCAGGCAGCCTGCGAAAGCAGGGCAGTCGAAGCAAGCAGAGCGGTTATCAGTTTACGCATGGTACCCCCATTTCGGTTTGGTTCGGGGGCGGACTAGGCCGGCAGTGTTACGCGGCGATGTGATTTAAACGATACGTAGCGGACAGCCTGGCGACGGAATTATGACTTCACGAGCCGGACAGTTGTAGTCCGATCCAGTCAATTGAAGGGAGGCTTCAAAATGGCTGCATTGTCATCGGTGCCTACCATTCAGTTAAAGCGACACAATGATGAATGGGGGGAGGCATTCAAGAACACTCTTAGATGGTAGGAATGGCACTAATGTCAGCGGAAACTCACACTCTCAGGTGCCGTTCGGCTGATGTCCATCGGAACGCATTTTCATCTCATCAAGCACAGATCAGGGGTAGTGTCGAAACCCAATCGGCAGCTGGTTTACAAGCACACCGTACGCGACCTTGTCGCAGCAATGGAAAATAAACCATTGGATTGCCGTGAATTAGTTCCTTCTATGAAGGAGCAAGATCGATGTCAACGAATGGCCATGTGGTAACGCCAAAAGCGGTCGAAAGTGAAGGATCGAATCGGCGTCGTCAGAACGGAATTACGAGCGAGAAGGTCAGGCTTGACGGCAACATCGCCCGGCGCAAGGTCAAAGCCAAGGAGTTCTTCTGGTGGGATACCGAATTGCCCGGCTTTGGCCTCAGGGCCTTCGCTGCGGGCTCGAAGAGCTGGTTCGTTCAGTTCCGCCAGCGCGGCAAACAGAAGCGTGTCACACTCGGCCGCCCGCCTGAATTAGGCGCGGAGGAGGCGCGCATCTTGGCGCGCGCGCAGTTAGCCAAGGCTGCGCTTGACGGGCTGCCAGCAGCCCCAAAGTCCAGGAGTGTGCGCGGCAATGCGACCTTGTTTCGCGACTACGCGCCGCGCTTCTGGGCCGACTATGCCCGGCACTGGAAGCCCTCGACCCGCAAAGGCAATCGCGCCCGCATCTTCAAGGACCTGACCGAGATATTCGGGCACCAGCGAGTTGATGCGATCCGGAAAGCCGACATCCTGCGTTGGCGCGATAGCTGGGCCAATCGAACGGGGGCATTCAACCGCACGATCCCGATCCTCTCGGTGATGATGGGCTACGCTGAGCAGTTGGGAATACGCCCGCGCGGCTCAAACCCTTGCAAGGGAACCCCGCGCTTCAAGCGCAAGCTGGTCGATCGATTCCTCAGCGCCCGCGAGTTCAATCGCCTTGCGGCAAGTCTGCGTGCATTCGAGGAAAGCGATCCGATCGCGGTCCAGGCTATCCGGTTGCTGATCTACACTGGCGCGAGGCACGGCGAAGTGGTGGGCCTGCGCTGGGAATGGGTGCAGCCGCCGCGCCTAATGCTGCCGGACAGCAAGACCGGCGCGAAAATCATATATCTCAACCGGCAGGCACAGGCCGTCCTTGCTGGCATGCCGAACAAGGCCGAAACCGGCCTCGTCTTCCCGTCGGCGCGCGGGGACAAACCAATTGCGCTCAGCGTTCCCTGGATTGCGATCAGGCAGCATGCTGCTTTGCCCGAAGTCCGGCTTCACGACCTGCGGCACAGCTTCGCGTCAATCGCCATCGCAGATGGGATTTCGCTGGTTGTGATCGGCAAATTGCTCGGCCACGCACTCGCCGAAACCACCGAGCGCTATGCGCACCTGGCCGACGAGGCGATTGCCGATGCCGCCAAGCGCGTTTCGGGTTCGCTCGCCAAGTGCCTGGGGATTGCGGCATGACCCGCGTTAGCCTTGCTCGCATCATCGCGGATGAGCTCGCGACCCTGCGCCGCTTCGATCCGGGCGCGAGGCCCGGCGGAAGGCCGCGCCGGGTAGTCTGGTCGGAGAAACAGCCCGGCTTCGGTGTTCGCTATTACGCGTCAGGACGAAGCACTTACGTCGTTCAGTCGCTAATGAACGGCGTAACCCGAACCATCACACTTGGTAACGCCAATGTCCTGAGCAAGACACAGGCTCTGACCGTCGCGCGGCGGATTCTGCTGCGTGCCCAGGTTGGCGAAGACCCGGCGACAAAGCGCAAGGAAGCCCGAAAGGTCCCGACTTACGACGACTTCCTTACGCTGTACTGGAAACAGGCCGCCGCGAAATGGAAGCCGAGCACATGCAGGACACATAATTACTATCGTCGCCGGCACCTCGACCACGCTTTCTTCGGCATGTTCATCGACGAGATCGACCAGTCGCATGTGCTGACCTGGTTCAA
>VFQO010002428.1_pt1 | contig 11423 bp, 8 predicted proteins | sample 3512331 | NCBI WGS metagenome assembly VFQO01 (sample SAMN10412371, study PRJNA504923) | tailings metagenome | isolation source: Replicate 3 from Balatoc abandoned mine | place: Philippines: Itogon, Benguet | collected 2017-08-28 | reverse complement strand
ACGTGCGGCCCACCGAAGTCGTGGATCTCCGGCACGGTGTGGAGCGTTTCGTGATCGTCGAGACCGACCGCGAATATTTCCTGACTATCGATGGGCAGCGCTACTCGTGGCCTTGCCGGATCGTGTCGGGTGCGGTGGTCAGGAAGCTCGGTAAGCTGCCGGCAGACGTCGTGCTCAGTATCGAGCAGGTCGACGTGCCAGACCGCATCATCGCCGACAGCGACTTGGTTGATCTCGATGGTCAGGGTGTCGAGGCGTTTATCGGCCGCAGGCCGTCGTGGAAGCTCAATGTGCAGGGCGTGACTATCGAGACAGCGAAGCCGACGATCATCGTCAGCGACGCGATGACTCGCGCTGGTTTTGACGTCACGCAGGACTGGCACATTTTCCTCAGGGTCGCAGGTCAGGCCAAGCGTGAGGTGACCCTTACCGACGTCATCGACTTGCGCACGCCCGGGATTGAGAAGATCCGGCTTACGCCCAAGGAGGTGAACAACGGCGAGGCATCCCCGGCGCCTCGCCGGGACTTTGCGCTCCTCGACGCCGACGAGGAATTTCTCCACGGGCTGGGTTGCAAGTGGGAAACCGTCGATGATGCCGGCCGGCGTTGGCTCTTGATTCATCACTACCCGGTACCCTCGGGCTTCACCGTCGCGCAGACGCGTCTCGCGCTTGAAATCCCGCCAAGCTATCCGGCGTCGCAGATCGACATGTTCTACACGCACCCGCCGCTCGCACTCGTCTCGGGTCGGCCGATCGACTGCACGCACATCGCGGCCACCATCTTTGGCGTCAACTATAACGGTTGGTCGCGCCATCGCGGGCCGGGTTCGGAATGGAAGCCGGCGCGTGACAATGTCTCGACACACCTCGCGCTCGTTGAGTCAGCAATGGCCAAGGAAGCAGGGGAATGATCCCTGCGTGGACGCTCAGCTTCGCCGGCGGAATGCATGATCGCGTCCGTCGGCACCTCTTTCCGGGTGACGGCCTTGAGGCCGCCGCGATTCTGGTTTGCACACGCACGCCTGGGCCGCGCCAGCGACTGCTTGTCCGCGATGCCGTTCTCGTTCCCCACGAGGTGTGTGTGCTTCGTGAACCTGATCGTATCATCTGGCCGGGACTTTGGATTGAGCGAGCGATAGATTTGGCCGAGGCGCAGGACTTGAGCCTTGTCCTTATCCACTCTCATCCAGGCGGCCTCTTCGCCTTCTCCGAGGCCGACGACGAGAGCGATCGACGTGTGATTCCCGGCCTCTTCCAGTCTCATGGTGACATCCACGGGTCCGCCATCATGGTGCCCGACGGCCGAGTGCGTGCCCGACTTTATGATGCCGATGGGGCAACTTGGGCGATCGATCTGGTCTCGGTCATCGGCGACGATATCACTTTCATCTGGAGTGAGCGTGATCTGCTGGCCGCCAAGCGTCCGACCGCATTCTCCAGCGAGATGACGAGGGAACTCGGCCGCCTGCGTGCAGCGGTGATCGGCGTGTCCGGCACTGGCTCTATCATCGCCGAACAGGCAGCTCGTCTCGGATTTGGCGGCATTGACTTGATTGATTTCGATCGAGTTGAGGGTCGCAACCTCAATCGCATTCTGAACGCCACACGACATGATGCGGAGCAGCTTCGTCTCAAAGTCGATATGTGTGCCGACGCAATAACTCGATATCGCGGTGGTGCTGTCGCATCGGCAGTCCCAGCCTCCATCGCGACGCGCAAGGCTGTGCTGGCAGTGAGCCAAGCCGACGTCCTGTTCTGCTGCGTCGATACGCTCGAGGGGCGTCAAATCGCAGACTTTATGGCACAGGCATTCCTGCTGCCGCTATTCGACATGGGTGTCGTCATCCCGGTCCGGAAAGATGGGGAAGGGGTGGCGATCGCTGACGTGTGTGGGCGGATCGACTATGTTCAGCCTGGCGGATCGACGCTGCTCGATCGTCATGTTTACTCGCCTGCCAGCCTCCGTGCCGAATATTTGCGCCGGATCGCACCTGACGCGCATATCCAAGAGCTTGAAGCTGGCTACATCAAGGGCATGGTCGAGGAGGCACCATCGGTGATCACGCTCAATATGCGTGCGGCGGCGGCCGCGATGAACGAGTTCATCGCACGGGCCTATCCATTCCGGCTCGAACCGAATTGTCGCTACGCCCGCACAACGTTCAGCCTTGCCGCGTGTGAGGAGGACTATGTCATGGAAGAGGATTTCGTGCGTTCCGACCTCGGCATCCTCGCGTATGGCGGTGGCGAGCCGCTGCTTGGTCTGCCGATGCTCAAGCTGCCAAGGAACTGATGATGGGTAAAGTCGCACAATGGTTGCGGAAACTCTGGGACCGCTTGGGGCCACCGCGGCGGCTTGTGGTCGTCGACGGGGACAGTCTGCCCGCCTCGCTGCCGCATCGCGATGTGATTCTAGCTCGCGATGAAGGCGAGGATTGGTGCGTCGGCTTCCGCTGTCCGTGCGGTTGCGGCGACGTAATCGAACTCCTCGTCATCGCCGAGGCCGAGCCACGTTGGGACATTAGCGCCGATTTGAAAGGCAGACCAAGCTTGTCGCCATCGGTTTGGCGTAGGACAGGATGCTGCTCGCATTTTTGGCTACGCGCGGGCCGCGTGCATTGGTGCGACTGAACCGCCCGTCACAAATTCGACTTGGAGGAAAGCTGGGGGCAAGTCGACCGACCTGCGGTGCTTCAAAGCCTATTTCGCTTGTCAAAAACAATCGCATTGCGTTCACGCTGATTAGCAATTGTCTTTGCTCAAGAAATAGCACGGCCCCGCTTGACCTTGGACATTTGATCCCCATATGTTCTACGACTTCAAACGCCGGGGTGAACAATGGCAAAGCGTTTTCCGTGGAAGAGCGGCTTCCGTATAGTTCCGGCGTCCATTCAGGAAGCACTGGACAGGATCGATGGCGATGTGATTGCCGTCGCGGCCACAAAAAAGGTCAGGCGCGCTGACATCGCTGAAGGTCTGTACAGCCACGTCGACCTGACCATGCAAGGCGGGACAATCGTGGCAGCTGGCCCGGTCCAGCCGCCGCCAGACGCGGGCAAATGGTCGGGGCGCAATGCCGATGGCTGGGACCGTAAGCGCGAGGACTGGCCGATGGTTCAGAAATCGTGGACCTTCGAAGCACCTAATTTCGGTAACGGCGCGCGCAACGGATGGACGCTGCACTCGCGGACGAAGGACGTCTACCAGCACCAGATCTTCGAACCGCAGGGCATGACGATCGAACCCAGCCTTCTTGAGGACCGAGGAGGTGATCGTCAAGTTCGGCCTAGCGCCGATGCTAAGCAGGGGCATGCCGGAGTTCGAACTGATGTTGCTGTGGGCGATCAATGTCCTGCAGGAGAATACCGGCGTTGCGGGCGTATTTCCAAGCGAGGCCACGCACGAGGATTACGTCGCGACCATCGCGCTCGACTGGCAGATTTTCCCGCCCGGCACGCCAGAGGAAACCGTTGGACGCATTCTCGGATCGGCGCGCCCGCAGAACATGCCCGACTTTGAGAAGCATGTCTGGGAACGGGTGAAGTTGTTCGAGAGCTTCGAGCCTAAAGCCTATATCCGGGGGCAGGGAGGCTTTGGCTCCTACTTCGGCGCACAGTTCGCGGATGACCTCGTCGTCTTTGAAAACCTGCGATACGGCAACGCGATCTACCTTCTCTACCAGGACTGGAACGAAGCCTCAAAGCGTTCGCGGCTAGACCTCCTGCGCGATCAGGATGCGCACTTCGATCGCGTGCCGCATACGGAAGGATGGCAGGAGCGACTTGCTGCACTGCTCCACGACAAGCTTTTCGAGCGCGGACTTAGACGACGCCGAAGCAGCTATCGGTCAAAACGTTCGCCGGGTTGGAAGTAGGCGTAGGCTTCCGCGCCAACGGGCAAACCTGGTCCGCTACCTCACGCTGCGTAACGCCCGTCCTTCAGACGCCTTGCCATGCCGATGCCAGCGAGCGCGTCCAGCACCGGGCGGACGGTGGCGGCGCGTTTGCCTTTGAAGGCTCGGGCGACATCTTGCGGCGCGAGGGGCATGGCGGCGGCGGTGAGGATAGATTGAACGGCGCTGACCTGTTCGGGGAGCGAGCCGGGCCAGGGGATGACGTTGTCAGGCAGCGCGGCGGCGGTTTCGCCGAGGTCGAGCTTCTGGGTGACCGGCGCCTTGTAGTCGGGCGCCTGATATTCGGGGCGCAGCCAGTGGATCAGGCCGCGGGCTTCCTCGGCGGCGCGTTCCTTGTTGAGGGCGACGAGGCGCGTGAGGATTTCCTCGTCGGAGAGGTCGGCAGGCCAGCCATAGGCCTGCGCGACCAGCGCATCGATGGCGTCGTGGTGCTGGCGGATTAGAGTGACGAGGCCGCGATCATGCATGTCGCGCTCGGCATCAGTCAGCGCGCGGCCCTCCCGCAGGGCTTCGAGCACGTTGTAGAGCTTGGTGAGGGTCATGTCCTCATGGCTTTCGAGCACCCGCTTGCGCAACGTGTCGAGCGCCTCGGCCTCGGCCCGGATCTTGTCCTTGAGCGGTTCGGGGACGTCAGCTGGGAACGGGAATGGATCGAAAGTTTGGATGCTCTGGTAGCGAGGTCGGTCTTCCAAGGTGCCCCCCGCGTGCGCCTTCCATAGAGTATGAGGGCGTGACGAAAGCATAGCCAGAACCACCGAATCCGCTGACGCGATGACGATGACCGATCCGTCGAACTGCCTTTCGGTCGTTTCGGAGAACACGAAAGTAGGGTGTTTGGACACTTCGGACGTAATGATCACGCGAGCCAATTCCCGTGTGGCTCGGCGCATCGCAGGCCTCGGTTCTGCGAATACCCACCAGAGGTCACGATAGGACTTCCGCTTCAACGTCTGCCGCAATGGCCGGACGGTGTTCGAAAGATGCTGGTAGATCGATGGCTCACTTTCTCGCAGTTCCGGTTCACTCATCCCGAATACGTCAATTACGAACCGGCCTTGTGAACGCCGCGTTATGTCACTGCCTGCGATGAGCAGCGGCATCCTTGTGCGTGAAGCACCTGCTGCGATCAAATCGTCACGCTCTGATGAAGTGAGACGAAAGCCGTCGCCTGCCAGCTTTACACCCATGAAACAGAGGTTTTCGTTTGCGCGAAGGGGTTTGGCGACAGTGACGTTGACGCCAATCGTCAGGTCTGGGTTGACGCGTCCAGACCTGACAGAGATCACCGGAGCATTTGGATCATCATCGACTGCCAAGATAACGCCGTCGCCTGTACCGGCCGTGGTCACTGTCATCGACACTCGGACAGCAGCGTCCGTCTCGATGTCCCTCCAAGGATGATCCGCGATCCCGTATACAATTGAGACCGGGTGAGGGCCGGTTAGTGCCTTGAAGATGACTTTCTGGCCGGTCGCTTGGCGAAGCGTATTCGTGGTAATGAGGCCGCAACGTTTGACCATTGAGCGACCCGCAAGGGCAGCCCCACGTGCCCACCAATAATATACGAGGTCGATATCGCCTGGCAGCCCAGGGAACGCCCCTCGAATTGCCTCAAAGTACCCGTCACCCAGCTGTTCGCGGATGCGCTTGCTGCCAATAAACGGGGGATTCCCGACAATGAAATCCGCTGTGGGCCACTTCGCCGCGCGTGGTTTCACATAGCGGTAGACCTCCACCCGCGCCGTCTCGTCGGGCACCTTCTTGCCGGTGACGGGGTGCTCCTTCATCGTCTCGCCGTCCCAGCGAGTGACGGGGTTTCCAGCCTCGTCCAGCTCCGCGACCTTCTGGTCCCACTCGATCAGGGCGTCGCGGTTTTCGATGGTCTTGACGTCGCGCAGGATTGGCTCGGGCGGGGTGCGGTCGGCGCCGTTAACGCGGAAATGCCATTGCAGGTAGCCGATCCACAGCACCAGCTGCGCAATCGCGGCGGCGCGCGGGTTGATCTCGATGCCGAGGAAGTTTTCGGGCGTGATGGTGTGGCCGGTCAGCTCTGCGACATACTGATCGTCCCCCAGCTCGACCAGCAGATCGAGCACCTCGCCCTCCAGCTCCTTCATGCGCGCCATGGCGACATAGAGGAAGTTGCCGGTGCCGCAGGCGGGATCGAGCACCTTGGTCTGGGCAAGCCGGGAATGGAATGCTTCGACAAAGGCCTTGGCCTCATCCGCCCTGCCCTCTTCGATCAGGGCGGCGGCGGCCCCGCGCACCCCGTCCCAGTCGGCACGCAGCGGTTCCATGATTGTGGGGCCGATCAGCCGTTCGACATGGGCGCGCGGGGTGTAATGGGCGCCGAGCTTGGCCCGCTCCTTGGGGTTGAGCGCGCGTTCGAGCAGGGTGCCGAAGATGGCGGGTTCGACCTCGGTCCAGACATGTTCGGCGGCCTGGATCAGCACCTCCAGCTCCTCGGCATCGAGGGGCAGGGCGGTGCGTTCCTTGAAGAGGTAGCCGTTGAACTTCCTGAGCGGCACGCCGAGCGCGGGCGAGAACTCGCCCTTGTCCATCGCCGCCCAAAGCGCGGAAAGCTGGTGTTCGAGATGCTCCGGATGGGCGCGCTGGTTCTTGAGGAGCTGGGTGAAGCTGCCTTCGGGGATCAGCTTGCTGTCCTCGGCGAACATCGTGAACAGCACGCGCATGAGGAAGCCGCTGGTGGTCTCGGCATCATAGCCGCGCTTTTCGAGGCGGCGGGCGACCGTGGCGAGCAGATCGGCAATGTCGCGGGTGACGCGGGCGGCGCGGGCGGTGGGATCGAGGATCTTGGGATCGGTCCAGATGGCGCGCAGACGGTCGCGCACACCCTCGTCGCGAAGGTCCTCAAGCATGATCCGGTAGCGCGCCCGGTCGGGGAACTGGGCGTATGCCTTTCCGGTACCGGTGAAATCGGCATAGACCTCGATACAATAGCCGATGTCGGCGGTGAGCAGAAACGGCGGCCAGCCATGATCGATGGGGAGCGCCTTGGCGTAGCGTTCGGCCTGACCCTTGGCCTGCACCATCGCCTTGGCCCATCCCGGCGTGCCGCGCCGGGCGGTGCCACGGGCGACGCGGGTTTTGGCGGTCTGGCCGAAGATGTCGAGATCGTCTTCACCTTTGTCGGCAGCAGCCCGGTCCGCCTCGCTGCCCTGCTTGGCTTCGAGGATGAAACACCCGCGCTTATAGCAGTCGATCCGGCCGAAGCTGGTGGTGCCGTCGCCATTGTCCTGAAAGACGCGGCGTTCGAAAACGTAGTCGTTGGTCGCGTCATCGGCCTTGGCACCCCGGGGCGGGTCGACGTCGAGCAGCCGGGCCAGGCCGTTGATAAAGGACTGGGTGTTGGCAAGTTCGCTGCCGCCGGTGCCGCGCCATTCAGCTATAAAGGTCTCGATATCAGAAGGTTCGGCCATATGGCACGTTGTAGAGCACAGCTTATCCCTCTGGGCAATGAGTGTGGCTTGGCTTGGACCGCGTTCAGCGAGCGACGGTCGATCAGCTGGTTTACAAAATTGCCTCTGGTTGACAGATTCTATAAAATGCCCATAAAGTGGGATTGCATCTGCAAGTGGGGCACATCCGTGGCAAAAATCTATCCTTGGGAATACCATCCGGACCTAACAGACGACCGCCTTAAGGCGGTTGCTGCTATGCTCGTCGATGGGCGCCATGCTGCGCTCGACCGCTACGATGCAGAGGCCGGCGACAATGGTTGGACCCACGGGTGCCGGGCGTTCCAATTTTGCCGCTATCGCGTAGTCCACGCGATAGATAGCGGCGATTATCCGTGGCTGACCGCGATCGATCGGTCCCTCCAGCTCATCTTCAAGATCGGTGAGGTGCCGGTGCGGATCTACAAGGGTGAGGCGGAAGACCCGACTGATCGGACTTTGAAGCAAAGCTTCGGAGAGAAGCGCCAGCTTGAAATGCTTTTTCCGGAGCATGATGAGGGCCGCGATCTAGCGTATCGGTTTGCGGTTGAGACCGACATCGACGGCAGCGTGCTCGCGGTGAAGTTTGTCGGGCTATGCGGTGACGCGGCAGTGCTGATCTGGGAGGTGCCTCTCGAGGGGGTTTCGGCCTTTACAGGGACGGTCGGCCGTGCGGCGACAGAGAGTGTCGAGTTGGCCGCCCCAAGTATTGGGTTGCGCACTGAAGATGGCAGCGCAGAGGGCAGCACCGGCGTCTGACGCCGATAGGTTGAAACGGACTATTTTTATGGTCGAATCGCACGTCTTTGACGGTGACCGCTTACGGCTAGCGCGCGTAGCGAAGGGGTGCACATTGGATGATCTGGGTGGGCGTGTCAGTGCGACCCGGCAGTATCTCAATCAACTAGAGCAAGGTACGAAGCTCCCAAGCGAAGAAATGGTCGAGGCGCTTGCCGCTGCATTGGGAGTAAGATCGCATTTTTTCTCCTTGAGTGCACGCGGCGGCGTTTCTGTTGAGCAGTGCCATTTCCGAAAGCAAAGGACGACGCCCGTGTCGGTCATCAGTCAGGTGCTGGCGCGTGGGACGTTGCTGGATGGATTCGTCAGTCGCCTCGATCAAGCCCTCGAGCTGCCCGAGGTTTCGTTTCCCGACATACCAGTCACGTGCACCAGTGACGTTGAGATCGCGGCCGAACAGGCGCGTGAACAGTGGCAGCTCGGGACTGGTCCTATTGCGAGTATGATGCGGGTCGTGGAAAATGCCGGAGCCGTAGTGAGCTTTTTCGGCGGCGTGTCGGAACGTGTCGATGCTCTTTCTATAGATCGTCCGCGCCCGCTGATTATTCGGAGTGAAGCCAAGCCTGCCGCGTGCCGTCTACGCTTTGATTTGGCCCATGAATGCGGGCATTTGGTAATGCACAAAGGCATCGTGACCGGAGACAAGGCGACAGAAGACGAGGCCAATCGCTTTGCGAGTGCCTTTCTTCTACCGCGCTCGGCTTTTATCCACGAGTTCCCTCGCAGCCGCATGCTGAATTGGACTGCAATTTTCGAGATGAAACTTCGTTGGAAGGTATCAGCATCGGCGATCCTTCGAAGGGCTTATGATCTGAAGATCTTGTCTGCCGATCAATATCGCACCGGGTGCATTCACCTAAGCAAGACTGGCCAGCGCAAGTTCGAACGGTTCGACGACGAAATTGCGCTGGAAATGCCTGAGCTATTGCCGTCGGCAATGCTCGCACTGGAGCAGGCATATCCCGGAGCCGTGCGACGTATTGCTGATGATGCCGGTATCGAAGGCGACATGTTTGAATGCGTTGCCGGGCTTGGATTGCCGGAACGAACGGACCACGATTTAACGAATATTATCCCTATCTCGGGACGCTAAGCACCTTATGAGGTTTTGCGACAGGGCACGGTTTCAAGTCTCGCCGAGATCGACCACAGCATCAGTGTTCAACAGCACGGCAAATGACGTAGGGTGCGGCGAGCCGATGACAACGCTTATTGATTTGTTGGGATATCCGGCCTATTTCACCCTCAATCGAACCCGCCCGGCCTCTGTCCGCAAGGATATGCACACTGGGCGGGTCTTTTGTTTTCAGGCCCTTGTCGCTAAGCATTGGCGGGCATGACGCGCGTTTTCAGCAAACCCTCGCTCAATCTCGATCAGCAGATCGCACACCTGCGCGACAATGGCATGGCCATCTCTGATGAGGAGCGGGCCCGGTATTGGCTGACCCACGTCAGCTACTATCGGTTGAGTGCATATTGGCTCTATTTCGAGCGCCCGAAGGATGAACCGGGACTGCGCTTCAACCCCGGCACGGACTTCGAGACGGTGACCGCGCTATACGACTTTGACCGTGTCCTTCGGCGCCTTGTCATGCGGGGCACCGAGCATGTCGAGGTAGCCCTGCGCGGCAGTTGGGCCTACCAACTTGCGTCGCTCGATCATGGGCACAGCTATCTCGACGCGGGGCTCTATTCCGAGCGCAAGCAGTTCCACGACAATCTTGCGAAGCTGGCAAAGGATGTGGGGGAGTCCAACGAAACCTACATCGATCACTACCGGAAGACTTATCGCGCCCCGCCGCTGCCGCCAGTGTGGATGGTTGCCGAGATGATGTCGTTTGGTCAGCTCTCACGATGGTACTCGAGCCTCACGGACCGATCGCTACGCAACCGGATCGCAGTTCCCCTCGGGTTGACCGAGACGGTTCTGGTCCCTTTCGTCCGCCACCTGGTCGATGTCCGCAACATCTGCGCACACCATGGGCGGCTCTGGAACCGGGGTTTTTTGATTTGCCCGCGTCTGCCCAGCAAACCGAGAGATCTGCAGCTTTCGCTCGACCACTCGGCCGGTGAACGACCGCCGGCGAAGCTCTACAACACCATCACCATGATCAATGGGGTGATGCGAACCGTAGCTCCTGAATCTCAGTGGGCATGCGACGTGAAGGCGCACGTTCTGACCCATCCGACCGGCGACCTGGCTGCAATGGGTTTCCCGGAAGATTGGCCAGAGAAGCCATTATGGCGATGATCGGTCTCGTCGGTTAGCCCACCCATCTGCTCCGAGCACGATCAGTCAGCGCCTATGAAGCCGCTTCTCCCCGCTGGATCGTCCGATACACAGTCGGCCGCGATACCTTGAACAGCTTGCCGAGGTCGCTGATCGAGTATTCGCCGGTCGCGTGCATCTTGAGCAGTTCGCGCTGCTGGAGGTCGGAGAGCTTGGGCGGCTTGCCGCGGAGCTTGCCCTTATCGCGGGCGATCTTCATGCCCTCGCGGGTGCGCAGGCGGATGAGATCGCTCTCGAATTCGGCGAAGGTGGCGAGGATGTTGAAGAACATCCGGCCCATCGGATCATTGGGATCGTAGACCTGCTTGCCGAGCGCGAGGCTGACGCCGCGCTTCTCCAGCTCATCAGCGATCGCGCGCGCGTCGGGCACCGATCGGGCGAGGCGATCCAGCTTCGGCACAACCAGAGTCTCGCCGGCGCGGACCGCAGCCAGAGCCTGGGCGAGGCCAGGGCGGTCGCGGTTGCGGCCGGTCAGGCCGTGGTCGGTGTAGATGCGGTCCTCAGGCACGCCGAGCTCGATCAGCGCCCGGCGCTGGGCGGTGAGATCCTGCTTGTCGGTTGAGCAGCGGGCATATCCGATGAGAGTGGTGGTCATTTGTAACGGATGAGGCCCCTGTGTTAGAAATTAAAGCGTACCACCTTAATGAGAGAGCGGGCAAGCTGGATTTGCGGAGGGCAGGGGGCCTGACCTCTGGCGCCCACAAAGTGTCCGCTGAGCGATCCTTTTCGGACAACCATCGGCAAGGCTCCATTGCTGTTGCAGAGGGGTGAGCGTAGTGGCAGCAACGTATCGTTGAGACGCTTTTCGACGATAGCGACACGCAGGCCTCAATGTGGCCCATATTATGATTTGTGCCTCAGCTTGCATTTTGTTGAATTTCAGGAGCATTCCGGCTAGAGTATGCCACTCGGCCAACAAAGCAGCAGTCGGAGCCCGCATGACAGTCCAAGTCAACATCAC
>VFQO010002427.1_pt1 | contig 11423 bp, 9 predicted proteins | sample 3512331 | NCBI WGS metagenome assembly VFQO01 (sample SAMN10412371, study PRJNA504923) | tailings metagenome | isolation source: Replicate 3 from Balatoc abandoned mine | place: Philippines: Itogon, Benguet | collected 2017-08-28 | reverse complement strand
GCATCCGCGAAACCCGCCGCCTGCCCTACAGCGCCGAGCAGATGTTCGATCTGGTGGCGGATGTCGGCCGCTATGGCGAATTCCTGCCCTGGGTGGTGGCGACCCGCGTGCGCTCCAACTCCGACACCGAGATGGTCGCCGACATGGTGGTGGGGTTCAAATCCCTGCGCGAAAGCTTCACGTCGCGCGTGAAGAAGGATCGCCCGCGCGAGATTGACGTGCATTACGTCGACGGGCCGCTCTCCGATCTCGACAATGTCTGGACCTTCCGCGCCGTGGACGATCACACCTGCGAGATCGACTTCCTCGTCGAATTCACCTTCAAGAACCGCCTGTTCGAGAAGATCGCCGGGCAATATTTCGACAAGGCCTTCCGCAAGATGGTGGAGGCCTTCGAAAAGCGCGCGGCCGAGCTTTACGGCAACAGCAGCTCCAGCGCGCAGAGCGTGGCCTGACGGCGGATTTCGGCGCGGCCTTCGGGCCCCTCGCCGCCCTCGAAGAACTTGAGCTCGCCCTCCGGCTCGCCGTCGGCATTGCGCACGACGCGGGCGAACACCACGGTGCCGACCGGTTTCAGCGCGGTGCCGCCGCCGGGCCCGGCAACCCCGCTGATTGCCACCGCGACATCGGCCTTGGATCGGTCCAGCGCACCCTTCGCCATCGCCCAGGCGCAGGCAATCGAGACCGCGCCGAAGGTCTCGATGATGTCCTGCGCGACGCCCAGCATCTCCATCTTGGCTTCGTTGGAATAGGTCACGAAGCCGCGATCGAGCACAGCCGAGGAACCCGCGATCTCGGTGATTGCGCCGGCCACCAGACCGCCGGTGCAGCTTTCGGCGGTGGCGAGCTTGCGCCCGGCCGCGGCGTTTTCGGCCACGACCCGGGCGGCAAGGCTGGTGATATCGTCGGGCAGGAGCATGGCGCGCCTACTTGCTCTTGCGTGCCGGAGCAGCGCCGCAGATTGCCGGCTCCTTGAGATCGGCAACCTCGGCGATGAAGGTCATCAGCCCTGCGACATTCTCGACCGGCAGCGGGCTCAGCAGTTCCATCCCGCGCTCAATCTTGCCGCAGCTGTCAGGCTTGATCTCGCCCGCGATCATCTGGCCGACGAGGCCATCGACGAAGGGCCGCAGCGATTCCTCGGGCAGGGCGGCGATCATGGCGGTCATGTCGGTGCCCGACTTGGCCTCGCCTGCGGCATCCTTCGCCATGAAGGTCTTGAGCAGGCGGAACGCGCCGGGCCAAGCGCTGTTCTGGCGCGCGCGGAACTTCTCGATGAAGGCATCGCCGCCCTTGGCCATGAAACCGTCGCGCCCCAGCTGGCTGGCGCAGGCAGTGCTGACCGCATCATAGGCGATCGGCATGGCATAGAGCACCGTATCGCCTAGATCGGCGGCGGCGACGCAGGTCTGCTGCTGGGCCTGGGCGGTGGTGGCCGTGGCGAGGGCAACGAAGGCGAGAGCAGGGGCAAGAACACGCTTGGTCATCTCAGGGAGTCCTCTCAGGCAAGGGTAAGCAGAACGATGGCCTGCGCGGCTATGCCTTCGCCGCGGCCGGTGAAGCCGAGTTTCTCGGTGGTGGTCGCCTTGATGCTGACCGCGCTTTCGCTGGTGCCCATGATTTGGGCAACGCTCGCGCGCATGGCGGGGCGGTGCGGGCCGATCTTGGGCGCCTCGCAGATGAGGGTAAGATCGACATTGCCTATGTCATAGCCAGCGTTGCGCGCGAGGGTCACCGCATGCGCAAGAAACCGGTCGGAGCGGGCGCCGCGCCACTGCGGATCGCTCGGCGGGAAATGCGTGCCGATATCGCCCTCGCCGATCGCGCCGAGCACGGCATCCGTTATGGCGTGCAGCGCAACGTCGGCATCGGAGTGCCCCGAGAGCCCCTTGTCGTGCGGGATCTGCACCCCGCACAGCCACAGCTCCTCGCCCGCTTCGAGGCGGTGGACGTCATAGCCCTGTCCCACGCGGAAGGCTGGCAAGGTGGCGGCGTTCACGAAATCCTCCGCAAAGGTGATCTTCTTCAGGCACTCGTCTCCATCGACCAGCGCAACTGAACCTGAGCTTGCAACCAGCACCTGCGCATCGTCGCCCGCATCGGTCGCGCCGTTCCACGCGCGGTGGGCGGCGAGAATTTCGGGAAAACGGAAGGCCTGCGGGGTCTGGACGCGGCGCAGGGCCTCGCGCTCGGCCTTGCCGGCCATTGCGCCGTCGCTGCCCGCCACCGCCAAGCTGTCCACCACCGGCAGAACGGGGATCGCACCGGGACGTGTTTCGAGCGCTTCGAGCAGCCGTGCGATCACGCTGCGGGGCAGATCGGGGCGGGCGGCATCGTGGATCAGCACCCGCGCAGGCGCGTCGGGGACGAGGGCTTCAAGGCCATTGCGAACAGAGTCTTGCCGCGATGCTCCGCCAGTGACGAAGCGCACACCTGTCAGCCCAGCCAGCGCCGCCTCGGCATTAGCCTGTGTATCCGTGCCGATCACCACCACCAGCGGATCGGCGCCCGCCGCCAGCAGCGCCTCGACCGAGTGCCGCACCAGCGGCTTGCCCCGCCATTGGCGGAATTGCTTGGGCACATCGCCGCCCACCCGCAGGCCCTTGCCCGCCGCGACGACAATGGCTGCAAATGCGGGGAGAGGGCAGGAGCGCGACATCAGGGGCAGCGCTTAAGGTCTGGACGGGCTTTCGGCAATCCACTATGCGCCTGCCCAATTATTAGGCACACCCTCCGACATGACCACGCTTCCCCCCCCGCCGGCCCTGCAGCCGATTGCCATCGGTCCGGTCACGGTCGCCGAGCCGGTCGTGCTCGCGCCGATGACGGGCGTCACCGACATGCCGTTCCGCACGCTGGTGCGGCGCTATGGCTCGGGACTCAACGTGACCGAGATGGTGGCGACCGAAGCCGCGATCCGCGAAACCCGCCAGTCGGTGCAGAAGACCGCGTGGGACCGGATCGAGGAGCCGGTCTCGATGCAGCTGGTCGGCTGCGATCCCGCCAGCATGGCCGAGGCGGCGAAGATCCAGGAAGGCAATGGCGCGGCGATCATCGATATCAATTTCGGCTGCCCGGTAAGGAAGGTCGTCGGCCAGTTTGCGGGCAGCGCGCTGATGCGCGAAGTGCCGCTCGCCGTGCGGCTGATGGAAGCGACGGTGAAGGCCGTGAAGGTGCCAGTCACGGTCAAGATGCGCATGGGCTGGTGCCACGACAGCCTCAACGCGCCCGAAATGGCGCGGATTGCCGAGGATCTGGGTGTGCAGATGGTCACCGTCCACGGGCGCACGCGCAACCAGATGTACAAGGGGAATGCCGACTGGGCCTTCGTGCGCAAGGTGAAGGAAGCGGTGAACATTCCCGTCATCGTCAACGGTGACATCTGCACCATCGAAGACGCGGCCAAGGCGCTCGAACAATCGGGCGCGGACGGCGTGATGATCGGGCGCGGCGCCTATGGCAAGCCGTGGCTGCTGGGGCAGGTGATGCACTGGTGGCGCACCGGCGAGGCGCTGCCGACCCCGGGCATGGACGAACAATATGCGGTGCTGGTCGAGCACTACCACCGCATGCTCGATCACTATGGCCGCGAGACCGGGGTGAAGATGGCCCGCAAGCATCTGGGCTGGTACACCAAGGGCCTGCACGGCTCGGCCGAGTTCCGCAACATGGCGAATTTCATCGACGATCCCGATCAGGTGCTGGGCGAGATCGCGCGCTTCTACGAGCCGTTCCTGCTTCAGAAGGCAGCCTGACGCGTGGCCGGCGCCAGCGATGCGCTAGGGGCGGGGCAGGGCGTCGTTCTGCCCGATCCGCGCGCGCAGATTGCCGGAATGATCTTCGCGGTGCTGCTGATCGATGCACAGGGCCGGATCGCCGAGGTCAATCACGCCGCCGAAAGCCTGCTCGGCACCAGCGCGGCGCGGCTGACGGGCACGTCGCTGACCGAACGCATCGGGCCGATCGACGCGCGTGTGGCGGCGCGGCTCGAGCAGACCGACGAGGCGCTGGTGGCACGCGATCTGGTGATATCCGCAGGCGGTCAGGAAATCCGCGTCAACATGACGGTCTCCCCGCTCGGCAATTTTCCCGGATGGCGGGTCGTCACCCTGTCCGAGATCGGGCATGAGGATCCGGTCCACCAGCAAGGCGGCGAGGCGATGCTGAGCGCGCCTGCGGTGCTGGCGCACGAGATCAAGAACCCGCTCGCCGCGATCCGCGGGGCGGGGCAGCTGGCACTGCGCAAGCTGCCCGAGGCCGACAAGAAGCTCGCCCGCATGATCACCGACGAGGTCGATCGCATCGCGCGGCTGATCGACCGGATGCAGCAGCTCGGCAGCACCCGCACCGGCCCGGTCGAACCGTGCAACCCGCACGAGGCGATCCGCGGTGCGATTGCCACGATGCGGGCGGCGGGCGGCGAGCAGGACGGGGTCGAGATCCGCGAGGAGTTCGATCCCTCTTTGCCCCCGGTGCTCGCCAACCGCGACGCGCTCGAACAGGTGCTGATCAATCTCGTCTCGAATGCCCGCGATGCCGCCCTGCAGCAGGGTGGGACGGCCGAGATCGTGGTGCAGACGCGTTTTGTCAGTGGTCTCGCCTTCAGCGCGATCCGCAAGGGCCGGGCTGTGCCGCTGCCGATCGAGATCACCGTCAGCGACAATGGCCCGGGGATCGATCCGGCTCTGCGCGACCATGTGTTCGAACCTTTCGTATCGTCCAAGCCTTCGGGGCAGGGGCTCGGCCTTTCGCTGGTGCGCAAACTGGTCGGCGACATGAACGGCAATGTCAGCCACGAGCGCGATGCCCGCGCCGGCCTCACCCATTTCCGCCTGCACCTGCCGCAGGCCACCCGTCAGAGCTGATCCATGCCCAAGAGCGCACGCAACCTCCTGCTGGTCGAAGACGATGCGGCGATCGCCACGGTGATCATCGCGGCGCTGGAGGACGAGGGCTTCACCATCACCCATTGCGCCAGCATTGCCGAGCGGGACCGGCTGCTGGGCGAGGGCCGGTTCGGGGTGATGCTGACCGATGTCATCCTTGAGGACGGGGACGGCCTTGCCAGCCTTGCCCATGTGCGCGAGCGCGCCCCCAACCTGCCTGTGATCGTTCTGTCAGCGCAGAACACGCTCGACACCGCCGTGCGCGCGAGCGAGAGCGAGGCCTTCGAGTATTTTCCCAAGCCCTTCGATCTCGACGAGTTGGTGCACGCCGTGCGTCAGGCCTCGGCGCACTACGCCAAGCTTGCGAGCGAAGAGAGCGGGAAACCGGGCGAAGGCGAGGCCGAGGGCGAGGGCGAGACCGCCCGCATGCCGCTGGTTGGTCGCAGCCCGGCGATGCAGACCGTCTACCGCATGATCACCCGCGTTTTGCGCAATGATCTGACGGTGCTGATCACCGGGGAGAGCGGCACCGGCAAGGAACTGGTGGCTGAAGCGATCCATGAACTCGGCAGTCGCCGCACCGGGCCGTTCGTCGCGGTCAACACGGCAGCGATCCCCGCCGACCTCGTCGAAAGCGAGCTGTTCGGGCATGAGAAGGGCGCTTTTACCGGCGCGATTGCCCAGGCGATCGGCAAGTTCGAACAGGCACATGGCGGCACGCTGTTCCTCGACGAGATCGGCGACATGCCGCCCGAGGCCCAGACCCGCCTGCTGCGCGCGCTGCAATCGGGGCGCATCCGGCGTGTCGGGGGACGGCAGGAGATTGCGGTCAATGTCCGCATCGTGGCTGCCACCAATCGCGACCTTGCCCCGATGATTGCCGCAGGCACTTTCCGCGAGGATCTGTTCTACCGCCTCAACGTCGTGCCGATCGAGCTTCCGCCCTTGCGCGAGCGGCGCGAGGATATCGGCGCGCTGGCGCAGCACTTCCTGGTGCTGGCCGCCGAGGACGGGTTGCCGCGGCGCCATCTCACCCCCGAGGCCATCGCCCGGTTGGAGCAGCGCAACTGGCGCGGCAATGTGCGCGAGCTGCGCAACGTGGTCTACCGGCTTGCGCTGATGGCGCGCGAGGAGCGGATCGATGTCGAGACCCTGACCGACATCATCGGCGAGGAAAGCATCCCTGCGACCGGCGGGCTGCGCACGGTGGAGGATGGCTTCGGCCCGGCGCTGGCGGCGTGGCTGGCAAGCGAGGCGCCGCCCTCGGGCACGCTTTACCATCGCGCGCTGGCAGCCTTCGAAAAGCCGCTGATCGAACACGCTCTCGGTCGCACCGGCGGCAACCAGCTGCGCGCGGCGGAGCTGCTCGGCATCAACCGCAACACGCTGCGCAAGCGGATCGGCGAGCTGGGGCTGGAGCCTGACCGCTATTCGCAAACGTCCTGACGCAATCGGGGCATTACGGAGCCGTTTCGGCTTGCACATTTGCCACACCATTGTTGTAAAGAGGCAACGATGGATGCCCCGCAGTCACGCAACAAAGGCCTGAGGCAGCTGCAACCGCCGCATTGGTGGCGGCGGTTCATCGTTGCTTCGCGCCGGGCCAACATCTTCCGCTGGCTGGAGGTGTTCGCAGGCGTCTCGCTGCTTGCGGCGATCGGGGCCACATGGCTGACCTATTCGCGCGCCTCGGCGCCCGATACGCTGCTGCCGACCGCGCAGGTATCGGTGCTGCTGATGGCGACGCTGGTTCCGGCAATGGCGCTGCTGGTGCTGATCGGCCGCCGGGTGGCGCTGCGGCGCGCGGCGGGCAGCACCGCGCGGCTGCACGTGCGTCTGGTGTTCTTCTTCTCGATGGTCGCGGCTCTGCCGACGCTGCTGGTGGCAGGCTTTGCCGCCTTCCTGTTCCAGACCGGGGTGGACTTCTGGTTCTCCGACGATTCCCGCGGGCTGATGGAGAACGCCAACGCGCTGGCGCAGAACTACTACGATGCCAACCAGCGCGATGTGCAGCAGGAGTCGTTGGTCATGGCCAGCGACATGCGCTTCATCCTCGAACGGGTGGACATCACCGACGCGGACTTCCCGGATTTCTATGCGTTGCAGGCGCAGGGGCGGAAGATTTCCGAAAGCGCGATCCTTCAGCGGATGCCCGACGGCTCGATGCGCACCGCCGCGATCCTCAAGATCACCGAGGCCAACAGCCCGGTCGATTTTGCCGCCAAGGTGCTTCCGCGTTTGGATCAGGGCGAATTCGTGGTGGTGGTGGGCAGCCCCGAGCGGATCGAGGCGCTTGCACCGATCGATCCCAGTAGCGGGATCTACCTTTACAATGCCCGCACCACCGAAGAGACGATGTTCAATTCCTGGTCGCGCGCGCAGTCGATCGTGACCGCCTATGACCGACTGACCGGCAGCGCGCGGATGCTGCAATTGCGCTTCAACATCGCGCTGGTGGCGGTCAGCTTGCTTCTGGTGGGGGTGGCGATCTGGTTCGCGCTGCGCTTTGCCGACCGTCAGGTCAAGCCCTTGACCGATCTGGTCGGCGCGGCGCGCAAGGTGGGGCAGGGCAACTTTGCGCTGCGTCTGGAAGGGCGAACCGGAGCGGACGAGATCGGCCTTCTGAACCGCGCCTTCAACCGCATGACCGCGCAGCTCGACAAGCAGACCCAGGCGCTGGTGAGCGCCAACCGTCAGATCGACGATCGCCGCGCCTTCATGGAAGCGGTGCTCGAATCCGTCACCGCCGGCGTGGTTTCGGTCGATGAAGAAAACTGCGTCACGCTGATGAATTCCTCCGCGCAGGCGCTGCTCTCCGCACCCGGGAGCGATGGCGCGGACATGACCGGGCAGTCGCTCGAACAGCTCGCGCCCGAAATCGTGCGTATGATCGCCGAGGGCAAGGAGCGCGCCATCATCACCCACGCCAAGGGCACCGAACTGCTGACCCTTGCGGTCAAGGTCGCCCCCGGCACTTCGGGCCATGTGATCACCTTCGAGGACATCACCCGCCAGCTGCTCGACCAGCGGCAGGCGGCGTGGTCGGACGTTGCGCGGCGTATCGCGCACGAAATCAAGAACCCGCTCACCCCGATCCAGCTGGCGACCGAGCGGCTCAAGCGTCGTTACCGCACGCAGGTGGAAGGCGAGGACCGCGATCTGTTCGACGATCTCACCAGCACCATCGTTCGACAGGTCGGCGATCTCAGGAAGATGGTCGACGAATTCTCCTCCTTCGCGCGCCTGCCAAAACCCGTTTTCCGCGACGAGGATGCGCTCGATCTCGTCCGCCAGGCGGTGTTCCTGCAGGAAGTCGCGCATTCGGGGATCGCCTTCAGCGTCTCCTCCTCGGGCCTGCTCGACCGCGAGGTGCGCTGCGATCGCCACCAGTTCGGGCAGGCGATGACCAACGTCCTCAAGAACGCGGTCGAGGCAGTCGAGGCGCGGGCGGGCGAGGGGAAGGGTGCCTATGCCGGCGTGATCGCGGTCACCATTGCCGATGCAGGCGAGGCGATCACCGTCACCATCGAGGACAACGGCATCGGCCTTCCGGCCGACCGCGAGCGCATCACCGAACCCTATGTCACCACGCGCGAGAAGGGCACCGGGCTCGGCCTCGCGATCGTCAACAAGATCGTCGATGAGCATGGCGGTGACATGAGCTTTGCCAGCACTGCAACCGGCGGAACGCGGGTAACCTTGCGCTTCGCCCGAAATCCGCAGACGGTTGAAGGCAGCCCCGCATGACCAGACGCGTCGCATCCCCCCAACCCTCAGCCGAAGGACGCTAGCCGATGGCGCTCGAAATCCTGATCGTCGATGACGAACGCGATATCCGCGAACTGGTCGCCGGAGTTCTCGGCGACGAGGGCTATGTCTGCCGCACCGCTGCCGACAGCAGCGAAGCGCTGGCCGCGATCGATGAGCGGCGGCCTTCGCTGGTGCTGCTCGATGTGTGGCTCCACGGCAGCCAGATGGATGGGCTCGAATTGCTCGACGCGATCAAGGCGCGTGAACCCGCGCTGCCGGTGATCATCTTCTCGGGCCACGGAAACATCGACACCGCCGTGGCCGCGGTCAGCCGCGGGGCGATGGACTTCATCGAAAAACCCTTCGAGGCCGAGCGCCTGCTGCTGCTGGTCGAGCGCGCGACCGAGACGGAGCGCTTGCGGCGCGAGAACAGCCGCCTGCGCGAAGGCAGCTGGGGCAGCGCCGAGTTCACCGGCAATTCGCCTACCATCAACGCCGTGCGCGCCACGCTCAAGCGGGTGGCCAATACCGGCAGCAGGGTGCTGATCTCGGGGCCTCCGGGGGCGGGCAAGGAGGTCGCCGCGCGTCTTCTCCACGCCTGGAGCGGGCGCGCCAACGGCGCCTTTGTGCTGGTCAACTCGGCGCGCATCACGCCTGAACGCTTCGAGCAGGAGCTGTTCGGCGAGGAGGCTGGCGGCAAGCAGGTGCGCCCCGGCCTGCTCGAACTTGCCGATGGCGGCACACTCTATCTCGACGAGATTGCCGACATGCCGCTGTCCACCCAGGCGCGCATCCTCAGAGTGCTGACCGACCAGAGCTTCGTGCGGGTCGGCGGCACCCGCCAGATCGGCGTGGACGTGCGCGTGGTGTCATCGACCACCCGCGATCTGACGGTCGAAATGGCTGAAAAGCGCTTCCGCGAGGATCTGTTCTACCGCCTTAACGTTGTGCCGGTGGCGATCCCCTCGCTCGCCCAGCGGCGCGAGGACATTCCGACGCTCGCCGAGCATTTCTTCACCCGATATTCCAATGATCAGGGCCTGATGCCGCCCGAAATCTCCAGCGAGGCGATGGCGGCCCTTCAGGCCTATGACTGGCCGGGCAATGTCCGTCAGCTGCGCAACGTGGTCGAGCGCACCATCATCATGACCCCGCGCGAGAAGCTCACCACGGTCGAGCCCGACATGCTGCCGCCGGAAATAACCGGCGGCCAGATCGGAATGACAGGCGAGAACCTCTCGGCGATCATGGGTGTGCCGCTGCGCGAGGCGCGCGAGAGCTTCGAGCGGGAATATCTCGCGATCCAGATTCGGCGGTTTTCGGGCAATATCTCCAAGACCGCCAGCTTCATCGGGATGGAACGCTCCGCCTTGCACCGCAAGCTCAAGCTGCTCGGCATGGCCGACCGGCGCGACGAGGACGAGCAGTAGACCACCGCCGCGCCCGCAGCGGCGTGATAAATCAGACCTTGTCCCTGACGTCTGCAATCGCCATTATGGCAGCGTGGCTGTCGCCTGCGTCCCCGCGCGTCAGGCAGCCGGATCCGCGGACCGGACGACCGGCCGCCAAAAACAGGAGCCAAGACCATGTCCAGCGGGCGAACGCTCTCTCCGCGTCCTATTGCACGCTCCGCAGCCCCGGCGGAAAGCCGCAACGGCGGTTCGGCAGGCCAGCAGGGCAACCTGCAGGATGCCTTCCTCAACCTGCTGCGCAAGAACAAGATTCCCGTCACCATGTTCCTCGTGAAGGGCGTGAAGCTGCAGGGGATCGTCACCTGGTTCGACAATTTCTCGATCCTGCTGCGGCGCGACGGCCAGTCGCAGCTGGTCTACAAGCACGCCATTTCCACCATCATGCCCGGCCAGTCGCTCGATCCGGCGCAGTTCCAGAGCCGCGGCGGCGGGCGCAAGCAGAAGCTGCTGCAGGACGTGTTCCTCAGCCGCGTGACCGAAGCCGAGGTGCAGGTGACGATGTTCCTCGTCAACGGCGTGATGCTGCAAGGGCGGATCGCTGCCTATGACCTGTTCTGCATGATGCTTGAACGCGACGGCGCGGTGCAGCTTGCCTACAAGCACGCCGTATCGACCATCCAGCCTACCGGTCCGGTCGATCTCAGCGTCGGCGACGACGATGGCGATGACGGCTATGATGATGACGGGACAGACGACTGAGCTTCGATAGCGAATATGCCGACGAGGTGACCCGCGGTGCGCGGGCGCTGGTGCTGTGCCCGGACATCAAGGCGCTGCGCTACGATCTCGACGCGCCCGAACGGCTTGCAGAGGCCGAAGGGCTGGCGCTGGCGATCGGGATCGTGGTTGCCCATTCGGCGGTCCTCCCGGTGCGCAAGATGCAGCCGAACACGCTGTTCGGCTCGGGTCAGGTCGAGAATATCGCGATCTGGTGCGAGCAGCACGAGGCCGAGCTGGTGATCGTCGACGGTGCGCTCACCCCGATCCAGCAGCGCAATCTCGAAGACCGGCTGAAGCGCAAGGTGATCGACCGGACCGGGCTCATCCTCGAAATCTTCGGGGAGCGCGCGGCGACCGCCGAAGGGCGGCTGCAGGTGGAGCTCGCCCATCTCGATTACCAGCAGAGCCGGCTCGTGCGCAGCTGGACCCACCTTGAACGCCAGCGCGGCGGCTTCGGCTTCCTCGGCGGGCCGGGCGAAACCCAGATCGAGGCCGACCGGCGGATGATCCGCCAGCGCATGGGCCGCCTGCGCCGCGAGCTCGAACAGGTGCGCAAGACCCGCACGCTCCACCGCGAGCGGCGGGGCAGGGCGCC
>VFQO010002426.1_pt1 | contig 11427 bp, 10 predicted proteins | sample 3512331 | NCBI WGS metagenome assembly VFQO01 (sample SAMN10412371, study PRJNA504923) | tailings metagenome | isolation source: Replicate 3 from Balatoc abandoned mine | place: Philippines: Itogon, Benguet | collected 2017-08-28 | reverse complement strand
TCCCATGGAAAGAAACGCGCACAAACGCTCCTCATCCTCTGCCATCCTGTATTTCGGGTCATGGAGTAGGTCGGCCCGCACAGCCTCAAGCTTTGCTTTCAGCTTCCCTGTTCGATCGTCGCGATACAGCGCCTCTTTTGTTCCAAACCTGCGTAGCATGTGGCCGAAAGCGAGAAGCAGCTCCGGGTGTTGGTGGATGATATGATGGCCTAGCTCAGTGAAGCTTTTGTAGCCGAAGCCAACCGGCTTTCCCGCCCTTGCGCTCTCGATGAGATGGACGATGCGCGTAGCGGTAAGCAAGTCCGGGTATTCACCGTCGAGACCGTATCCCATGGAACGAAGGTGGTCATTGAGGAGAGCCCATGCCTGGTATCGAGGCAGGTCATCGTCATAGCGCGGGGCATCGAGGACGAACCGAAGCACTTGCTCGCGCAGATCATTCTCCCGGTCTTCTAGAACCTGCCTTGCAGCGGCCTGGGCAGCTGCGATCCTTTCCAAGTGGGCTGCTCTGAGTTCTTCGCGGAGCCTTGCTACCTCCTGGGCATAGTCGAAGACGATGATGGTCTGGCGGTCTACATCGACCGTGATCTCATCCCACCGGACCAAGCGCTCGACCCACTCATCAACGATCTCATCACCCTGAATGATCGGCTTGCGGTACCAGCATGTCATTATGAAGCTTCCTGCCGCTTCCGACGCGGCAGCACTTCGTTCATCGACGACGAAAACGTTGGAGTTGTTGCCGAACAGGATGTCATCATCGGTCATGCGACGATAGGTCGGATGGAAGTACGGCAAGACCCAGACGAGCGCCGCTCCTTCGGCACGATAGAACTCCTTCCGGCTCAGCACGACGTCCATGAAGGTTGTGCTCAGCTGCACCTCTAAGGCCAGTCTGTCGGTGTCCTTCCGTGCCGAAACGTCAGGTCGGCGGAGGCCGCAGAGACCTTCGCTTGCTTTCCAGGTCCTTTCTGAGGCCACTTCCTTGAACCGTGGATCGGCCGAGAGGCTCCGCAGAAGAAGTGCCTTGACCCGCTTGTGCGCCCCGCTCTCCTGGGCGCCGCGGTACTTCATGGCCCTGATATCGGCTTCGCTCAGCTGCGTCCGCGTGACAGCGGGGCACGAGCCATCTTCATGGCGATGCCGGAAGAAGAACCGTTTGGTCGTGCTGCACGCCAGATAGACCGGAACACCGCACGTCGCACACACCAGTCGTGCTTCGTCACGTTTGACGAGCGCCTTGAGTCTTTGGCGTAGCAGTATTGCCCGCTCATACCGGAATGCCCGGATCAACCGGCGGACATTGAGCACATGGCCAGTTCGCGGGTTCCTGACAGCGTCAATCTCGGGCTTAGTCACCGCCGATGCCCATGCCAGCGGATCGACAGTGGTGTTTCCAACCATGGCCATTTCCTTTCCTTGTGGCAGCAGAATTCCCTCGCCCGGGAGGGCTAACAGCGTTCCAATCGCGCCCCCGTTTGATTGAGCCCCCAGCGTCGTTCGACATAGAATTCGAGCGACTTGCGGACCTCGAAGCTCAGAACTTCCTGCGTGAACCCATATTCCAACCGGACAGCGGCCTGCTGTTCTTCCGTCAGACTGCTCAGCGGCCGAAGCCGGATCTCGACGAACTCCTCCCAATCAGCATCGCGCGGAAGGTCTTCGCCGACCGGTGCCACATCGAAGGTGCTGTCGGGATGGACCCGAACCGGAACATAATCGCGCCATTCGCGGTGGTGGAAACTCCACGCCCGAACGTGCAGGCGCTCGCCGTCGGAGGCAAAATGCGCCGGTGCGATCCATTGGTTCTGACGCAGCCCACTCGACATCGACACATAGCCGATCTCGATCTTCTGCCGCTGCTCGACCGCCTGCCATAGGCGACGCATCACAAATGGGGGGCACTGCCGGGCCGGTGATGGAAGAACAGAAAGGCCGCTCGATGTGGGATGGCCGACAAACTCATCCGGCGAGCCTGCATCCTCCACAAAAGGCAGGCCGCGATGGTGGGGGTTGGCAACATAACACTTTCGGACCGTGTCGTAGCGAGGCTTCGGCTCTGCAACCCGGTCGAGATATTCCCTCAGATCGATTGCCGCTTGCGGAGACGAGATCCCGAAACGCTCGATCAGGTCCTTGCGATTCACCTGTCCGCGCCAAGTCAGGCACCGGTCGAGATAGACCAGGCGGGCGAGCATTGCTGGCTTGAGTGCAGGATCGTCCATGTCCGAACCCTACTTGACGAGCTGCCGCACGTCTATATAAATTTTATATGCACTTGGATTCGAGGACAGAATAATGCGCATCCTGCACACCAGCGACTGGCATCTGGGCCGCCAATTTCATGGCCTGTCCCTCGATGAAGACCATGACCACATTCTCGTCCAGATCCTCGCGGTGATCGATGATGAACGCCCCGATGTCGTGATCATCGCCGGCGATGTTTTTGACCGGGCAAACCCGCCCCAAAGCGCGATAACCCGCCTCTCGCAGTTCCTCACAACGGTGCGGGCAGCATCCGATGCAGCGATCGTTATCATCGCTGGCAACCACGATTCCGCCGCACAAATCGGTGCGATGGGCGTTCTTGCCGATGGCGGCGCGGCGATCGTGCGCGGACCATTGGATGAAGATGAGCGACCGCTCGTGGTTTCCGATGCGCATGGGCCAGTGGCCATTTCCGCCCTGCCCTTTGCCTTCGAATACGCCGCCCGCCTGTGTTTCGACGACGACGGCATCGGCTGCCCTGCAGATGTCATCCGGGCCCAGCTTGCCAGCGCTCGCAAGCACGTGGCCGAGGGAATGCGTTGGGTTGTCGTGGCCCATGCCTTTGTCGACGGCGCAGCAACCAGCGAAAGCGAGCGTCCGCTCACGCGCATGGTCGGCGGGATTGAGACCGTGTCGGCGGCTGCCTTTGAGGGCGCACACTATGTGGCCCTTGGGCACCTTCACCGCCCGCAACCGGTGGGACTGGATCACATCCGTTATTCCGGCGCACCTTTGGCATTCGGATTCGATGAGGAAGGTCAGCAGAAGTCAGTCAGCCTGATCGACCTTGCAGCCAACGGCACTGTCACGGTGACCGAAGTGCCGCTGCGGCCGCTGCGTCAGGTCAGAACCATCCGAGGCAAGCTGCTCGAGCTGCTCGCGGCCGCCGAAGTGTCCAATGACATCGTCCGCGTCGTTCTCACGGACGACACCCCGCAGATCGACCCGATGAAAAGGATCAGGGCCGTGTACCCCAATGCGGTCCAGCTCGCTTACGAACGCAACGAGCGACCAGTAGAGCTGCGCCTCGAAGAGCAGCGCGCGGCGATTGATGACCCGCAGACGCTCTCCTCCGCATTCCTCGAGTTCATCCGTGGTGAGCCCCTGTCGGATGCGGAGGGGCAGATTGTGGCCTCCGCGCTGCAATCCTTCGCTACGATGGAGGAAGAAGCATGAGGCCGATCAAGCTCACCCTCAGCGCTTTCGGTCCCTATGGCGGCGCGGAGACGATTGATTTCCGCGAAGCGACGGATGCCGGCCTTTTCGGGATTTACGGTCCAACCGGATCAGGCAAGTCGTCGATCTTCAGCGCGATTTCTTTCGCCCTGTTTGGCGAGGGGGCCAAGGAGGAGCAAGGCATCGGTACGATGCGCTCTGACTTTGCGCCTGAGGATCTGCTGACCGAGGTGAGCCTGCAATTCGAACTGGGCTCCAAGCGATATTATATCAGGCGCCAACCTGACCAGGCACGGCCGAAGGCGCGAGGCGAGGGTCACACCATGCAGCCACACGCTGCCTGGCTGTTCGACGTATCGGACGTCGCCATCGATGATGTCGGCCCGGATAACTCGGGCGTTCCGATCGCAGAAAAGAAGGTCGGCGCCGTCCTCAGCCATATCGAAAGTCTTCTCGGCTATGGCGCACAGCAGTTCCGCCAGATTGTCCTGTTGCCGCAGGGCAGGTTCGAGCGTTTCCTGGTGTCGAACAGCAAGGACCGGCTCGAGATTCTGCGGGAGCTGTTCGACGTCTCTCTGTACCGCCGGCTCACCGAAAAGCTCAAAGCCGATGCCGCGAACATCAGGCGCGAGATCGAAGATGGCTATCGCCTGCACGCAAGCCGGCTTCAAACCGAGGGCTTCAACAGCTCGGACGAACTCACCGACGGCATCGCCTCGGCACTTGAACGGTACGAATTTGCCCAGCTGGCAGTCTCGGAGACAGCGGCCGTCCTCGCCTTGGCCAACAAAAACTATGCGGCCGCTGAAGAGCAGGAAAAGCGCTTTGTCGAGGTTGAGGCTGCGTCCGCTGCACTCAAGCAGCTCGAGGGACAGGGCCAGACTTTCGAGGCGATGCGGACCCGCAGATCCCGGGCGGAGTTGGCGCGGCGCATATCGGACCTCGACGCCAGCGTTGCCGACGCCCAGAGGCGCAACCGCTCAGCGATTGAAGCACACGCCGTCGCGGAAGCGGCAGCCCAAGAGGCAAGCGATGCGCTTTCCGCGGCGAGTGCGACCCTGCGCGATCTTCGCTCCCGCGATCATGAGATCGAGGACATCGCGCGCAAGATCGACCAGCTGAACCGCCACAAGCAAGTTCTCCTGGATGCCGCCGAGCGTCTGGCTGACCTTGAAGCAGCAGAGGCGGGGCTGGCACGAGCAAAACAGGCTCACTCTCAAGCCGCCGACGCAGAGGCAAAGGCTGTTGATCTCTGCGAAGTGAAGGAAACGGCGCTCGCGGCGGCCCAAGCGAATGGTCTTGAGCGACAGAAGCTGAACGGAACTCGCGACGGTTTGAAGAGTGAGCTCGATGCTGCGCAGGCCTTCGTAAAGGCGACGCAAGATGTGAAATTATCGCACGAGGCCAGCGAGAAGGCATCGGCAATCGCCCGCGACGCACAGGCCCGCCATACCGAAGCGGTCGCTGTAGCCGAGATGCACGAGCGCGCCTTCCTTGCAGCCCAGGCCAGTTTCCTTGCCCAGAGATTGCAGGACGGGCATCCCTGCCCTGTTTGCGGCGCCAGCGACCACCCCGACCCGGCCCATGTCTCAGGCGATGCGGGCGTACTCGAAAAGGCGTGGCGCGATGCTCAGGGCGCTGCCCTTGCCGCTTCCAAGGCTGACCGCGAGGCTCAGGCTGCCGCCAGCTCGGCCCGTGCCACGCTCGACGCGAAGCGTGCAGTTCTGGACGGACTCGCGGAGCCGAAGCGCGGCGTGAGCGACATCGCTGGCGATCTGCAGCGCGTCCACGCCAAGATCAACGCTTTGGGCCCGGACGTCGATCTCGGCCTTCTCACCGAGGAACTGGATGACGCACGCACGCGCAAGCTGGCAGCGACGGAGGCCCTCCAACAGGCTCGAGACGCGCTCGGTAAGGCAACGACTGCAGAGGCACTGGCCCGGCAGGCGTACGACGAGAAGATTGCATCAGTCCCCGAGAACCTGCGCCAGCAAGACACTCTGCAGACCACAATCGATACCGCCAGCGCAGACGTGAGCAGCCGGAAGCAGGCTCTTGCCGATGCCGACGCGAGGCAGCGCGAGCTCGATGCCATTGCGATCAAGGCAGCAGCCGCACTGCAAAGCGCTGCGACCGCAGTCAGCGAAACCGGCATCGATCTCGCCGCAAAGCGATCCGCATTTGAAGCCCGCCTTACCGAGCTTGGGATCGCCGAGGCTGACTATCGCGCGGCGATCCCCGACATTGACGAGATCCCTGCGCTGGAGCAGGCAATCGCGGGTTTTGACACCGCCCTTGTTGAAGCCCGCGCACGCGAAACGATGGCAAGAAACGCGGTCGGCAACGCGCAGCGACAAAGCCTCGAACCCTACCGTCTGAGCTGCGCTCAAGCACAGTCCGCCGCCGACGAGGCAGTCAAGCAGAGCGCTGCTGCTCAGCAGAAACACCAATCGCTTGTCGAGCTGCAGACCAGTCTGGCAGATCAGCTTGAGAGCCTTCAGGCCCTGGAGCAGTCCTCCGGCGCGCTGCGGGGAATTGCAGAAGCCTTCGACGGTCAGAACGACATGCGGACCAGTCTCGAGACATTCGCCATCGGTGCGATGTTCGATCAGGTTCTCGAAGCGGCGAACCTGCGCCTCGATCCCATGACCAGTGGCCGGTATCGCTTTGAGCGCGATACCGTCAGTGTTGGAGGTCGATCCAAGAGAGGGCTGGACGTTCGCGTCCACGACATCGAGACCGGCCGCGCTCGCGAGATCATCACGCTTTCGGGCGGCGAGACCTTCATCGCAGCTTTGTCCCTGGCACTCGGGCTGTCCGACATCGTCGAAATGACAAACGGTGCCATCAGGCTCGACACTATTTTCATCGATGAAGGCTTCGGCAGCCTAGACACCGATAACGACGCCGGCACACTCGATCAGGTTCTGCAGGTGCTTCAGAGTATCGTGGGCGAACGGCGCGCGGTGGGGCTCATCTCGCACGTGCCGCTGGTGCAACAGGCTGTTCCCAATGGATTTACAGTGCACAAGGGAGTGCACGGCAGCAGAATTGATGTCAGGCCAGTGTAAAGGCGTTCAGTTCCCCACATGGCTTCCTTTAAAAACAGCGGCTTGCGGCTTAGAATGCCTGCGAAACAGGAGACAGCTCGCCATGATGGTAGACGCACCCGTGATCGCCAACCTTGAGGATTTGGAGCCCGGCACCCTGTTCTATTTGCCCTCGCTAGGCGAAGGAGCGCTATGCGTAGCCGCTCGGTGGAAGCATTCGAGTAATGGTACAACTCATGCGGTAATCCTGACGGAAACAGGAGGGCCGAGCACTCAGCCAGGAATCCCAAGCGCCGTTCAAATCGAAAGATTAAACGGCAACATCATCATACTGAGCAATTATCTAGCCAATGTAGATTTGAATTCTGCTTGCGAAGTAGGATTTCCAAAGGTCGTGGCAAACAGGGATGGTCTCTATCTTTGTGTCATTGACGAAACAACTAATCGGCGCGCTCTGATGGGGTTGCATGATGGCCTCTTTGTCAGTTCTGTTCCCGAACCACAGCTTGGCTTTCGCGCTTGGCAGATTGTAAACGCAGATGACGCTGAGACTTTAATCTGGTCATCAAATGTTCCAGACGTAGTTCACGGAGGATGACGGCATGACAGACAAAAAAGCGCGGTCGGATGGAGACCGAAAACCCAGCAGCGGCCCAAGTTCGAAGGAAAGCAGAACATATCTGAATGATGGTCGAAAAACCAACCCTGGAGGGGCAGCCCAAAAGATTACCTCAACGCAAAAGCCCCCGACTAGGCCGCGACAAAAATGACATCACATGATGAGATTTTGGACCAGCGATATACTCTTGCCTTTCGCTCAGATTATTCTGCTCGCTACCACCGTAGGCGAGCATCTTTTCTTCAGGTGACGGATAAGCTGCTAAGCGTGACAGTCTTGTTGGCGGGGACCGGAGCCTTTATCAGCCTAATGAGCTCCGGGCCGCCAGCAATAGCGCAATTTGCCGCCGCAATCGTCGCGCTGGTTTCCATCATTCAGATCGTCTTTGGCATCGGACAGGCCGGTGCAAGCCATGCAGAATGGATGCGGCGATGGGACAGGTTAGCGAGCGACATTAGAAGAAACAGCACCCCCACTAAGGCGCAGTTGGCGAATTGGGATGAGACCAGAGCGGCGATCGAAGGGGAATGTGTCGCTGAACTGCGGGCTTTATCCGTCCGGTTCTGATGACTGCGCTGGTTGCATCGCTTGGCTTCGTGCCGATGGCGATCGCGACCGGGACGGGCGCAGAAGTGCAACGGCCGCTGGCGACCGTGGTCATCGGCGGCCTCATCACCGCAACGATTCTCACGCTTTTCGTTCTGCCGGCGATCGCCAAGCTTGTGCTGGGCGATTCCGACGACAGGCGCAGCTGGAGGCAGAAGTGGCGCGAACGCTTGCGCCGCAATGCCACGGAAGAGGAACAGGGCGAACTCGGTGAGGTTACCTAGGTGAGGTCCTGCGCCAGCGCGATGTGGAATGGTAGACCACAAGTCCATCGCGCCGGCGGCCATCCCGTTTGGTTTGATCACGAAAGTTGGGGGACAAAGGAGAGATTGAGATGAGCGGCGAAGGTGAACTGAAGCTCGACACAGCCGAAAACCGGCGCACCTTGTGGATCGTGCTGTGGCTTAACGTCGCCATCGCTGTCGGCTTCTTCATCACGGGCATCGCGGGCGATTCCAACGCTCTGCTCGCTAACGGGCTGGATAATTCATCGGACGCGGTGGTCTATGCGCTGAGCCTGCTGGCCCTGTCCCGTTCGCGAACCTGGAAGCGCGGCGCGGCACGCTTCTCCGGTGTTATGCTGCTCATTTTCGCTGGCGGCGTCATCGCCGATGCCATCCGGCGCTTTGTTGAAGGATCAGAGCCAGCTGGCATCATGATGATGGCAATGGCAGCCGTGGCGGCTGTCGTGAACCTGATCTGCTTGAGGCTGCTCAATAAGATGAGCGATAAAGACGTCAATCTTCGCGCGGCGACGACCTTCAGCTTCAACGATTTTATCTCCAACGGCGGCATCATCATTGCCGCCATCATCGTGATGGTGTCCGGCGCAAACTGGCCCGATCTTGTGGTCGGTATCGCTGTCGCCGGAATAGCGCTGTATGGCGGTATCGATATCCTGCGGGACGCCCACATGGACGTCCATGATGAGGATGGCACAGAGCATGAGAAGGGTGATCAGTTCAAACTGTGATCGACGATCCGTCTTCCCTCGTTCAAGCTGGGCGCGGCCCCCACAGAATAATCGACGCCCCTAATAAGCAGATGGCCACTCCGATGATGTCCCAACGATCAGGTTCGATTCCCTCAGCCATCCAAAGCCAACCCAGCGCTGAAAGAATATAGATCCCACCGTAAGCCGCGTAGGTGCGACCGGCATGCTCAGCCTCGACGAGCGTGAGCAGGTAGGCAAAAAGGCACAGCGACAGAACGCCAGGGATCAGCCAGATCGGTGTGCGATCAAGGCGCAGCCAAGCCCAAAATGCGAAGCAACCCGCGATCTCGGCCAGTGCCGCTCCGATGTATATCAAATAGGTCATCGCGGCGCCTGTCTGACAGGCACGGACGGGTGTGGCAATCATTCGGAACCCATGGCAGGTTTCCACCCAGCTACGGCCATGAGCGGGGCCGACATGCGAGCCCAATACCGGCCGGGCAGCTTTCGCAGGTTTCTCGCCAGCAGCTGACATTCTCAGATCGACCCCAGAGGGGACATCTGCCCGTTACTTCTCGGTCCCCGAAAGTCGACCTTCCTCGACCATTTTAACGATCTGGATCGCATCTGGGAGGTGTCCGCCTTGCAGGTGGAACTCATCCCCAGCGGGAAGAGGGTGCACATTCCAACCACCCTCACTGGACCAGAACTCGCCCATCGCCCACGCTAGGGTCAGGGCATTGACCTTCCCTTGCTCATCACAAATGTTTCGCTTGAGCTTGCCAGGCATGGTTTCCCAGATCGACTGAAGTGCTGCGAGATGCGCGGCCTCATCGAAATTGGCGACAAGAGGTGCATAACCCACTTCAGAGAACAGCTTGATTATCTTGTCGCGTGCTGCTGGATCCTCCCCTTCTCTTGGGAAATTGTTACACTCCTGCCAATGCTCGCGGTAGCAGCGAAGCTCGGCGAGTATCCATGCCCCATCATCGTCTGTAGTTGATCTTACTCGCTTTCCAGTTTGCAGGTGGATGACGTCGTTATTCAAAAAGAATAGGCGGAATTGTTGAGCAAATTGGTCCTCTCTGATCAGTTCCATGAATTCATCAGACTGCGCGAGATCGCGTGTCATCTGGGACAAGGGCCAAAGATCGCCATGTGTCTCAAGCTTTTCTGCGATCTCAGCTTTCTCCGACGCGATTTCGCTTTCGCTAGGGAGGATAGGCGGGGGTAATGCGTCGCAGCGGCTGAACTGCAGCTCGCTAGGCTCGATGTGAAATGTTCCGACCCAACGCCGACCGTCGGGGGTGGGATAGTGCCATAGTCGTTCGTTCGCATCCGGAGTGGAAAGAGGGCCAAAGCCACCTGATGCCCATTTGCTGGCAGGTTGCGTGGGTGGGTTCTCGATATGATGAGGGTAGTAGAAACCCAGTTCGCGACCAGGATAGCCTCTTGCGAAGTGAAAATGGACATATGACCGCCCTACGGCGATCTTGAATTCGCCCAAAATAACCATCGTCCGCCCATCTGAATAACCGCCCCAGCTCGCTGGATGATCATCGAACCACCGCATGGGCTTCTCAAGCTTGACGAATTCAGGAGGCTGCGGGCTGGTCGAGGCAAAACACGACGGCCGATCCGGCTCGTAGACGTTGTTCCTACCGTTGTCATTTCGCCAGAAATTGGGGCCGTCAGGCTCATCTGTACGAAATTGTCGCGGTGGCCAAACAAACCAAAGTCCTGGGCCGACCTGAACCCACTTCATCGGAACCCGCTCGTGGTATTCCAGAACCGGCGTCCAATGAGGATGGGGGTGTTCAAACGCTTCGTGCATGTAGCTGAAGTTATTGCAGGCTTTGTGAAAATCGAGCTAACGGCGGCAATTAACGTCCGCATCGCATGGACAACCGCCCGTAAGCCGACCTTCCGAAAACCACCCAGCTACGGCCATGAGCGGGGCCGACATGCGAGCCCGATACCGGCCGGGCAGCTTTCGCAGGTTTCTCGCCAGCAGCTGACATTCTCAGATCGACCCATAGTGGCCGGTTTGATGCAGCCCTCAGATCGGCTAGCAGATCATCAATTCAGGAATTTATACGCAAAGCAGTTACTGGTCCAAGCTCAGGTCGAACAAGCGAGATGCAAGCAACTCTGACTTGCGCCGTTCAAGATCAGCGGCTCTCCAGTGAGAGGCGGCGCCGGCTCGAATAGCCTGAAATCGATCCAGCTCTGCATTGTGGTAAGCGAGCCAAGACTCTTGAGCGGCTCTTAGCGTATCTGCCGCATTTTTGTCTTCATCACTTGTAACTTGACGATCTTGTTGCTCTGCCGACGAAAGAAGGATCTGAAAACGTTGCGCTACAAGGCTTTCCCATGCCTCAACTTCGCGGCCATAGCATTCCATCGCCGCTAGTGCGCGTTGCGTTTCTGAAATCTCCTTTTCGCATTTGTGCGCAAGGTGACCGACACAATGTCGACTATCCGCTCCATCGGCCTCTACGCACATCCGCAGAATGGTAATGTCCTCGATCTGCTGAACACCAAGCGAAGCTCGGCTCGCTTCCTGCGCGTGCAAGATCGGGACGATCGGGTGCCAAATGACGAAAATGATGGTGAGGATAACGCGGTTTATCACCATGTAAGCTCCTGTCGAACGGCGCTTACCTTAGGTGGATCACAATGTCAGGTTGGATTGCGATTGAACCGCCCCGGGATTGCCGGAGGCCAGTTTCATCAAATTATGCAGCCATGGGCGTGTCGTCCAGCATGGCGTA
>VFQO010002420.1_pt1 | contig 11440 bp, 10 predicted proteins | sample 3512331 | NCBI WGS metagenome assembly VFQO01 (sample SAMN10412371, study PRJNA504923) | tailings metagenome | isolation source: Replicate 3 from Balatoc abandoned mine | place: Philippines: Itogon, Benguet | collected 2017-08-28 | reverse complement strand
GGCGCTCATAGGCGGTTGTTCGGCCGCGCATTACTTGCCACTAACCCTGCAACAATCAGCAGCACAGTTAACAGAACTTTCATGTGCATTTCTATCTCCAAATAGATACAAACTAATGAACTCTCAACAGAACATCTAGGCTATACGATTTATCGGGCCAATAAGATTACAAAACACATTCACATCTGGCACCTCATTTTTCCTTCTGCCTTCGAAGGCTCCATTCCTTCACCAGCGCATAAATGGCTGGGATCACGATCAGCGTCAGCAGGGTGGAGGACACCATGCCACCTATCATGGGCGCGGCGATGCGCCGCATCACTTCCGAACCGGTGCCGCTACCCCACATGATGGGCAGCAGGCCTGCCATGATGGCGACTACAGTCATCATTTTTGGGCGCACGCGCTCTACTGCACCTTCCATCACCGCTGCATAAAGATCGACCACGGAGAACGGCTTGCCCTCAGCATTTCGTTGCGCCTTGAGTGACTCATAGGCGTGATCAAGATAGATCAGCATGATCACACCGGTTTCTGCCGCCACCCCAGCCAAAGCAATGAAGCCGACCGCTACCGCTACACTCATGTTATAGCCAAGCCAGTACATGAGCCAGACGCCACCTACCAGCGAGAATGGTACCGATAACATGACGATGAGCGTTTCAGTCAATCGGTGGAAATTAAGGTAGAGCAACACGAAGATAATAAGCAGTGTCAACGGAATCACTATTTTCATCTTAGCTTGGGCGCGCTGCATGTATTCAAACTGGCCACTCCAAGTGGCGTAGTAACCTGGCTGAAACTTGACTTGTTCGCGCACCGCCTTTTGCGCGTCTGCCACATAACCGCCAATGTCACGCCCTCGAATATCCACAAAAATATAAGCCGATAACAGCGCATTCTCGGTACGAATGCTTGGCGGGCCTTTATCAAGAGAAATGTGCGCCAGTTGTCCGAGCGGAATGAGTGCACCGCTCATAGTCGGTACCAGTACCTGACGAGCAATCGTGTCTGGGTCAGAACGTAGTTCGCGCTGATAGCGCGTAATGACACCAAAACGCTCTCGACCCTCTACTGTGGTAGTAATCATTTCGCCGCCAAGAGCACTACCAATGACTTCCTGCAAGTCACCAATCGCCAGTCCATATCTGGCTAATGCCTGCCTGTCAGGTTCGATATTCAAGTAATAGCCACCGGTGATACGCTCGGCATAAGCACTAGTAGTACCTGGTACGGTCTTGACCACCGCTTCAATATCTTTGGCGAGTTTTTCCATTCCACCTAAGTCTTTACCGAAGACCTTGATACCGATTGGTGTACGGATACCAGTGGAAAGCATATCAGTACGTGCCTTGATCGGCATGGTCCAGGCATTACTTACGCCGGGCAATTGCACCGCTTTATCCAGTTCGGCGACCAGCTTGTCGATGGTCATGCCAGTGCGCCATTCGCTTTCTGGCTTGAGGTTAATCACCGTCTCGAACATTTCAATTGGTGCCGGATCGGTGGCGGTATTGGCGCGACCAGCCTTGCCAAATACCGAGGCTACTTCAGGGAAGCTTTTGATGATCTTGTCTTGCGTTTGCATGATCTCCGCCGCCTTGGTAACGGACAGTCCCGGCAATGTGGCCGGCATATAGAGCAACGTACCCTCGTTCAAAGTCGGCATGAATTCGCTGCCAATCTTACTTAGTGGGTAGATAGTTACTCCCAGCACCAATAACGCGATCAGGATGGTCATTTTCTTCCATTGCATGACCCTGGCAATGACTGGCCGATAAATCCAGATCAGGAAACGGTTCACCGGGTTTTTGCGTTCCGGCATGATCTTGCCGCGCACAAACAGCAGCATCAATACTGGCACTAATGTTATTGACAGCAACGCTGCGCCTGCCATGGAAAAGGTCTTGGTGTAAGCCAGAGGCTGAAACAGTCGGCCTTCCTGCGCTTCTAAGGTAAATACTGGCAGGAAAGAAACTGTAATAATAAGCAAGCTGAAAAATAGTGCTGGGCCGACTTCTTTACAGGCATCAATCATGAGTTGTAATCGATGCGTCTCTGGCGGCGCTCGTTCGATATGCTTATGGGCATTTTCAATCATGACGATGGCGGCATCTATCATGGCGCCAATAGCAATGGCGATGCCGCCTAGGCTCATAATGTTGGAATTGAGCCCTAGCCAGTGCATTAGCGTAAAAGCGATTAACACCCCAACTGGTAGCATCAGAATCGCCACTAAAGCACTGCGCACGTGCATCAGGAACAGTACGCAAACCAATGCGACAACGATACTTTCTTCAATCAGCGTGGTTTTCAGGTTATCGATAGCGCGGTGAATCAGGTCGGAACGATCATACACCGTCTCGACCGTGACGCCCTCAGGCAAGCCAGGCGCAATCTCGGCGAGCTTTTCTTTAATATTACGGATGACTTCTAGCGCATTTTGTCCATAGCGCGCCATGGCGATGCCTGCGACTACTTCACCTTCGCCGTTCAACTCGGTGAAGCCGCGCCGCTCGTCTGCTGCCAGTTCAACTCTGGCCACATCGCGTAGCAATACCGGAGTGCCTTTATCTGCCTTGACCACTAAGGTTTCCAGATCGCCGATGCCACGCAGGTAACCCTTACCGCGTACCATGTACTCTGTTTCAGTCATTTCCACCACGCGCCCTCCGACGTCGCGGTTGCTGTCGCGGATTACCTGCGTAATACGAGCTGGTGAAATGCCATAAGCCTGTAATTTGCGCGGATCGAGCACGACCTGATACTGTTTAACAAAACCGCCCACACTGGCCACTTCTGCCACGCCATGTGCCTTGGTCAACTGATAACGCAAGTACCAATCTTGAATGGTTCTCAGTTCCTCTAGCGAACGATTTTTAGCCAGCACTGCATACTGATAAACCCAGCCTACGCCAGTTGCGTCAGGCCCTAGGGTAGGCGTTACACCGCGTGGTAGACGTCCCGTTACACTATTCAAGTATTCCAGTACGCGCGAACGCGCCCAGTAAATATCGGTGCCATCCTCGAAGATCACATAAACAAAACTGGCACCAAAGAACGAGAAGCCACGTACCACCTTGGATTTTGGTACTGAGAGCATAGAAGTGGTGAGAGGATAAGTGACCTGATCCTCTACTACTTGCGGCGCCTGTCCCGGGTATTCGGTATACACAATGACTTGCACGTCGGATAAGTCTGGAATGGCATCTAGCGGAGTTTTAAGCAATGAATAAACGCCTGCGCCGACCACAAACAATGTTGCCAGCAGCACTAAAAATACATTGCGTACTGACCAGTTGATAATTCGTTCAAGCATGTCAGTGTCCTTGATGGTTGGCAGCTGGTACCGGAGTGACTGGCGCTGGGATGGATTCAGCAACAGCAGGCTTCGTGCTGCCGTGAGTGCTGTGCCCACCGAAGCTGCCCAAAGCCGCCTTCAAGTTACTTTCGGCATCAATCAGGAAGTTCGCGCGCACCACTACACTTTCACCTACACTCAGACCTTGCAGCACTTCGGCATAGCCGTCGCTACGCATACCTAGTTTGACCTCGCGCGGCTCGAAAAGGCCATCGGCGAGCTGCACTAATACAACCTGCCTAGTACCACTATCAATCACAGCTGAATCCGACACCGTCAATGCACGCGCCTTGCTGTGACCAGAAATCAGTTGCACGCTGGCATACATATCAGGTCTTAACATCCCACTTGGATTGGCCAGTTCGATCCGCACTTTGGCAGTGCGGGTTTCGGGGGTCACAGTTGGATAAATATAGGCAATCTTTCCTGACATTTCTTTATCTGGGTATGCATCGACGCTGATCTTCACCGACTGCCCAACATGAACCAGCGCAAGATCCTGCTCAAACACATCAGCAAGCAGCCAGATAGCCGACAAGTCAGCAATCTTGAACAGCGGCTCGCCTGGCATAAAGCGCATACCCGCCACGGCTATTTTCTCTAGAACCACACCATTGGCTGATGAATACAAAGTCAGCGTACGACTTGCTTTGCCGCTCTGTTGCAAGTGGCGTAACTGGGCATCAGAAATATCCCAGTTGCGCAGACGTTTAAGCGCACTTTCAGCCAGCTGTCCAACGCCAACTAACGACTCCTCCGTGCCATTCTTGAGAGACTGACGTCCGTTCCAGGCAACCAAGTATTCTTCTTCAGCGGAAACCAGTTCAGGACTGTAGACCTCCATTAGCGGCTGCCCACGTTTTACTGGTTGACCAGTGGCGTTGACATAAAGCCTCTCAATATAGCCTTCAAACTTGGTGGTAACGGTATGCAATCGACGTTCATCCAACTGAAACTGACCGACGGCGCGCACCGTCTTAGTCAAATCTCGCAACGCAGTTTGCTCAGTCTTGACCCCAAGCTTCTGTACCTTGTCTGGACTGATCTTGACCTGTCCAGAAGAAGATTGCTCATCGGCATAAACCGGAGTGTAGTCCATGCCCATTGAATCCTGCTTGGGGACAGGAGATGTGTCAGGCAGCCCCATCGGGTTGCGGTAGTACAATACCTTGCGATTCGCTTTGTCATTACCTATGGCGGAATTGGCGGGTACTTCATCCGCATAGACTGGGATGTAGTCCATGCCCATGCTGTCTTTTTTCGGTTCTGGCGAAGTATCCGGCAGCCCCATGGGATTGCGGTAGTAAAGCACTTTTCTCTCGGCTGGCTCAAAGGTGGAGGCTGGCATTTTTGTCAACAGCTGGCCTGCCTGCTTCAATCCCCACCAGTAACCACCTCCTGTGGCAATGGCGATGCCTACCAGTGCCAGCGCAATCCAGATTCCCGAACGCTTCATAACTCTTCCCCAATTATTCTTTCGATTTCTGATAGGCGAATTTCCTGCACCACCTGCGCTCTGATCTTGTCCTGTCTTGCAAGCCTAATCGCACGCTGCGCATCTAGCAGTGTGGCGAAATCCACCTTGCTGTTTTCATATCCCGCCAGAGCCGAGCGGAAAGTCAGCTCGGCCTGCGGCAACAATGTATTGGTGACCAGATGCTCTTGATCCCTTGCCGCCTCATAAGCCACTATGGTTTCTTGCAGTTCACCCATTACATTATTGGCGATAGACTGCTGACGTTCCTTGGCCGCGCCAAGCATGGCACTGGCCTCCGACTCCTGAGCACGACGTGTATCTAAGCGAATCGGAATATTGACTTCGACCATCGCCTCCCAGCCATCGATGCCGCCGCCGCGCTGGGTCGGTGCGAGACCGAGCGTGACATCGGGATAGCGGTTCTTCTCCACCAGACGCCGGTTGACCTCGGCCGCCGTAATTTGCGCATCCTGCGTACGGAGTAGCGGGTTGTTGCGCTGCGCCTTTTCCTGCAGTGCAGCGACATCGAACTTCGTCGAGGCGATGCGGCGCAGCGTCTGAGGCTCTGTCAACGGGGCATGCTGCGGTCGCCCAGCCATCGCGTTCAGCCGTGCCTTGGCCTGTTTCTGTTCAGCCTCCAGTGTAATGATTTCGGAGCGTAGTGTGGTTTTCTCGACTTGCGCACGAATCACGTCCTGCTGCGGCACTAGACCATTAGAATAACGAGTCCTGGTAATCGCTTCAATATCCTGCAACAGAGCCAAAATTTCTTCATTAAGCCGTTTCAGCTGAAAAGGCTGATAGAACTGCGCGTAGGCAGTTTTTATCTTGGAGTGAATTTCGGCAAGCAAAGCAGTTTTGCGGGATTTTGCCTCACTCACTCCAGCCGTCGCAATTTCGGTGCGCATTTCACGCTTACCCCATAGAGGGAAACTTTGCATCACCGTGTACCTGGTTCCACCAACCCTGTTTGGTAACACACTGAAGCCATTCGGTGCAGCTGGACCGGCAAAATCCATCAACTCAACGCGTAGCACTGGGTCAGGCAACGCCCCTGCTGGGATAATCCGTCCCTCTGCTGCCTCGATCTCATAGTTTATAACAGCAAGGTCTGGATTGTGGACGTCGGCCCAATGCAATAACTCCTGCAGACCAACATCCGCAGCAGCGGAAGTCTGCGAAGAATCAGGCATATCATCTGCCCAGCCCAGCTTGGGCAACAGTACTATGGTGACCATTGAGGCCAACACCCAGCCCAGTGGTTTGTTCATTTTTTCTTCCACCTTTATTTTTTACAAGATCGATCTGGAATCGACCTGGTCGACCATGCTTGCTTATTTCACCGTATTGATTTGCGTTATCAACGGCGCGCCGCTTTCTTTCCTAACGAACTCGAATTTGACCTGATCGCCAGCTTTCAAGACATCTAGTTGCGATTTGTCAGCAACCGCAAAAAACATAGTCATGGCAGGCCAATCAAGTTCTGGGACGGGTTCATGCTTCAACTTAACTTTGCCCGAGGCCTTATCTACAACCACCACCTCCCCCTTCACTGCATAGCTTTTTTGCACCTCAACTTTGGGATGGTGTGCATCGTTCGCATAAACGAATAAAGTTGCACTGCCAAATGAGATGCAAGCAAGTGTCATTATCAAAAATCGTTTCATTTCTGTATTATCCTTTCTTAGACAAGATTAATCTGGGCAAAACCTAGTCCGCCCAGTGTGCTCATTAGTGCTTGTGTTTAACACCAGAATTCATGAGCATGTGATGTTCTTCCATCATCTGTCCCATCACCTGATCCATGAGTTTTTGTTGCTCATTAATCCAGTCTTCATGTTCCTGCATGGTTATGCCGGCTTTAGGTTTCATCGTTTGCATTTTATTCATAGCTTCATGCATCATTTTCATGTGTTCACCCATGAGTTTCTGACGCTCAGCGCCTTTTGCAGCTTCAGCTTCCTTCAGCTTCTGCTGCGACTCTATAAACTGTCGGCTAAGTTGCTGCTGAATGAGATCAGGGCCAGCCATAGCCGATGTAACCGTTAAGCCTAGACTGGCAATAAATGCTGTTGCGATTAATTTATTGAGGATTCTTTTTTCCATGATTGATACTCCGCATTTAGATAAAGTTTGATTTATTGCTTGTGCATATCGCCCATGTCCATAGGCATATCAGCCATGTCCATCATCAGTTTATGTTCGCCCATCATCTGCTCCATCAGCTGTTCCATCAGTTTCTGATGTTCGTTAATATAGTCCTAATGCTCCTGCATAGTCATGCCAGCTTTAGGTTTTACTGCGTGCATTTTATTCATGGTGTCCTGCATCATTTTCATGTGCTCCCCCATGAGCTTCTGACGCTCAGCGCCCTTCGCGGCCTCGGCTTGTTGCAGTTTCTGCTTGGCTTGTATAACGCGCTGAGTCATTTCCCGTTGAAAAAAATCCTGTGCAGCGAAGGCTGATGCGGAAATAAAGCCAATACAGCTAACGGCGACGATAGCGATCATTTTATGGATGGTGTGCTTATTCATAATAAAAAAACTCCTAACGAAATTAAAAAAAGAAAACTGACAAATGTCAGCCAGAAGGTAATGCTTGCTTCTTGTTTGCAGCCATTTGACCATTACTATTATCATGATAGGCATATTACTAATAGCTGACTGCAACATTACAATTTTGTAATGTTGGATACATGAGGCTGAGAGTTAAACCATGTATAATCAATCAAGGTAATATCGTGTTTTAGTCAATACGGCGTATTTTTGAGCAGATCTTCCATGTCTTTGTAGTGTCCACGTACTCGGTCTACGTGGTACTCATACATCAGTGCATTTTCTGCGAACTTGACCCGCTCGACATCCATCTCAACTATGTTGCCGTCAACACTACTCTGGCTAGGGATGACGTATTTCACTTCCACTGTTTTTGCCGCCTTTCCTGTGCGAAGCGCTTCCTGTATATCGAAATCAACCGCCTTGTATCCTGGTGTATCGGCATTCGCTATATTTGACGCAAGCAATTCTTGGCGATATGCGCGAAGTCCCAATGCACGCTCGTTAAGACTACCTTCCTCAGTCGCTCGCGCACTGGGCAATTGAAAATGACCAGCTGTCACGTTAATCGATAGGGGTGACTCTGGAACGACTGGCGCAAAGTTTTTATATCCGTCGACTGAGGTGGTGGTTGGCTTCCTATCCCTGACGCGCGCTAAGGCCTCTGAAAACGTTCCGGCAAGGGGGACTAACGATTTCGCCTCCCTTTTCATCGGCGAATCCACATTGCTCAAAGGCAAATTAGAAAGTCCTAAAATGTTTGCCATGTATACCTCCGTTAAATGAAGAATGAATAGGATGATCATATTGATTGACCGATCGCTATCCGGTACAGAAATGCTAGATCCCATGGTTAGCACCAATGTTCCGCCTTACATAGAAAGGTGAGCAGCATATTCCGACCGGATCGCCGACGATATGGACACCTCAGCCAGAACAAGGGCGTCTTTGACTAAAATCCGCGAAATGTCAATTAGCACTAAAATAATGTCGGCCAAAAGACAATGCTTGCTTATTATTTGCACCTTTTTTACAAGTATCATTATCATGGCTGGCATATTACTATTAACTTACAGCAACATTACAATTTTGTAATGTTGGGTGATTAGCCCTCGGTGTGTGCAATAATTTGAACCAAAACAAACACCTAAAGAGAAAATGATGAAAATCTTGATAGTCGAAGACGAATCGAAGACTGGCGATTATCTAAAACAAGGTTTATCCGAAGGTGGCTTTGTAGTAGATTTAGTGCGTGACGGTCTTGATGGTGTGCATCAAGCGTTAACTAACGACTACGATCTCATAGTGCTTGACGTCATGCTGCCTAAGCTAGATGGCTGGCAGGTACTTCAGCGAATCAAGCAAGGAGGTAAGCACATGCCTGTGCTATTCCTTACAGCTCGCGACCAGATTGAGGATAGGGTAAAAGGACTGGAGCTTGGTGCCGACGATTACCTCGTCAAACCGTTTGCTTTCTCTGAGTTACTTGCAAGAGTGCGCACATTGCTGCGCCGTGGCAAGGCTATAGGGCCAGAGCTTTTTAAGGTCGCTGACTTAGAGTTGGATATTCTGCGACGTAAAGTAACACGAGCAGGAAAACGTATTGACCTTAGCGCCAAGGAATTCTCTCTGCTTGAATTGCTGCTGCGACGCCAAGGAGAGGTGCTACCCCGCTCTCTGATTGCATCACAGGTATGGGATATGAACTTCGACAGTGACACCAATGTAATTGAAGTTGCGATGCGTCGTTTACGCGCGAAAATAGATGACGATTTCGAGCCCAAGCTCATCCAGACCATCAGGGGCATGGGATACGTACTGGAAATTCCAGAATTGTGATGAATCCGAAGTCAATCACATTTCGTCTAACGCTGTTTTTTTCGGCTGCATCGACCTTTGTACTTCTAGTAGTAGGCTTGCTTATTGGGATTTTGGTTGAGTCGCACTTCAAGGAACAAGACCTAATGGAGCTCAACGGCAAGCTGGAACTTGTCCGTCATGCACTGGCTAAAGTGCGTAGTCCATCCGATCTCATGGCCGTTCCGCAGAGTCTATCAGATGCATTGATCGGGCATCCCGATCTTTCAGTCGCAATTCTTGGGCCTGACCATCACTTATTATTCACTACCTCAAGCGCGATATTTGCCACTCACTTACTAGAACAGCCACGTAATGCAAACTTATATGGGGAAGCAAGGCTCGTGATGTGGGAACAAGGAGGAAAGGTATATCGTGGTATCTCTGCTAATGCAGACACCGGAATTGCTGGACAGCCATCGGCTAAAGTCGCGCTTGCAATTAACATTGAGCATCATGAAGCTTTCATGATGGAATTCCATAATAATTTGTGGATAGCAATCACGTCAGGTATTTTACTGACCATTGTGCTCGGCTGGGTGGCTGCGCGTCGAGGGTTAGCCCCAGTACATCAAATGGCAGATGTTGCAAAGGGTATTTCGGTAAGTCACTTGAGTGATCGTCTATCATCAAGCGCTGTCCCCCCAGAATTAGCCAATCTTGCGATTGCTTTTAATGAAATGCTGACGCGCCTTGAGGGTTCATTCCATCGCTTATCCGATTTCTCATCGGACCTGGCTCATGAGTTAAGGACGCCTATCAGCAATTTGATGACGCAAACTCAGGTAGCTTTATCCAAAGGACGATCGTCAGACGAGTATCGTGAGGTGCTATATTCAAACCTAGAAGAGTATGAGCGACTGGCACGTATGATTGCCGATATGCTTTTTCTAGCAAAGGCTGATAATGGGCTGATAATACCAACTAACGAAATAGTAGACTTAGCTAAGGAAGTGCGAGAGCTGTTTGGTTTCTATGAAGCGATCGCTGATGAACAAGGCGTAAGCCTAATTATTGTAGGTGAAGGTACCGTTAAAGGTGACAGGCTCATGCTCCGCAGAGCTTTAAGCAACCTACTTTCAAATGCCATCAGACACACCTCACACAGCGGATCAATTAAGATATTCATCGATCCTTCCAATCCTGAAGAAACGAATCTTGCTATTGAGAACGTTGGTGAGACTATAGCAACCGAGCATCTATCTAGATTATTCGACCGATTTTACAGAGTTGACTCTTCCCGCCAGAAATCTAGTGATGGTGCGGGACTTGGACTTGCCATTACGAAGTCGATTATTGAAGCGCATCAAGGAAAGATTAATGTCTCGTCATCAAATGGATTGACCCGCTTTGAAATTACTTTTCCTAACGTCTAATCAACCTCTTAATGTAGTGTAGTCAGTTAGCAATTAAATCAAAATTGACATGTAATTGTTGTTGGAAAGCTATATACATAGCAGGCTACCCGTGACTTTTTAACTTGGCCATCTACAAGCAACGCCACCTCAAACTTCGCTTTGGAAATATCAATGCCAAGTATCGGCAATTCGATGAAGGCCATGATTTCGCTCCTTACCAACAAGTGAAATAAACCCCCTGAGCGAACAACGCATCCCAATTCAGATCAACCTTGTGCATGCAGGATCATGACGTCATGTCAGTCCTAAGATACCGTCCGATCTTGGTGAATGTAGGTTGGGAGAAGGCCGCTAATCTTAATTACTGGCTCTTAGGCCTTGGGGCGCGCTCAGCATCCCTTCTCCCGGCTCTTCACGTCAGAGCAATTTAACTCATTTCTGAGTTGTTGGTAAAATACAAGGGGTGCTGTTAGCACCCCCACTTTAGTTGATAATTAGGTTTGGACTTTCTCGCTTTAGTAGGCGTTTATTAACTTCCTCACTCCAACATCAATAATTAATAAAAAAAGCTCATACACTTAGTACAAGCTTTTTCGTTTAGATCTCTTAAATCGCCATTATTTACGGCATTTAATAAAGCTTAAAAAGCTAATTAAAAGTCGTAAATCAAAGTAGCACGACCAGTGATCGGTGAGCCTGGTGTGATGTTGTTATTGTTATGTGCGTACAGCGCATATTCTTTGTTAGTGAGGTTTTCCAAGTTTGACCTGCTCCCCGTTTGCCCTACCAATTAAAAGTTAGTAAAGTCCACTCAACGGAGTGGAATGAATGA
>VFQO010002419.1_pt1 | contig 11446 bp, 9 predicted proteins | sample 3512331 | NCBI WGS metagenome assembly VFQO01 (sample SAMN10412371, study PRJNA504923) | tailings metagenome | isolation source: Replicate 3 from Balatoc abandoned mine | place: Philippines: Itogon, Benguet | collected 2017-08-28 | reverse complement strand
AAAAATCTTCGTTTTCTGTGGTTTTAATTATACAATGTTTAAGCTCTTCTAATGTTTGATTCATAGGATCTAAATCTGAAAATGATTGATAAATTTCAACATTTGAGAGTATCTCAGGACATTGTAACATTTTTGCAAATAAAGTATACTCTAATCTTTCTCTTAGGCTCATTGTAGCAATATCACTTGTAAAGCTTATTTCTTGTTTGAATTTTGCTCTTTTAGTGTTAATTTTATTAAATTCTTGCCATAACTTGCTTTTAAAATATTGCTGATAATGGGATTTCACTAAAGGATGATCGATTTGATTAGTTAAATCATAAATCTTTTGCTCAAAAAGGGCTTTGCTTTCAGGGGTTTTAAGTGAAAAATTTTCAAATTCATTCTGCCAAATAAAATCAGAAAGATTCTCAGTTCTATCAAGCAAATTTTTCATATATTCTTTGCCATAATGTTTTATGGTTTCATCAGGATCCATTTTTTCTGGTAGAAAACAAAATTTAAGTGTCATTCCAGGAGATAATAAAGGCAAGGCCGTGTAAGCAGCTTTAACCATTGCTTTTTTTCCTGCTTCATCTCCGTCAAAGCATAAGATAGGTTCATTCCCTAGGTTCCATAATAATTTTAAATGATTATGGTTAAAAGCTGTTCCTAATGTGGCAACCGTTTCGTTGAAGCCAGTTTTATGCATAGTTAATGCATCCATATAGCCTTCAACAACAATTAATCTCTCAGATTTGATGGCTTCTTTTGCAGCTACTTCACCAAGATAGACTAACCTATTTTTTTTAAAAACCTCTGTTTCCGGAGAGTTTAAGTATTTAGGTTGAATTTCGGAATTAAGAGATCTTCCACCAAAGCCAACAATCTGATTTTTTAAATTTTTAATTGGAAAAATTATTCTATTCCTAAAACGCTCAATATAAGATCCATCTTGCGTTTTAATGGCAAGCCCGGCGTCCACCATTTCATTAAGTTGGGCTCCATTTTTTTGAAGATAGTTAAGCAATCCTTTATTGGGTGCATAGCCTAAAGAATATTTTTTAATATCTGCTTCATTTATCCCGCGATTAATAAAATATTCATATGCATTATAGTTTGTTGATAATTTTAATTGTTGTTCAAACCATTGAGATGCTTTATTTAAAATTTCAATTAGCGAAAGCTTAAGTTGTTGTTCTTTTTGCTGTTGAGGGTTAAGTTTAGGTAGTTCTAACCCTGCTTGGCCTGCAAGATATTTTATAGTTTCTTCAAAAGAGAGTTTTTCAGTTTGCTGAATAAAGCTTATAATATCTCCGCTGGCATGGCACCCAAAGCAATAATATATTCCTTTGTGATCATGAACAGTAAATGAAGGAGTCTTCTCTTTATGAAATGGACATATTCCTTTAATAGATAATCCGTTTTTCTTAAGAGATACTCTCTTCCCAATGATTTTAGAAATTGGTAGTCGATGTTTTAATTCATCAATAAAGCTGTCTGGAAAAAGCATTCTCTATAACAAGGAATTTAATAGTTAAATTGCTTATGGTTGCTAGCATAAATTTGCTTGAAAGCTTAACTAATTTTCATATTATAGTAAAGATTTAAAATCTTGAGAAGAGAAAATGAGTAAGACTAAGAAGAATGCAATTGAACCTACAAGAAGCCATGATTATCCAAAATGGTACCAAGAAGTTATAAAAGCTGCGGATTTAGCAGAAAATTCAGTGGTACGTGGTTGTATGGTAATAAAACCATGGGGATATTCTATTTGGGAAAATATTCAAAAAATTCTCGATAAAATGATAAAAGACACCGGGCACCAAAATTTTTATTTTCCTATGTTCGTTCCTTTAAGCTTTTTAGCAAAAGAAGCTGAGCATGTTGATGGTTTTGCTAAAGAGTGCGCAGTTGTTACTCATCATCGTCTTGAGCTTAATGAGAAAAAAGAACTTGTGCCTGGCGGAAAATTAGAAGAGCCTTTAGTGATAAGGCCTACTTCTGAAGCGATTATTGGAGAAGCTTATTCTAAGTGGATTAACTCTTATAGAGACCTACCATTGCTTGGAAATCAATGGGCAAATGTAGTTAGGTGGGAAATGCGCCCAAGAGTTTTTTTAAGAACCACTGAATTCTTGTGGCAAGAAGGCCATACTGCACATTCTTCAAGTGCTGAAGCTATAGAAGAAACAGAGAAAATGTTAGAAGTATATCGCCAATTAGCTGAAGAATATCTTGCGATGCCTGTTATATTGGGTAAAAAAACTGAAAATGAAAAATTTCCTGGCGCTGACGTAACTTATTGTTTAGAAGCTATGATGCAAGACAAAAAAGCATTGCAGGCTGGTACCTCACATTTTTTGGGGCAGCATTTTGCCAAAGCTTTTGATATTAAATATCTTTCAAAAGAAGGAGTGGAAGAATATGTGTGGACCACTTCATGGGGAGTTTCTACTCGTTTGATTGGTGGTTTAATTATGGTTCATAGTGATGATGATGGGCTTATTTTACCGCCTAAAATTGCACCAATTCAAGTTGTTATAGTGCCTTTAATACATAAAGAAGAAAATAGAAACGCTATATTAGAATTTTGTTCTAATATCAAAGCAAGTCTTAATAAAGAAATAAGGATGGAAATAGATTTACAAGAAAAAACTCCAGGTGAGCGTATTTGGGGATGGATTAAGAAAGGTGTTCCTATTCGCCTAGAAATAGGAATGAAAGAAGTGGAAAATAATGCTGTATTTATGGGGCGCAGAGATTTGCAACCAAGCGATAAAAAATCAGTTAATTTAAATGAATTTATAAGTAATGTTTCTAATTTGCTTGATGAAATTCAAAGTAATTTATTCAATAAAGCAAATGATTTTCTTAAAAATAATAGCCATAAAGCTTCTACAAAAGAAGAATTTTGCCAATATTTTCAAGATGAAGATAAGCAAGGCGGATTTATTTCTGCTTATTGGATAGGAGACGAAGAAACAGAAAAATATCTTAAAGAAGAGTTTAAGGTTACTGCTAGATGTATTCCACTTACAACACCGCATCAAACAGGAAAATGTATATTTACTGGGAAAGATGGAGCTAAATTAACTATATTTGCTCGTAGTTACTAAATTATTGTTTAATTTTTTGGCACTGTTAACTAAAGTAATTACTAAAAGTCTAGAATTATTAAATAAGTAGCCAAAATCTAAAGGAGCAGAAGAAGGAATATAAGCAACAAGTCCAAGTAATATTTAGTCAAAGCCAAGAATTAACTGTCTAAGCTAAAAAACTTGGATATATAGCCGCCAATATTAAAAAAGCAAAGATAACATTAAATCTTCTGTGAGATTTTAAGTTAGATTAGCTTTATAAACTGCTTAATCAAGAGCATCTAATAATTCTTCCCAGTTTTGTGCTTCCATATGGCTGCCTGGTTTTAAATTTCCTAAAGAAAATGGTCCATATTGAAGCCTGGTTAATTTACTTATTTTTAGATCAAAATGGCTTAATATTTTTCTAATTTCTCTATTTTTTCCTTCGGTGATGGTGATTATAAGCCAGTGGTTATTAGCTGAAGATGACTCAAGCTCTAATTTAACCGGTTTATATTTTACCCCTTCTAATATGATAGGTTTTGATAAGGTTTTCTTCATATGTTCGAAATTTAAATTACCAAATACTCTTACTGCATAAACTCGCTTAAAATTATTACTTGGTAATTCAAGCTTACGAGCAAGATTCCCATCATTGGTTAAAAGCAATAGACCAGAAGTATTTTTATCAAGCCTGCCAATAGAAATAACTCTTTCTTTAATGTTAATATTATCAAAAACAGTTTCTCTTCCTTGCTCGTCATTATGAGATACTATAAGTCCAACCGGCTTATGATAAAGCCAAAGCTTAGCTTTTTTGAATTTTAGCGGTTTTCCATCTACTTTAATATTTTCTCCATTTGGAAATTTTAAAGCAGGGTTGGTTATAACTTGACCCTTAAAGGTTACTCGTCCTTGTTCAATGAGTTTTTCTGCATCTCTTCTAGAGCAAATACCAGCATGAGCAATTATTTTTGCAATTCTTTCTTCGTTGTTATTCATTTGTTTGAAGCTGCCTTAATAAAAGATTGAATTAATTTTTCATCTGCTTGGCTAACCAAATATTCAGGATGCCATTCTATGCCAATAACAAATTTACGGTTTGGCATTTCAATGGCTTCAATTATACCATCAGGAGCAACACCAGAAATAACCATTTCTTTACCTACTGATTTTACAGCCTGGTGATGAGAACTATTAACCTCAATTTCATCAGTCTCTAATATTTTATGCAATAAGGTATTAGGGGTTATTTTTACTTTATGAGATGGTTTAGACATATGTATATTAAGTTTACGCTGCTCATGCTCTAATGAATTAGGATTATAGCTTTTTATATCTTGAATTAATTTTCCGCCATAAATAGCAGCGAGTAGCTGTTCGCCTGCGCAAATTCCAAGTAAAGGTTTATTTTGCGCAATAACTTCTTTAATCAATTTTATTTCAAAGTCACTTCTTATGTTTCTAGTATTTCTAGTTTCTTGCGCTTTTTCTTCTCCGTAAACCGAAGGATCAAGATCATAATCTCCGCCTGGAATCATTAAGCCATCAATCATATTTACATATTTGTTAATTGACGCAAAATCATAAGGTATTATAATAGGTGTAGATTTAAATTTGCTTATAACGCTAGCATAATTGCATCTTAAAGCATACCAAGGATGCATAGAAGAATATGTTGGGCTATCGTCCCAATCAAGGGTGATTCCAATTATGGTCATTTACATTTCCGCTTTAAATATTTAAGTGATTACAATTTATAATAAAAATGATTCATTTGGCAATGAATTTGATATTTTAGCTTTATTTTAATGGCAAATTACTTATAGATAATATAAAGTTATGTTTATATATAGTATTACTAATTAAAGGGTTGAATATGAGTCAAAAAGTAGAAGGGATTGTTAATAAAGCAGTCCATGCTGATCTATCAATTTTAGGATTAATTTCAGGGGCTGATATAGTAGTTAAGTTAGTGTTGCTAATTCTGCTATTGGCTTCCATATGGAGTTGGGCAATTATAATAGATAAATCTGTACTTTTTCGCCAAGTAATAAAAAAAATTAGAGATTTTGAAGACGTGTTCTGGTCTGGTCAGATGTTAGACCAGCTATATGATAGAATCAGAAATAAAGCTGATAATCCAATGTCGGTGGTTTTTGTAGCTGCAATGGATGAGTGGAGTAAGCATAGAATTAATGCAAGTAGAACTACCGTTTCATATCTAAGCATTGGTCTAAAAGAAAGAATAATTCAAGCAATGGATTCTGCAAAAAATAGAGAAATAGAAGAGTTAGATAAAAATCTTGTATTTTTAGCTGTTGTTGGTTCATCAGCAACCTTTGTAGGTTTATTTGGAACTGTTTGGGGAATAATGACTAGCTTTAGGTCAATAGCAGCTGCCCAGAATGCTACCATTGCGGTAGTGGCTCCTGGTATCGCTGAGGCCTTATTTGCTACCGCAATAGGCTTAGTTGCAGCTATACCTGCGGTAATTTTTTACAGTATTCTATCAAGTAGAGTAAATAACATTGAAGCAAAAGTAGAAGATTTTGCTAATGAGCTTGGTTCTTTGTTGTCTCAAGAAATAGATCGAGGAATGGAACATGGCAGCTACCATAGTTAATAATAAAAAAGGTAAGAAAGCGAAAAGACAATTGATGTGTGAAATAAACATAACTCCTTTTGTTGATGTTATGTTAGTATTGTTAGTAGTATTTATGGTTACTGCTCCTATGATGATTTCTGGCATAAATGTGAATCTTCCAGAATCTTCAGCTGCTCCAATAAGCGGTAATGATGAGCCACTTACTATAACTGTTAGCAATAAGGGTACTGTATATTTACAAGATATTGAGATAAAAACAGAAGATTTAGCCAATAAGCTAATTGCTGTTACTAATGAAAAGAAAGATAGTAGAATACTTATTAGAGGTGATAAAGATGCTAGCTATGGGATGATTATGAAAGTGGTTGGATCAATTAATCAGGCTGGTTATAATCATGTATCACTAATTACTCAGTTAGATAAATAATTAATTATGGAAAGAGTGCTGAAAATTATAGCTGTTTTAGGGCGTCATTTAGGAGTGAGCTTGTCAGCTTTTATGCATCTCTTTCTTTTTATGTTGCTTTTAATTAATTTTCCTCAATGTAGCAGAAATCCTTCACCTCCAGTTATAATAGCTGTTGATTTATTACCTATTACTAAAAACACTAATATTGAAAATAAGCAAAAAACTAAAAAAATTGAAGAAAAGTTAGAAGAGAAAAAAGAAGCAACAAAAAGTGAGCCAGTTTTAGAGAAGGAAGATAAAAAATCAAAAGAACAGCCAAAACCAGAACCTGTGAAGCCTGAAGTGAAGCCAGAAAATAAGCCTGATTTAAAAAAAGAAGTCGTGCATGATAAATTAAAAAAAGAAGAGAAGAAAAAAGATAATAAAGAAAAGCAAACACCAAATAAGAAAAATCATGAAAAAGTTGATAAGAAGGATGATAAAAAGAAAAAAAATCCTAAACCTAAAGTAAGCGAGATTGACAAAATTTTAAAAAACTTACAGGCTGAAGAATCGAAAGATAAAACTGATTATGAGGTGGCAGAGAAAACAAGCAAAGGCCCATTTAATACTGACAGGCCTTTGTCTCTTAATATTAAAGATGCCATAAGGCACCAAATAGAGCAATGCTGGAATCCTCCTGCTGGAAACAGAGATGCAGCTAAATTGCAAGTGCTTTTGAGAATTTCTTTTAAAGAAGATGGGGCAGTTGCTAATGTAAAAGTTTTAGATAGTGGTAGATATAATAGTGATGAATTATATAAAGTTGCAGCAGATGCTGCAGTTCGTGCTGTTTATAAAGCAAGCCCTTTGCAAGGATTACCAGCAAACCAATATAATTCATGGAAAGAGTTGGAGTTAAATTTCAATCCAAGTGACATTTTAGGAGATTAGTATGAGAAGATTTTTTACTTATATTTTTATATTATTATTTTCAATTAAAGTATTTGCAATTGAAAGAATAGATATTACTAGTGGAAATATTGAGCCTATGCCAATTGCAAGCATAAAATTTGGTGGAATAAGCTCTCTTGAAAGGGAAATAGGAAAAGAGATAACTGAAGTTCTAAATAATGATTTGCAAGGTACAGGTTTGTTTAGAATAATTAATGATTCTGCCTATATTGAGCCTATTCATAATGTGAATCATCGACCTAAGTTTTCTGCCTGGAGGCAGATCAAGGCATCAGCCATGATTGTTGGAGAAGTATTTAAAATTGGCAATAGCTTAAAAGTGGAATATCAGTTATGGGATCCCTATAGTGAAACATCTCTTAAAGGGAGTATATATAAAGGCAAAGATACTCAATGGAGAAGAATAGCTCATAAAATTGCTGATGATGTTTATAAGCGTATAACTGGAGAAGAAGGTTACTTTGATACTAAGATTTTATTTATTGCAGCATCAGGGCCTGCAAAAAAAAGAATAAAGAAACTTGCTATTATGGATCAAGATGGTGCTAATTTACGTTATTTAAGTGATGGTAAAGATTTGGTTCTTACCCCTCGTTTTTCGCCGGATAATCATAAAGCATTATATTTATCTTATGCAAATAATAAGCCAAGAGTTCATTTAAGAAATTTAAACTCTGGAAGCGACCATGTTTTTGGCCATTTTAAAGAAATGACTTTTGCACCAAGATTTTCACCGGATGGGAAAGAAGTTGCAATTTCTTATTCTCATAATGGAAGTAGTGATGTGTACTTAATGGATATTTCTGCTAAATCACCTAAGCAATTAACAAAAGGACCATATATTAATACTAGCCCTTATTTTTCTCCAGATGGACAAAAAATAGCTTTTGTTTCGGATAGAAGCGGTTCTCCTCAATTATATGTTATGGATAGAGATGGAAGTAACCAAGAAAGAATAACTTTTAATAAAGGTAGTTATTTTACCCCAATTTGGTCTCCAAGAGGGGATTATATTGCTTTTACTAAAAAAGTTCAGGGTACGTTTTATATTGGAGTTATTCGTCCGGATGGTTCAGGAGAAAGGATGTTAACTCAAGGATATTTGGTTGAAAGTCCGGCTTGGTCTCCTAATGGTAGGGTTATTATTTATACTAGAGGTGAGCCTTATCGTGGTTCTTTAATGGCAGCTAAATCATATTTATGTACCATTGATATAACAGGGCATTTTGAAAGAACGCTTAAACTTACAACAGATGCTTCAGATCCAAGTTGGTCTTCTTCTTTAAACTAGAGATTTTAATGGATAATAATATAGGGCATAGAGAAAGAATTAGAGAAAGGCTTCTTAATTCTAAATTTGGGGCTATGCAGGACTATGAAATTCTTGAATTATTGCTTTGTCTTGTTATTCCAAGAAAAGATACCAAGCCTCTGGCTAAATCTTTGCTGGCAAAATACGGAAGCTTTGCTAAAGTGATTACAGCTGAAGCAGAGTCTTTATTATCTATTCCTGGTATTGGGAAGTCTGTAGTAGCTTGCTTTAGACTTATGGTTGAGGGCGCGGCAAGATTGTTAAAAGATGAAATTAGGAAAAAACCAATTTTAACCTCTTGGAATAGCCTTTTAAATTATTGTAGATCAATTATTGGTCACTCAAAAAAAGAGATGTTTATTATATTTTACCTAAATAACCAGAATGAGTTAATAGAAGAAGATATTTTTGATTATGGTACGGTTAATGAGATTAATGTTTACCCAAGAGAGATTGCCAAGAGGGCTTTGTTTTTGAATGCCTCAGCAATAATTCTTGCTCATAACCATCCAGGTGGAGAAACTAAACCTTCGAAAGCTGATATTAAAGTTACTCAAGATATAGCAATTTTAATGTCATCTTTTAATATAAAAATACATGACCATATAATTGTTAGTGATAAAAGTTTCTTTAGTTTTAAGGAAGGAGGATTATTATGAGAATGGTACCCGCAGCCAGACTTGAACTGGCAAGGGCTAAAGCCCCACGGATTTTAAGTCCGTTATGTCTACCATTCCATCATGCGGGCACTAAATAAATGGTTACATTGTTTTACATCGACAAATCATTTTAAGCAAGAAGTTTTTTTATTAAATTGATAAAATTTTTGAAAGTGAGTTAGATAAATGAGTTTTTTTAAAGTAATTATAGGAATTATTGTCACATTAGCAATTTCATTTTGCCTTTATATCCTTCTTGCTTTTGGAATAAAAGAATCCATGTTTAAAATTTATGAATGGCATGATGCACGCTATAATTGGCTTAAAGAATATCAATTTGTACCTATAAAAGATAGTTATAAGGTAATTATTATAATTCCTTCTGCTGAAAATATTACTGATAGAGAAGTAAGTAATAGATTCATTAGAGCATCAGAGAATTTAGGTTGGCAGACATTTAAGCTTGAATCTATAGAAGGAAATGAGGAAAAAATTAGAGAAATAAATCCTGATTTTATTTTTTCTGCTAAATGGGATATAAAATTAGGACTTAAACCAAATTATAGTGATTATAAGGTATATGCCCTTGTTTCTCAGCCTACTCAAGATTATTTTGGAGGTTTTTTAAGCCTTTATCCTCTGTTTAATGAGTTAAGATATCCTGAATTAAAATCTCTTAGCGGTTTTATAATTTCCTCCCCTCATATTAGCTTGTTTAAACGCTATATGGAATCACTGGGAAAGAAATTTTATGGTTTTCAAGGTTATGCTTCAGTTCCTTTAACGGAATATAAGGAATTAGAGCCAAGAAAGATGGTTTATATGGCAGGTTTGTGGGATGCTGATAGACGAACCCAAAAATATTATAAGTTATTTAAATCTTTAGCTAATTCTAATTTGGCTGTATTTTATGGAGTAAAGTCAAGATTATACCCAATAGTAGAAAATGCTTATAGAGACCCTCCAACAAATAGTAAATCTATAATTAAGGAGATTTTACAAGAACATGGAATAAATCTGCTACTTCACACTAGGATAAGCCTTGAAAGCGGGGTTCCAACGGGAAGAGTGTTTGAAACTGCTGCTGCTGGAGCAATAGGGATTAGTGATAGACATCCTTTTATAGTGTCTAATTTTGGTGATAGTTTTTTATATATAGATGTTGATGCTTCTTCTGGAAGAATACTGTCTCAACTTCAAAGACATTTGGAATGGATTAGGGATAATCCTGATAAGGTCAAAAAAAAGACCCGAAAAGCTCACGAAATATTTCTAGAAAATTTTGCTTTAGAATCAGTTTTGCTTAATTTAGCTCATATGCACGAAAAAATTTTAGAAGATGAAGATAAATAGGCTTGGTTGCTAAAAAAGTTACTTTTTAGTAGAAGATTTTAATTTAAAAAAAACTTTTTATTTTCTGGCACTTGTGATATTTTAAAGAACTAAATTCAAGCTGATGAGGGTGGTTATATGTCAGGCAAAGATATAGTTAAGAATAAAGAAGAGCTTCATTGTTCTTTTTGTGGAAAAAGTCAACATAAAGTAAAGAAGCTTATTGCTGGCCCTACATTATTTATTTGTAATGAATGTATTGAATTATGTGCCGATATCATCAATGAAGATACTAATATTAATAATCCACAAGATGATAAAATCCTTACGCCTAAAGAATTAAGAGATGTTCTTGATGAATATATTATCAGCCAAGATCAGGCTAAAAAAATTCTATCAGTTGCAGTTTACAACCATTATAAAAGACTAAGAAATTTAGATAAAAAAAATGATGTTGAGATATCTAAATCAAATATTCTTCTTATTGGTCCTACAGGATGTGGTAAAACTCTCTTAGCACAAACTTTAGCTAAGATTCTTGATGTTCCTTTCACGGTTGCTGATGCAACCAGTTTAACAGAGGCTGGATATGTTGGAGAAGATGTTGAGAATATTATTTTAAGATTGTTACAGGCTGCTGATTATGACGTAGCAAAAGCTGAAAGAGGCATAATTTATATTGATGAAGTTGATAAAATTTCTCGTAAATCTGAAAATCCTTCCATAACACGAGATGTATCAGGTGAAGGGGTGCAGCAAGCGTTACTAAAAATTATGGAAGGTACGGTAGCTTCTGTGCCGCCTCAAGGAGGAAGAAAGCATCCAAACCAAGAATTTATCCAGGTTGACACTACCAATATATTATTTGTTTGTGGTGGAGCATTTACAGGGCTTGATAAAATTATCTCCGCAAGAGGAGCTAGCAGTTCGATAGGGTTTGAGGCCGATGTTAAAAGCAAGAAAGAAGATAAAATTAACGATATACTTCATAAAGTTGAGCCTGGAGATCTGGTAAAATTTGGTTTAATACCAGAATTTATAGGGCGTTTACCTATAGTTACAACCCTAGTTGATCTTGAAGAAAGTGCATTAATTGAGATCTTAACCAAG
>VFQO010002418.1_pt1 | contig 11449 bp, 10 predicted proteins | sample 3512331 | NCBI WGS metagenome assembly VFQO01 (sample SAMN10412371, study PRJNA504923) | tailings metagenome | isolation source: Replicate 3 from Balatoc abandoned mine | place: Philippines: Itogon, Benguet | collected 2017-08-28 | reverse complement strand
CTTCTTGGCGCCTTTGCGCCTTTGCGTGAAATATAGATCACCCACGCCGCAGGGCCAGCCCGAGGATTCCGTTCAAGATGACGATGCTTCAGATGTCACCTTTCGGTCGCTAGCCGCCGCTCTCTAACGCGCGACCCGCCGACCAAATCAAAACTGCCCCATGATCCCGATCGCCGCATATTTGTCCCCCAGATTGCCCTTGAGCTTGAGCTTGGGGAGCAGATCGAACGCTGCGGTGCCATAAATCCGCGTCCGGTCGCCGCTGAGCCGCGCCCCCGCGCCGAGTTCGGCGATCGTCGGGATCGACACCGTCGCCTCGGCCTTGGCAAAGGGTTTCACCTCGCGCTCGTCATTGTCCGAATGGATGAACAGCCCGCCGATCGGCCGCAACGTGATCGGCCCGGCGTGGAGGCTGTAGCCCACCCCCAGCTCGCCGCCCCAATGCCCCTGCGCGCGCGCAAGCCCGCCTTCGACCGCAATATCCTGCGCATGCGCAGCCGCGGGAAGCGCCAGCAAGCCCAGCGCACCCAGCAGCGCCACGGATTTGAGAGCCGGCATTTTATTCCCCTTAATCTGATGGATAAGGGAACCCTATGAACGCGTTTCCGCACCCGCAAGCGACGCGCCCCGGTTTTGCGGCGGACCGAGTCGATTGATCGACCGGGCGCCTTCGTGGGGATAGAAAGCGGACGTTGACCTCCCCTCCCGCAGGCGGGAGGGGAAAATCAGCTCATTCCTTCGAAGCTGAACATGGCCGACACCAAGCGCCTACGGCCGGATCAGATATTTCTCGCCCGTCCGCTTCGCATTATAGGCATGCGCGGTGTCGAGGTTCAGCGCCTCGGTCAGCGAAATCTCGTGGCTGTAGTTGCTCTTGAACGTCGTCGTCAGCTCGTCGACGACGCGCTGGCGCATCCGCCCGACGACCTCCCAGCCCGCCTTCTGCATGAAGGGGGTGAGCAGGAAGCCGCCCAGCCCCCAGGTCAGCCCGAAGCTGCGGTTGAGCACCGTCGGCGCCAGGTCGAGCGCGCCATAGATATACACCTGCTTGTAGCTGTCCGAACCATAGCGGCTGTACGTCGTCATGCGCTTGACCGCTGCGACTTCCATCGCCGCGAGGATCTGCCCCGCCAGCTTGCCGCCGCCGATCGCATCGAAACCGAGCGTCGCGCCGGTCTCGACGATCGCATCGACCAGCCGATCCTGGAAATCGTCGGCGCTGCTGTTGACGATATGCGTCGCGCCGATGCCCTTCAATATCTCGACCTGCGCATCGCTGCGCACGATGTTGACCAGCGGAATGCCGTCCTTGGCGCAGATCTTGACCAGCATCTGCCCCAGGTTCGACGCCGCGGCGGTGTGAACCAGCGCGCTATGCCCTTCCATCCGCATCGTCTCGGTAAAGGCGAGCGACGTCAGCGGATTGACGAAGCACGACGCACCGTCGACCGGATCGGTCCCGTCGGGCAGCGCCATCACCATCTGCACCGGCAGGCAGCGATATTCGGCATACATCTCGCCGCCGAGCAGCGCGACGGTCTTGCCGAGCAACGCCTGCGCCTCGGGCGACGAACCCGCCTTGACCACCAGCCCGCATCCCTCGTTGCCGATCGCCAGCGCATCGCCGACGCGCCCCGTCATCGCACGCATCCCGGCGGGCGGGATGTCCGCCGTAATCACCGGCAAGCCGTCACGCTCCGACGCACGCGCGGTCGACATGTCGGCGCCGCCGAACAACAGCCCCAGGTCCGACGGGTTGATCGGCGTCGTCAGCACCTTGACCAGCACCTCATGCGGCTGCGGCTCGGGCATCGGCCGCCGCTCGAAAAACACCTCGAGCTGCCCCTCGGGCTTCACCAGCGTCAGCATGACAAGATTGGTTTCAGGCAGGTCGGTCATCGCGCGTCTCCCGGGCGTTTGGTTTTACAGTGCAACCGAAATAGGCGGGCGCGGCGGGACTGGCAATCGCGAAGCTTGGGCGTGGTGCCGGTTTCGGGGTGAGAAGCGGACCTCTTAGATCCTCCCCATCGCGAAGCGTTGGGGAGGGGGACCGCCGCCGCAGGCGGTGGTGGAGGGGTAGCAACATCGCGCGATTACCCCTCCGTCAGCGCTTCGCGCTGCCACCTCCCCATCGCTTCGCGTGGGGAGGATTTATGCGGCAGCTAACACCCGAAACCAGCCCGCGCCCTACTCCGCCACAAACTCCGCCGCATAGCGCAGTGCCGCGTCGGCCAGTTCCTTCCGGCAGATCAGCAAATCGGGCAGATAGGGGTTCGCGCAATTATAGACTAGCGGCGACCCGTCGACGCGGCTGACATGCAGTCCCGCCGCCATCGCGACCGCGGCGGGCGCGCAATTGTCCCACTCATATTGGCCGCCGGTGTGGAGGTAGATGTCGGCCTCGCCGCGCACCACCGCCATCGCCTTCGCGCCCGCCGACCCCATGCCGAGCAGTTCGGCGCCGATCTTCTCGGCGACGAAGACCGCTTCGGCGGCGGGCCGGGTGCGGCTGACGAGCATTTTCGGCGGCACATTCGCGGGCTCTAGCGGCTTCGGAGCGCCCGACGTCAGCGTCAGCCCGAGGCCCGGCAGCGCCACCGCGCCGACCGTCGGCACGCCGTCGACCGCGAGCGCAACATGCACGGCCCAGTCGCTGCGCCCTTCGCTATATTCGCGCGTACCGTCGAGCGGATCGACGATCCACGCCCGGCTGCTCTCGCAACGCACGACATTGTCCTTTTCCTCTTCGGACAGGATCGCGTCGTCGGGCCGCGCCGCGCGCAGCTCGTGCATCAGCATCGCATTGGCGCGCGCATCGCCCGCCTTGCCCAGTGTCTTGTCGACGAACTCGCCCGACTTCTGCAACTCGAGCAGGATCAGCCCCGCCGCGGTTGCCAGCCGTTCGGCCAGCGCTTCGTCGCTTTCACTCGTCGCTATAGTCATCCCAGCAACCGCTCCACGATCAGGTTTGCGGCGTCTTCGGGGGTCATCGCGGTCGTGTCTATCCGAATCTCGGCGTCCTCGGGTGCCTCATAGGGGCTGTCGATGCCGGTGAAATTCTTGAGCTGGCCGCTGCGCGCCTTTTTGTAGAGGCCCTTGACGTCGCGCTTCTCGGCCTCGGCGAGCGGGGTATCGATGAAGATTTCTACGAACTCACCCTCGGGCAGCATCGCGCGCACCATGTCGCGTTCGGCCTTGAACGGGCTGATGAACGCGGTGATGACGATGAGGCCCGCGTCGGTCATCAGCTTCGCGACCTCGCCGACGCGGCGGATATTCTCGATCCGGTCGGCCTCGGTGAACCCCAGGTCCTTGTTGAGCCCGTGGCGCACATTGTCGCCGTCGAGCAGGAAGGTGTGCCGGTTCATCCGGTGCAGCTTCTTCTCGACGAGGTTGGCGATCGTCGACTTGCCCGATCCCGACAATCCGGTGAACCACAGCACCGCGGGCTTCTGGTTCTTGAGCCCCGCATGCGCCTCGCGGCTGATGTCGAGCGCCTGCCAATGGACATTCTGCGCGCGGCGCAGGCTGAAGTGCAGCATGCCCGCCGCAACCGTCGCATTGGTCAGCTTGTCGATCAGGATGAAACCGCCCAATGTGCGGTTACCCTCATAAGCCTCGAACACGAGCGGCTTGTCGGTGGTCAGCTCGACCACGCCGATGCCGTTGAGCTCGAGCGTCTTCGCCGCCAGATGCTCCATCGTGTTGACATTGACTTCATATTTGGGCGGCTGGACCGTCGCCGAGACGCTCTGCGTCGCGAGCTTCAGCCAATAGGAGCGCCCCGGGATCATCGCCTCGTCGGCCATCCACACGAGCGTCGCCTCAAACTGGTCGGCCACTTCGGGCGGCGTATCGGCGGCCGCGATCACATCGCCGCGCGAACAATCGACCTCGTCGGCAAAGCACAAAGTCACCGACTGCCCCGCGACCGCCTCGTCAAGGTCCTGATCGAGCGTGACGATCCGGCTGATCGTCGTCGTCTTGCCGCTCGGCAACACGCGCACCGCATCGCCCGGCTTCACCGATCCGCCCGCGATCAGCCCGGAAAAGCCCCTGAAATCAAGGTTCGGACGGTTAACCCATTGAACGGGCATGCGAAACGGCTTTTCGACCTCATGTTGCGCGGCAACTTCGACACCTTCCAGATGCTCGACCAACGTCGGCCCGTTGTACCAGGGCGTGTTGGCCGACAGGCTCGTGATATTGTCGCCCTTGAACCCCGAAATCGGGATCGCGGTAAAGCGCGTGATCCCGATCTCGGTCGCAAAGGCGCGGTAGGAGAGCAGGATGCGCTCGAACACCGCCTTGTCGTAACCGACGAGGTCCATCTTGTTCACCGCCAGCACGATGTGCCGCACCCCGATCAGATGCGCGAGATAGGAGTGCCGCCGCGTCTGCGTCAGCACGCCCTTGCGCGCGTCGATCAGGATCACCGCGAGGTCGGCGGTCGAGGCGCCGGTGACCATGTTGCGCGTATACTGCTCGTGCCCCGGCGTATCGGCGACGATGAACTTGCGCTTTTCCGTCGTGAAAAAGCGATAGGCGACATCGATCGTGATCCCCTGCTCGCGCTCGGCGGCAAGGCCGTCGACGAGCAGCGCGAAGTCGATCTCGCCGCCTTGCGTGCCGACGCGCTTGCTGTCGGCTTCAAGCGCCGCCAGCTGGTCCTCGAAGATCATCTTGCTGTCGTAGAGCAGCCGCCCGATCAGCGTCGACTTGCCGTCGTCGACCGAGCCGCAGGTGATGAAGCGCAGCAGCGACTTGTTCTCATGCCCCGCAAGATAGGCGTCGATATCCTCGGCGATCAGCGCGTCGGTGACGTAAACAGGATCGGTCATCAGAAATACCCCTCCTGCTTCTTCTTCTCCATCGACGCGTCGCCGCCGTCCTTGTCGATCGCGCGGCCCTGGCGCTCGCTGGTGGTCGTCAGCAGCATCTCCTGGATGACTTCGGAGAGGGTGGTCGCCTCGCTCTCGACCGCGCCGGTCAGCGGATAGCAGCCAAGCGTGCGGAAGCGGATCGAGCGCTCGACCGGCACCTCGCCCTCGCGCAGCGGGAAGCGCGCGTCGTCGACCATCAGCAGCAGGCCGTCGCGCTCGACAGTCGGGCGCGGTGCGGCGAAGTAGAGCGGCACGATCGGAATATTCTCGCGCGCGATATATTGCCAGATGTCGAGCTCGGTCCAGTTCGAGATCGGGAAGACGCGGATGCTTTCGCCCTTCGCCTTCCTCGCATTGTACAGGTTCCACAGCTCGGGCCGCTGGCGCTTCGGGTCCCAGCCATGGCTCGCGGTGCGGAACGAGAAGATGCGCTCCTTCGCGCGGCTCTTCTCCTCGTCGCGCCGCGCGCCGCCGAAGGCGACGTCGAACCCGTGGAGGTCGAGCGCCTGCTTCAGCCCCTCGGTCTTCCACATGTCGGTGTGCAGCGGGCCATGGTCGAACGGATTGATCCCCCGCGCCTTCGCCTCGGGGTTCTGATAAACGAGGAGTTCCATGCCGCTCTCGGCCGCCATGCGGTCGCGCAGCGCATACATGTCGCGAAACTTCCACGTCGTGTCGACGTGCAGCAGCGGGAACGGCGGCGGCGACGGGTAAAAGGCCTTGCGCGCCAGATGCAGCATCACCGCGCTGTCCTTGCCGACGCTATACAGCATCACCGGCTTGGCCGCGTCAGCCATCACTTCGCGCATGATATGAAGGCTCTCGGCCTCGAGCCTGTCGAGATGATTCATCGTCGTCGTCATGGGAACGCCCAATGCCGCCGCACAGGGCGTCAGGCAAGCAGTATGGGCTTTTCGGCATAATAGTCTGCCTTGTGCATCCCCTTCTGTTTGCGGCACCTTCCTGCTAGTCGCAACGACAAGCTGAACAGAGGATATTATGCGCGCCACCCCCGACTTCGACTTCGCGCTTGGCGAAAATGCCGAGATGATCCGCGAAAGCGCCGCCCGCTTCGCCGACGCAAAGATCGCGCCGCTCGCCGCGCGCGCCGACGCCGACGACTGGTTCCCGCGCGACGAACTTTGGACCGCGATGGGCGACCTCGGCCTGCACGGCATCACCGTCGAAGAGGAGTATGGCGGTCTCGGCCTCGGCTATCTCGAGCATGTCATCGCGGTCGAGGAAGTCAGCCGCGCCTCGGGCGCGATCGGGCTCAGCTATGGCGCGCACTCGAACCTCTGCGTCAACCAGATCCGCCGCTGGGGCAATGAAGAGCAAAAGGCGAAATATCTGCCCAGGCTGATCTCGGGCGAACATGTCGGCAGCCTCGCGATGTCGGAGGCCGGCGCGGGCAGCGACGTCGTGTCGATGAAGCTCAAGGCCGAGAAGGTTCAGGGCGGTTACGTCCTCAACGGTACCAAATTCTGGATCACCAATGCGACCTGTGCCGACACGCTCGTCGTCTATGCCAAGACCAGCCCCGAGGCGGGATCGCGCGGGATTACGGCTTTCCTGATCGAAAAGGACATGCCGGGTTTTTCGATCGGGCAAAAGATCGACAAGGTCGGCATGCGCGGTTCACCGACCGCCGAGCTGGTGTTCGACGATTGCGAAATTCCCGAAAGCCAGGTGATGGGCCCCGAAAATGGCGGCGTCGGCGTGCTGATGTCGGGGCTCGACTATGAGCGCGTCGTGCTCGCCGGGCTCCAGCTCGGCATCATGCAGGCGTGCCTCGATACCGTCATCCCCTATGTCCGCGAGCGCAAGCAATTCGGCAAGCCGATCGGCTCGTTCCAGCTGATGCAGGCGAAGGTCGCCGACATGTATGTCATGCTCCAGTCGGCGCGCTCCTATGTGTACAACGTCGCCAAGGCCTGTGACGCCGGCCAGACGACGCGCTTCGACGCCGCGGGCTGCATCCTCCTTGCCAGCGAAAATGCGGTAAAGGTCGCCGGCGAAGCGATCCAGGCGCTCGGCGGCGCGGGCTATACCAAGGACTGGCCGGTCGAACGCTATTGGCGCGACGCCAAATTGCTCGACATCGGCGCCGGAACCAACGAAATCAGACGCATGCTGATCGGTCGCGAGCTGATCGGCGCAGCAAGCTAGGATTCGCGAAGGGGCAGCGATGGCCGGTCAGTTCATGGGGAATGCGGGTCCGCCGAGCGGGGGACCCGATTGGTCGACGATCGATGTCAACGCGCTTCCGGTCACGCCGCCCGACCCCATCCGCGAATATTTTCAGCCGATGGACGTCGGCGCCTGGGCGCTGCGCAGCGTACCGGCCGCCGTCTGCACGGGCTATTGGGGCGAGGTCCAGCTCGCACAGAATCTGATCGTGCTGGCGCGGCGGCAAAAAGTGTGGATGTCGACCGCTCCGATGGAGTTGGAGAGTCAGCAGATCGGGGTCGATTTCGCGCGCGGGCATGTCGTGGTCTTCGGGCTCGGTCTCGGCTGGTCGACGGCGACAAGCGCCCTCAAGCCCGAGGTCGAGCGGGTCACCGTCGTCGAAATGGACGCCAATGTGCTGGAAATGCACGAACAGATCAAATTGTTCGAACGGCTGCCCGATGGCGCTGGCGACAAGGTGAACATCGTCCACGCCGATGCGCTGGAGTGGGAGCCCGACGGTCCCGTCGATTTGCTGATGCCCGACATCTGGGTCGAGTTGGTCAGCTGGGGCCGCGCCGAGGAAGTGCATGACATGCAGGCCAATGTCGACGCCGACATGGTCTATTTCTGGGGGCAGGAGCTTGAGCTGGCGCGCCACGCGGTGCGCTTGGGTCGCCCGCTCGACGACGCCGGGCTGGCGGCGACCGCCGCCGAATTCGACCTGCCGCTGGTGGGTCTCGACACGCCCGGTTATGCCGCGCGCACCCGCGCTGCTACCCGCGAATGGATGAAAGGCCGCTGGCTCGAGGGCACGGCAATACCCGACGATTTGCGCAGCGCCGCCGACGACGCCATGGCGAACCAATCTTGATACAAAGTTGCTCGACATCGGTAGCGGAACCAGCGAAATCAGACGCATGCTGATCGGCCGCGAAGGGATGGAAGTCGGCTGAACAAATCCAAAGGGGGGCTGAATGGGGACTATCGGCGACGGAGCGATCCGCGCATGAACTGGCTGTGGCTCGCCGCGGCGGCGATGACGCTGTCCGCCCTCACCCATTCGATGCTCGGCGAAAAACGGCTGATCCAGCCGTTGCTGCGCATCAAGCGCGGCATTTTGCTCGCCGACCTGCCGCGTAAGGTCTTTCGCTTCGCCTGGCATGCGATGGCGGTGCTGATGATGCTCTCGGCCGTCACCGTCGCCTGGCCGGGGACGCCACACGGACTGATCACCGTCATCGGATTGGGATGGCTGGGAACCGGACTCGTCAATGCGGCTTGTACCGGTGGACGGCACATCATCTGGCCCTTTCTCGCCGGGTCGGGGGTGCTGGCGCTGATCGGAGCGTGGGTTTGAACGAAGCGATACTGACCGGACTGCAATATTATGGCGCGGGCGCCGCGACATTGGCGGCGCTCGTCGTGTCGCTCAATCTCGGCCGGCGCTGGACCGGCTGGGCCTTCGTCATATTCGTCACCAGCAGCATCGCGCTGGTCGCCTGGGGTTTCCTGCAACCCGACAGCGAGGGTATCGGCTGGCAGAATATCGCGCTGCTCGTCATCAACGCGATTGGCGTCTATCGCTACCTGATCCTGAAGGAAAAGCCCGGGGACGAACAGCCTTCCGAATAGCCTTCGCCGCGACCCCGGCCGAAACCGGGATCGCGGCGACGGCGGCTTTACCCCCAGACGCGCACGCGCTTGTCGGGCGCGAGGTACAGCTTGTCGCCTTCCTTCACATCGAACGCTTTATACCAGGCATCGAGGTTGCGCACCGTCAGCGCGCGGTACATGCCCGGCGCGTGACCATCGGTCGCTACCCGCGCGCGAAGCGCCTCATCGCGCATCTTGGTGGCCCAGGTCTGCGCATAGGCGATGAAGAAACGCTGGTCGCCGGTGAAGCCGTCGATCACCGGCGCTTCCTTGCCCTTCAACGACGCGCGATAGGCGTCATAGGCGGCCTGCAGCCCCGCGACGTCGGCGATATTCTCGCCCAGCGTCAGCTTTCCGTTGATCGCAAGATCGGGGAACGGCTTGTATGTGTCGAACTGCGATGCAAGCGCCGCGCCGGAAGCGTCGAACTTCGACAGGTCTGCCGGGGTCCACCAGTTGCGCAATGCGCCGGTCGAATCGAAGGCCGCGCCATTGTTGTCGAAACTGTGGCTGATCTCGTGGCCGATCACCGCGCCGATCGCCCCATAATTATAGGCGGGGTCGGCCTTGGGATTGAAGAAGGGCGGCTGGAGGATCGCGGCTGGGAAGTTCAGGGCATTCTGCACGGGCAGGTTCACCGCATTGACCGTCTGCGGCACCATCCACCATTCGCCCTTGTCCATCGGCTTGCCGATCTTGGCGAGCTGGTGCGCGGTCTCGGCCTTCTGGCCCGCAACCTCATTGGCATAGGCGTCGGCACCGACAGTGTAGCCGCCATAGTCGCGCCATATGTCGGGATAACCGACACCGACGACGATCGTTTCGACCTTCTTGATCGCTTCCTTCTTCGTCTCGGGCGCCATCCAGTCGATGCCCTCGACGCGCGTCGCAAAGGCCGCCTTGATGTTGGTCACCATGTCGCCGACCTCGGCCTTCGCCGAAGCAGGGAAATATTTGTCGGCATAGGCCTTGCCCACCGCGTCGCCGAGATAGGTGTCGAGCGCATCGAGCGCCCGCTTGTCGCGCGCGCGCTGTTGCGGCGTGCCCGCGAGCGTCGTGCCGTAAAAGGCGAAATGCGCATTATCGACCGCGGTCGGCAGCACGTCGCTGTGACTGTTGATCTGGTGGAAGACGAGCCAGTCCTTCCAGGCGTCGATCGGCTCCGATGCGACGAGCGCCGACAGGCCGGTGATTGCGCCGGCATGATAGGCACCGAATTTCTTTGCGCCATCGAGACCCGCGGCGCTGAAATAGGCCGGCCAGTCGATCCCCGGCGCCTTTTTCGCGAAATCGTCCTTGGTCCACACGCCCGCCGACTTGGCGAAATCCTCGCTGTCCTCGCGCGACACATGCGCCTTGGCGATCTTGAGTTCGAGGTCATAGACGCGCTTGGCCTTCGCCGCCGCATCAGGCTGGCCGGCGGCGGTCAGCAGCCTGGCGATATAGGCCTGATACTCGCTGCGAATCTTCGCCATTTTCGGATCGGCCGAGAGATAATATTCGCGTTCGGGCAAACCGAGGCCGCCTTGCAGCACATAGGGGATCACGTCGCCGGGAGTCGCGAGCCCCTGCGTCACGAACAGGCCGAACAGATTCTCGGTGTAGAAGTTGGTCGCATTGAGCGGATCGACATCGACGCGGGTCTGCTCACCCAGCACCTTCGACAACGCCGCCTTGTCGGCGATCGCGTTGAAGCGCGCGAGATCGGCGGCCATCGGTTTCATGCCTGCGGCGTCGATCGCCTTCGTGTCGGTATAGGCCCTGTAGAAGGCGGCGATCCGCCCTTCGTCGGTGTCGGCCGCCGCGTTACCCTTGGCGATCGCGTCGATCAGCTCGCGGTTGCGCTTTTCGGTTTCGAGTTGCGCGATGGTGAAGGCGCCGATGCTCGACCGGTCGGCGGGAATCTCGGTCGTCTTGGCCCAATTGCCGTTGGCATAGGCGAAGAAATCGTCGCCCGGCTTGACGCTCACGTCCATCGCCGTCTTGCTGATACCGAGTTCGGTCCCGACGGTGTAAGCGGCACTGCTTTCTTCCTTGCCGCTGGTGCAGGCGGCGGTGCCGCCGACGATCGCGGCGCTGGACAGGAGGATGGCGAGAAAGCGATGTTTCATAACGAACGACCTTGTTGTTTCAGAATATGCCGAAGCGATACGCCTGTGTGCAGGGGCTTTCAACGCCATGGGATTTCGGCGTGCGGCGCTTTCCAATCGACGAGCGACCGGCTAACTCCCCCTTTCTGAACGGGAGAGTAATCGACGTGAGCGCACCGGTCCTCGGAACCATGATCAACGCCGATAGCGACGCCTATCGCGCCAATGCCGCGCACAATGTCGCGCTGAAGGACGAACTGCGCGCCCGCGTCGCCGAGGCGGCGCTCGGCGGCAACGAAAAGTCGCGCGAGCGCCACACGAGCCGCGGCAAGCTGCTCCCGCGCGAGCGCGTCGAGCGGCTGCTCGATCCGGGCGCGCCCTTCCTCGAAATCGGCCAGCTCGCGGCGAACGACCTCTATGAGGGCGAAGTGCCCGGTGCGGGGCTGATCTGCGGCATCGGGCGCGTGTCGGGACGCCAGTGCATGATCGTGTGCAACGACGCGACCGTGAAGGGCGGCACTTACTATCCGATGACGGTCAAGAAGCATCTCCGCGCGCAGGAGATTGCCGAGGCGAACCGTCTGCCGTGCATCTATCTCGTCGACAGCGGCGGCGCGAACCTGCCGCACCAGGACCAGGTCTTTCCCGACC
>VFQO010002415.1_pt1 | contig 11456 bp, 7 predicted proteins | sample 3512331 | NCBI WGS metagenome assembly VFQO01 (sample SAMN10412371, study PRJNA504923) | tailings metagenome | isolation source: Replicate 3 from Balatoc abandoned mine | place: Philippines: Itogon, Benguet | collected 2017-08-28 | reverse complement strand
CATGAAAGAAGGTACTTCTGCTTTCTTAGAAAAACGTAAGGCCAACTTCGCGGGTAAGTAAACAGATTGCTTATTGCAAGCATGCCTTGCGAATTCAAATAAACTTTTCAAATCATTAGAAATAAACCGTAAAAACCAACATATGGAATTCAGAATAGAAAAAGATACCATGGGCGAGGTGAGAGTACCGGCACATGTATATTGGGGCGCGCAAACACAGCGCAGTATTGAGAATTTTCCAATTGCGCAGGACATTAATAAAATGCCAAAAGAAATTATTGCAGCATTTGCTTACTTAAAAAAAGCAGCTGCTTTAACCAATATGGAAGCGGGTGTTTTACCAGCTGAAAAAGCGGAATTGATTGGCACTGTATGTGATGAAATTTTATCGGGTACTTTAAGTGATCAGTTCCCATTAGTAGTTTGGCAAACGGGTAGCGGTACACAGAGCAATATGAACGTGAACGAAGTGATTGCATATCGTGGACATGTATTGAAAGGTGGAAGTTTAACCGATAAAGACAAGTTCCTTCATCCGAATGATGACGTAAACAAGTCTCAGAGCAGTAACGATACTTTCCCCACTGCGATGCATATTGCAGCGTACAAAATTTTAGTGGAGACCACCATTCCTGGCATTGAAAAATTACGCGACACATTGGACGCCAAAAGCAAGGCTTTCATGCATATTGTTAAGATTGGTCGTACGCATTTCATGGACGCTACTCCTTTAACAGTTGGTCAGGAAATCAGCGGTTATGTTTCTCAGTTAAACCATGGTTTAAAAGCCATCAAAAACAGCCTGTCACACTTAAGTGAACTGGCATTAGGCGGAACTGCTGTGGGTACGGGTATCAATACACCAAAGGGTTACGATGTTAACGTTGCTAAGCATATTGCTGACTTAACTGGTTTGCCTTTTGTGACGGCTGAAAATAAGTTTGAAGCATTGGCTGCACACGATGCAATCGTTGAAGCGCACGGTGCTTTGAAAACAGTAGCCGTTAGTTTAATGAAGATCGCGAACGATATCCGTATGTTGTCTTCCGGACCAAGAAGCGGTATTGGTGAATTGTTTATTCCAGACAACGAGCCAGGTTCTTCTATCATGCCAGGTAAAGTAAACCCAACTCAGTGTGAAGCTTTAACCATGATTGCTGCACAAGTATTAGGTAATGATGTGGCTATTAATATCGGTGGATCTAATGGTCATTTTGAATTGAACGTATTCAAACCTGTTATGATCTACAACTTCTTACACAGCGCCCGTTTAATTGGCGATGGTTGTGTAAGCTTTAACGATAAATGCGCAGTGGGTATAGAACCTATTGAAGCTAATATTCAGAAGCATGTAAACAATTCATTGATGTTGGTGACCGCACTCAACACCAAGATTGGTTACTACAAAGCAGCTGAAATTGCACAGACTGCACACAAAGAAGGAACTACTTTAAAGGAAATGGCCATTAAGTTGGGGTACTTAACTGCTGAAGAGTTTGATCTTTGGGTGGTGCCTTCGCAAATGGTAGGGGAGTTGAAGTAATAATATTTTAGAGGGCAAACATACTAACTCTCACTGCTTTTTAATTATAGCTTTAATACTTTTCAATCAGTAAAAAAATACTGAGCTATAATTAAAAAAATGTTCGAATTAGCATGTTTGCCCTCTTTAATTATATATCACTCAGGTGTGCGTATTCTCAAAATTTGAGAAATGCTCGAATCAGCAAATACCCCTTACTATTTTATTGCTTTACTTCTTAATTCAGGTTGCGGTATTCAACCGGGGTTTTTCCGGTCTTTAACTTGAAGAGCTTATTAAAATACTGCGGATATTCAAAGCCCATAGCATAGGCGATTGCACTATTCTATTTATTATAGAGAATGAACAAGAAAATTTGAACATTTTTTTAATTCTAGCTAAAATACTTTTGAAGTAACAATACTTAATATTACTAGAATTAAAAAGCAGTGAAAACTTACTTGTTCTTCTCTAGATTTAAGAATTATTAATGCACTCTCTTCCCTCCAAGATAAGTAGCCGTAACTTTAGTTTTCAGAATATCTGTTTCAGCAACAGACATTAAATCCTTGTCTAGCATAATAAAGTCTGCTTTCTTACCTGCTTCTAAACTTCCTACTTCTTTGTCAAGGAATCCTGCTTTAGCTGCCCAGATGGTCATGCCCTTGATGGTTTCTTCGCGGGTTAATGCATTCTCCATTTGGAATCCATCTGCAGGATAACCTGCTGCATCTTTGCGCACTACAGCAGCCAAGAAAGTTTTGAAGGTGGAAATATCTTCAACAGGAAAGTCGGTTCCCAATGGAATCCAACCATTCTGCTTTAGTAAATCTTTGAATGCATACGCTCCTTTCATTCTTTCTTTGCCCAGTCTAGATTCTGCCCAATACATATCGCTGGTTCCATGGGTTGGTTGAACTGAAGGAACCACGTTTACTTTACCAAATAAATTAAAATCTTCGGGTGCTACTATCTGAGCGTGTTCAATCCTCCAGCGCTTATCGTTACCAGGCTGTAAATATTTGTTGTAAATATTTAAGATCTCTCTATTGGCACTATCTCCAATAGCATGGGTACACATTTGAAAATCGGTCTTGCTCAACACATTTGCCAAAGAATCATAATGGCTTTTGTTTCGCAACAAAAATCCGCCCCATCCTGGCTTATCTGAGTAATGCTTTAACAAGCAAGCTCCTCTGCTACCCAAAGCGCCGTCAGCATATACCTTGAATCCATTCACAAATAATTTATCGGTCTTGTAAGGACCCTTCTTCAAATACACATTGTAGTTATCAGGATTATCAGATAACATGACATACAATCGCATGTCCAATTGATTGCTCTTGTGCAATCCATCTAATAAGTCAACATCTTGGTGACTCAACCCACAATCGGTGATGGTGGTTAATCCTTGCGCAAAGCAATTCTTTTCTGCAGTCTTTAACCAGCTTGCCCATTCTTCTTTGGTGGGTGCGGGAATCTTGGCATATACAGCAGCATCGCCATTGTCGATCATTACACCCGTTAATTTGCCATTGATGGTTTCAATTTCTCCCCCAACCACTTTATCTCCTGGCTTAATGCCAGCAAGGGTTAGCGCAGCGTCGTTAGCAATAGATGCGTGTCCGTCCACACGTTGAATTACTACTGGAGTGGTCGGAAAATATTTATTCAGTAATTCATTGGTAGGAAATTTTTTGCCGGGCCATTTATTCTGATCCCATCCCCTTCCCTGAATGAATTTTATTTCTGGATGTGCTTTGGCAAATGCTACAATACGATCTACGGTTTCTTCCCAGGTGCTTGTGTTGTACAACTCCACCTGAAACAAAGAAGAAGCATAGCCTAAAAAATGCGCATGCGCATCTATGAAGCCCGGATACACAGCTGCCCCTTTTGCATCTACAACACTATCCGCTTTGTATTTACCAACAATATCATCATTGGTGCCAGTGGCTACAATTTTACCGTCTTTTATGGCCATGGCTTCTACTACTGTAAAAGCAGAATCTACTGTGTAGATTTTTGCATGGTGCACAATAGTATCTACTTTATTACTAGAACAAGCAACTAATGTTGCTACCATGAAAAAGAAAATAATTTTTCGCATATGATGATTTTAAAATTGATCAATTTGATTCCAAGGCAGAATATGCTGATTGGCATGTATTTCATCGGCCTTATCGCCCCCGTAAATTAGTAAAGTATTGTCATTGGGATAGTATTTGTTCCAGTGATTAAGCCCCTTTAACATTGAAGGGTCAACTTTCTTAGATGATTTAATTTCAACTGCGAAAATTTGATCGCTTTTTTGAATCAATAAATCCACTTCATTCCCTGCACTATCCCTATAAAAATACATAGGCTGTGTATCACCTTGATTAATACGGTTCTTTTGAATTTCAGCAATAATCCAATTTTCAAAGATGGCACCATAGTGAGTCTGCTTTTTCAGTTGCGTTTTATTTTGCAATCCTAAGAGATAACAAAGTAACCCTGTGTCATGAAAATACAATTTGGGACTTTTAATTAGTCGCTTGTTGGCATTGTTGAACCATGGTTGTAACTGATAAACAAGATAGCTACTTTCTAAAAGTCCCAACCAGGATTGAATAGTTTTAGTATCTACACCCGTGGTTTTGGCCAATGATTCTCTATTCAATAATTGTCCCGCATAATTGGCACAGGAAAATATAAATCGATTAAATGCTGCTAAATCATTGATATTTTTTAACAGTCGTATGTCGCGCTGTACATAGGTTTGCACATAACTCTCTAGCCAAATAGATGGCTCCAATTGTTCTTGCCAGATTTCTGGATACCCCCCTTTTAATATAAGTTCATCTGCTGAATCAGAAGGCAAGCCAGCAGCAGATATTTCTTCAAAACTCAATGGCAATAAAGATAAATAGCCAGCCCTTCCAGCCAATGATTGAGATACCTGCTCCTGTAACAAAAAGTTATTGGAACCCGTTAATATATACTGACCACGCTGGGAATTTCTATCTAACACTTCTTGTAGATACCGAAATATCAGTGGTACCCGCTGTACCTCATCAAATATGGCTCCCTTATTATACTTTTTTAAAAATCCTGTGGGATCTTCAAGAAAAGCAGATTGTGTAGAAGGCGTTTCAAAGTTGACATAGGGCTTGTCTTTGAAGAGCATTTTGCTCAAGGTAGTTTTTCCACTTTGTCTTGGACCAGTTATACATAAAGCTCTGAATTGTGTTAGCTTAAACATTGCCTGATCCATAATCTCCCTTTTAATCAGTTTTGCCATTTGCCCTGTTTTAAAAAAGGAATATTAATTCCAGCATTACAAAAATATGTAAAAATGGAATCAAACTCCAGAATTACAAAAATATGTAAAAATGGAATCGAATTCCAGATTTACAAAATATTGCAAAAATGGAATTGGGGGTATCTATTTAGAATATCTGCGTTTTATCGCTTACATCGGCATTGGTTACAACCGTGTTATGCTGCACTTCTTCGGGTCTGTTAAAGAATTTGTTCTGGAAAATTAATATAGCAATCACACCTGTTGAAATGGCCATATCTGCCACATTAAACACGGGCCTGAAAAATTCAAACTCTTCCCCACCTACAATGGGAATCCAGCTTGGATAGTGAGAATTGGTGATAATGGGGAAATACAACATGTCTACCACTTTCCCATGAAACAGCCCGGCATAGCCACCGCCAGCGGGCAAAAATGTGGCAACGTTCTGTGTAAAGGGATTGCTGGCTTCAAAAATTAATCCGTAAAAAAGACTATCAATCAAATTACCCAAAGCTCCGGCATAAATTAAAGCAGCACAAATAAGGAAACCCTTGTGCTGTTTCTGGCGGATAAAATTCCGGATTAAGAAACTACCCCAGATAACCGCTGCCAAACGGAACAAAGTCAGCGCAATTTTACCAAACTCGCCTCCAAATTTCCAGCCCCAGGCCATTCCTTCATTCTCAACAAAATGAAGCCTGAACCAGGTTCCGAATACATTGTGTTCTTCACCGGTATAATAGTTCAGTTTAATATAGAACTTAGATCCCTGATCAATCAGCAGAATGGCGAGTATTAGAAATATGATCTGTTTTGCTTTCACGGCTCAATTTTATCGTAAAAACAAAGATAAGGGGCAGTTATAGTATAAAATCATAAATCTGAACCGCCCGATCTGGAAGTATCTTTTTTTGTGGTGTCTTCCACTATCTGCACCGGAGTAGCTGTTATGGTGAATACTTCATTAATTTTTTGCATATCCCCGCAATTGGTATCGGCACGCTTTAAGGCCAAAGAATACCTGCCCGAAGGAATATTGTCAAAATGACCCGTTGTATTACTGTACACCTGATTGTTCACCAGATTTGTAAGAATGTATTGCAGCGATAATTTACTGTCTGTTGCCGCAAAGTGTAATACCCCATTCTTGGCGTCTTCACTGGTTGCCGGAATATTCTTCGTCAATTTTACTTCTGCCTCCAGAACCGATTCTTCTATACGTAGTTTTCTTTCGATTGGTTTACAAACATCGCTGTTGTTAGAGTAAACCAAAACAGTGTATTCACCTGCAGTCAGGTTGCTAAACAACCAGGTTGGGTTATTGGTGAAATCGGTCTTAACAATTTCCTTTTTGGTTTCTGTCTTTGTTAATACATATCGGAAAGGTCCTACCCCCTGAGTAATATTCACGGTAAATGATCCGTTTGGAGTTTCAGTACAACTGCTCTTAACAATATTGGTTACATTTATTTTAGCAGCTACTGGTTCGGTAAGGGTTGCTGAAAATTCTATTTTGTTGTTGCAGGAGTCCAATACCTGAATTACATATTTTCCAGCTGGTAGCCCGGTAAAACTAACTTCTCTGTTCTTAATCACCAGATTTCCTGCATTAGGTAAGATAGTAGCTCTCAGCGCTGCTGGATTACCACCGCCGACAGTTAGCGTAACCGATCCGTCTGACAGACCATTACAGGTTACAGGATTTATTTTTTTGGCACCTTCAATTAAGGCAGGGTGCTCGTTCACTACTACCGGATAACTCACATTACATACCCCCTGATTCTGATCGTCATTGGTTAAAATAAGTTGGTATTGTCCTTTTGCTACGCCTGTAAACTGAGCAGTACCATCTGTTGATTTTACCACTTTATCGGTAGGTTTCAATTGCAGTGCATATTTTTCAGTAAAGCCCTGAATATTTTTTATGTTCACAATCCCTTCAGACAAATCTTTACAAGTGTTAGTCACAGCAATATCGCTTAATTGCAAAGTGGGTGCTGCGGGCATGAAAACAAAACTGTTCTCTGCTGGCATCCCCAATTCTGATCCCACCATTAAAGAAGCCCTTACCATGATTTTCTGATTGGCAACAGGTTGTGCTTTTAGTACATCCCCCATGCTTACTTGAACTTCTGGTGAAGATGTTGTGGTTAATAAACTCCAACTGCCTGATCCTTCCAGCTGATACTCCCACTTGTACAATACATCTTCTTTATTGGGCAATAACGAAGCACCAGTGGTTAATTTTACTTTGGTATTGCTGCAATACTTTCCTGTTGGATTGTCCATCACAACGGCATCTGCCGATGGCAAAGAATATTTTACCGTATACTCAATAGAAAAATTACCTCCTGCAGTAGTTGCCGTCATTTTACTGGAAGAAACCCCTGGCTTGATGGTTTTTAAATCAATCGTCCATTCGCCAAATTCATGCATTTTATCTTTATTGAACAAACCACTGCCATCAAAATCACAATCTCCCTTCTTTTTGTTCTTTTCAAAAGCTTCCATCTTTAACCCAATGGCCGATCCGCTGCCCAAATCCCATTCAATGGGTAGTAAGGGATAATCTACCATTGCATCCATTTGTTTAAAATCAACTAAATGCAAACAATTAAACCCTTCCGAATCTTTTGGATTCAATAAGGCATTGTTTTGTTTATTGAAGAATTTAATTCGAGGGTCGGTTCCGCTTTTATTTGAATATTTCAAATGGACATCGGTTACCTGAATATTTACCTGAATTTTCTTTTGGGCACTTGCCTGCTGGTTTATACCAACCATACACAGCGCCAATGATAAAAGTTTTATCACCTTCATGACGTTTCTTTTCTTTCCAGCCTGGGGGGGAGGGGCCAATTATTTACGTAATCTCAATCCAACATATAGCATATACATGCCTGGTCTACTGGTAGTCTGAGCAATTTCATTGATATTGGAAATACCAAAATTATAACGAACCCCTGCCATTAAACGCAATGGTAAATTCATTTCGGCACCTACAACACCCATTAATTCTGTGGTTTTGTAAGCTGCTTTTACATCCTGTTCCAAATTACCTGTTTTGGATCTAGCAGTTATTAGGAAACCCAACTGAGGACCTGCATAAGCTTTTAAAAAGCCAATTTTTGTCTGAAGCATCAAAGCGGGTGCTGCTACATAAGATAAATTGGTTTCATCAACCAATCCACCTCTGTAAGTTCCCCCTTTAGAATAAAATCCCAATTCAGTTCTTAGCGTAATGAAATGCCCGATTAGTCTGGAGTTCAAGAAAAATGAACCTCCGATATTGCTTTTCGCTTCCTCAGACACATTCATAGTGGTAATTTGATTGTAGTCGAGGTTGGATCTTTGAAGCCCAACAATAAAACCAATTTCCTTTTTTTTCTTGTCCTGTGCAAAAAGACCTAAAGTAGAAATTGCTAAAATAGCAGTAGTGAATAGAAGTTTTAGTTTCATATTAGTTTGTTAGAAGCTAAAAATATAAAATTTGGTTAACTTTTCCTTAAAAATTGATAGCTTCGATTCGTTTTACCTATAATTAGGTACAATAAAATCCCCCGATTACTGAACTTCGCTGCCCCCCGATTTAACGTGAAACAGAATAACTGTCATGAAAAAATTCTATTGGCTGTTCCTCATTGCTGTGGTCGCTAACATTCATTGGGTTGGGGCACAATCTTCTGCAGATATTTTAAAAGCAGCCAACAATAAAGTCTTATTCAAAAACTTTAAAGAGGCCTTGCCTGGCCTAAACAAACTGATTGAGGCTGAGAAAAACAGCGAAATCCTTTCCCGTGCCTTTTTAATACGAGGTAAAGCTTATGCAGGACTTAAACAATCGAAAGAAGCGCTGGCCGATTTTGATAAGGCAATTCAGCTATTGCCTGATAATGTAGAAGCCCTTAATCACAAGGGACTGCTTCTAATGCAAATGGAAAAAACGGAGGAAGCATTAAAGCTTTTTAACGGTGCTATTGAAAAAAACATCACTTATGCCGATGCTTATACCAACAGAAGCAAAGCCTTGTTGAAATTAAACCGACTGGAAGATGCATTGGAAGATATTAAAAAAGTGATAAAAGCTTCTCCCAATCAGGTTGAACCTTTGTTAATTAGTGCTTCTGTAAAAAAAGCAATGATGGATGTAAATGGTGCACTGCAGGATTGCAATAAAGCCATTGATATGGACGAAAATGAAACAGAAGCTTACAGAATAAGAGCGGAAATTAGACAGGCTTTGGGACAATTTGGAGCCGCAGTTTTAGATTTAAACCTCGCAATTGAAATTGATGATAGCAACGAGATGCTTTACTTTCAATTGGCCAATACCTATTTCAGTGCCGCCGATTTTAAATTGGCCATCAAGTTTTACAATAAAGCCATTTTGTTCAATGCCAAAGAGCCCCCTTTCTTTTTACAAAGAGCGTTGGCCAAACAAAAAATGAATGATAAATCTGGTTCCTGCTCCGATTTTTCTCAGGCTGAAAAACTGGGCAGTTTGCAGGCAGCTTTGCTGAAAAAGCAATTCTGCAAATAGACTTACCATAACGTTTACTTTGGAGCAATAGCAATTACTACTCCTCAATATAGACGCGTTTTACTCTTAAGCTTATGCCTGTCATGATTTCATAGGCAATGGTATCTGCCGCTTTGGCAACCTCCTGAATGGAAATATGCTTTCCAAAAATTTCTACTGTATCGCCTGCTTTTACCCCGGGGATATCGGTTACATCAATCATACACATATCCATACAGATTTTTCCAACAGTTAAAGCAATACCACCTCGTACAAACATTTTCCCATTTCCATTTCCCATTCTTCGGGAATAGCCATCAGCATATCCAATTCTTACGGTTGCAATAATACTGTCTCTGGTTAACACCCCAGATCTGTTATAGCTGACGGTTTCTCCGGCTTTTAGGCAGCGGACCTGCGCCACGGTCGTTTTTAATGTGGCTACTGTTTGTAAAGACAACGCTGTGTCTTGAATATTATCGGCACCATAGAGCCCAATACCCAGCCTTACCATATTGAACTGACAGTTGGCGTTTCTGCGGATGGCTGCGGTGTTGGCAATATGTTTAATTACCGGGTATCCCAATGCACTTTCAATTTTTGCACTTGCAAGGGAAAACAATTGTACTTGATGCTGTGTAAATGCATCTTCGTTCTTGTCTTCACTGGCTGCCAGATGACTCAACACCGATTTAACGCGCAGCAAATTTTGCTTACTCAACCAATTGCATAGTTGGTCTATTTCAGCCGTATCAAATCCTAACCGGTTCATACCCGTGTTGAGTTTGATATGAATGGGGTATTGTTGTAAACCTTGTTGCGCTATATAATGATGAAAAGCTTCTAAAATAGGAAAGGAAAATAATTCAGGTTCCAGCGAATGATTCACCATGGCATCAAATGAATATTCATCGGCGCTCATGACCATAATGGGTAAATGAATCCCAGCTTTTCTAAGCGTTACGCCTTCATCGGCATAAGCAACGGACAAATAATCTACCTGTTGTTGTTGCAATCTTCTGGCTACTTCTCCTGCCCCACTGCCATAGCCAAATGCTTTTACCATGGCCATCATTTTGGTTTGGGGCTGTAAAAGCGATTGATACGCTTTTAAATTGTGCACCATGGCAGTCAGATTAATTTCCATGATAGTCTGGTGCACCTGTTGTTCTAGCCAATGTGCCACTTGCTCAAAAGCAAATTTTCTTGCTCCTTTTAGTAAAATATATTTTTGCAGAAAATAGGATTCGTTCAATGCTTGCAAAAGGTCTTGGGTTTGCGCATAGCAGTGTACCTTAAATGGAATAGTCTTTTTTGTAGCTTGAAAATAACTGCTTATCTGAGGACCCACTGCATACAATTCCTTCACACCCGCATTCGTCAATTGTTGTGCAATATGAGCGTACAATTGTTCCAGCGGCTCACCTGATTCTACAATATCAGATAGTATGGCAACAATGGGTTGATTTCCTGCCTGTTCTTTTAAAAACTGCAAGGCAAGTGATAGCGATACTTTATCGTTGCTATAACTATCATTCAATACATAACTCTGATTGATGGCCCGCTTTAATTGCATCCGCATTTCTACCGGCTGCAATTGTTTTACTCTTTGCTGAATCACCGCAAACGAATAGCCCAGCTGCAAAAGAACCAACACACAGGTGAGCGCATTCTGAACAGAAATTTCGTCTGTGAAAGGCAAAGACAGCTCGTGAGACTCAGTTCGCTGATTTAATACTTGGGAATGGGAATCGTTTTGGGAATCCCGAAGGGTGGCAAGGTATTGTAATTGTAAATGCGTTTCTGCTTGCTGCTTCTCTTGCTTTACTACCCGTAATTGCGGAATAAAACGACCATTAATTTCCAGCGGTTTTGATCCCCATGCTACTACTCCCTTATGTTGCATAAAAGAAGCAGGCATATAATCTGCTGCCGTAATAATCAAGGGCGTATGTTGGAACAACAATGCTTTTTCTTCCAGCTTCTGTGCGGGACTATCAAATCCCTGATTATGCGCATCGCCCAAATTCGTGAACACACCAATAGTAGGTTGCACAATATTGGCTACTGCATTCATTTCTCCTTTTGCAGAAATTCCCACTTCAAAAATAGCCAGCGTATGTTGTGCA
>VFQO010002414.1_pt1 | contig 11456 bp, 23 predicted proteins | sample 3512331 | NCBI WGS metagenome assembly VFQO01 (sample SAMN10412371, study PRJNA504923) | tailings metagenome | isolation source: Replicate 3 from Balatoc abandoned mine | place: Philippines: Itogon, Benguet | collected 2017-08-28 | reverse complement strand
CGCCGCAACGGCGCGCAGGCTGCCTGCGGTGCAGGCGCAGCCTGCTTGATGGGATAGGTGTTTGCTACATATTTCGTAGCTGCTTGCGCTTATCTATCAAGCGCTGGAGGCCAATTTGGCTTGTGTGGCTCGACAGGAATCGAACCTAAAAACGGCCGAAAGTGGCCGAATTCGGCTGAATCTTTACCTGTGGCGGCCTGAAAACCATGCTGCCAAATTCGGTTTAATTCGTTGTCCCTGTCCCGTTTTTTGTCCCGGTCTTGTCCCCCAGGAAGGCGTCCAGCTTGCGGCGCTCTGCCCCTTGGTCGGCGCCCTGAATCCACCGGCTGTACACGCGGAAGAACATCTCGGGCGAGTGGCCCATCTGCATGGCCACCCATCCAGGGGTAAGGCCGGCCATCAGGCACATGGTGGCGAATGTGTGCCGGGTCTGCCGCGCGTCGCGCGTCCGCACCTTCGAGGCCTTCACCGCCGGCTTCCACCAGCTGCGCAATGGCTCGTCGGTCGTGGTGAACGGCGCCCCCTCGTCAGACGTGAAAACGTGCCCCGCCGGTACCGCCCGTTTCCCCATGGCGGCGCGCTGGCGCTCCAGTGCCTGCAGTGCCCTGGCCGACAGTTCCACGTTTCTGGCGCTCCATGTCTTGGTGCCCTTTTCCTGAAAGCGGGTAAGGGCCGCGTCCACCTTCATGAAGCCGGTTTTCTTGTCCACCTTGGACCACCGCAGGGCTATCAGTTCAGAAGGCCGTAGCCCGGTGAAGAACGCCACCTCGAAGTAGTTGCGCGGCGGCCCGGCGGGCAGCGCGGCCAGGATAGCCTCCACCTCGTCCATGGTGAAAGGGTCAGGGCCTGGGCTCTGGTGCTTGCGCATCTCCACCGCCTCGAAAAGCGGTTCGCGCAACAGCTTGGCCTTGTAGCCGTACTCCAGCACCTGGCGCAGCACGGTGGCGCTGTTGTTGAAGGTCTTGGGGTTCGCTGGCATCTTGGCCAGCATCGCCATGGTTGCCCGGTAGTCCAGCTCCACGATGCGCTTCTCGCGCCAGTCGTCAAAGTGATAGCTGGAAAGCACCTGTTCGTAATGGTGCGCGGTGCTGTGCTGCACCTCGGGCGTTTTGATTTTCAGCCACTCGGTGGCGAGCTGCTGGAACGTGAGGCTCGGCGCGTCGCGCTTCACGCGGGGGCTGTCGGGGAAGTAGTCCGCCAGCGAGAACGTGCCGCGCTCGATCTTGCCCATGATCTCGGCGCGCAGCCGCTCGGCGTACTTGATGTTCGCCGGCGTCGGTGGAAGGTCCGGGCGTTCTTTCCCGAACCCCACCGTTCGCAAGTCAATCTGCAGGTGCTGGTCTCGAATAACTACGCCGGCAGAAGGTTTGCTTGTAGCCCGTGGCATTGCGGTGTCTTGCGCCGGCCCCGCTTGCTTTGGATGCTCGGGCGCTTGTCGATGAAGTTGTATAGCTCTTGAAGGTCGATCATCTTACGGCCCTCAAACCACTTCCAGACGGTGCGCTCTGGCCACTCCCCCGACAACCCCGTGCGTTCGTGAAAAAATGAACAAGGCAGGCCGGTTTCCTCGGATGCCTTTTCCACTGTCACCCAGCGCAAGCTCATTGCGTGCCCCCTTGTCTCTCGCTTCTTTCCAAGTCCTGGCCGGCAAAAACGATGCGTTCAAGCTCGGCCGCGAACTCCCCATGTGAAAACTGGTAACGGTTGGCTAGCAGACGGCGGATTAGATAGCGCGTGTCAGCGCTCAGGTCCGGCGCCGCTTCATACAGCGCCTTCCCCAGCTCCTTGTCTTGCTCGCTGGCTGCGAATTCGCGCACCCATCGGCCGGTCCACACATCGCGGTGGTTTCCGCCCACCGCGTACCCCCAGGGCTTTACGCTGGCCACGGGCGTGGCCACGTCGATGGCGAACACCTCCACCGGCTTGTCGCCGAAGTGAGGGTGCGTGATGGTGTTTTCTCGAAACCCGCGCCACTCACGAACCAGGCGCCGGCTTTCGTCGCTCGCTGGTGGATAGCCTTTTGTCAGCACCACGCGGTCAAAGGTGCGCCCTTCGAGGCGACGGCGCCAGTAGGGCGTGCGCAGGCGGAATTCCTCGGCCTTCTGGCCCAGGCGGATGGCATCGAAGTACACCGCTTTCAGTGGCAGCACTAGGTCAGCCATTACGCACCGCCTTTCTTCTTTGTCAGCACGGAGTGCAACGCACGGCCCGCAGCCTCTACGTGGTCCGCGACTTCTTTCGGCATCACGTACACGCTGGCCTTCGATGGTTGCCCCTCTTGGAAGACCGGCAGCATGCGCATGAATAGCTGTGCTTTCTCTTGCGCAATGGGCGCCAGCACCACGCGCCCGTCAATCTTCACGTAGACGGAAACGGCTTCTATATTCATGCAGCGCCACCTTCCACTTTTGTGGCCTTGTCGATCGCGGCAAAGACTTGATCCCGTAGAGACTTTGGTAGGTAAGAGCCTGTCCCATAAGGCCGGGAACCCAACTTGTCTGCAACTGCTTGCAGGGCCGCCAGCATTTCACCCGCTGCGGCCATTGCGCAGCCTGTTGCCACATATTGCTGCGCATCAACAAGGGCATGCGGGTGGATCGTCGCTACCCGCCACGAACCTTTGGCGTCCTGCCTATCAACCACAGCCCCGATATTTCGCAGGCGTATCTGAGCACCGTTGAAAAACAGTCCGCTTATGGGTTGGCTCGCTGCGCAGGTTTTCATCGCCCTGCCTCCACACGCTTGCCCAGCACGATGCTGTGGATCACCGCGCCTCGGCTGCGGTGCTGCAGCTCGGGGCACTTGTACGGGTCGCCGGTTCGCCAGTCGATGCGCGGGGGCGCGGCCACGGCGCCGGCATAGGTCACGCGCTCGGCCTGGCGAATGCGTGCCCACTTGTTCGGGTCCACGGGGTGGGCCAGGGCGGTGTCTTTGCGTTGCGTCATCGTTCAGCCCTCCACCCGTTCCACGCGCAGCACCTGCTTGCCGGTGGTGATGTGCGCTTTGGCTTCGGCCTGCTCGGCCGTCGCGGCTTTCAGGCGGATCGTTGGCAGTTGGCCAGCGTCGGCCAGGTCTTCCACGTCTGCCGCGTTGATGTGCGGCGGGACAAGGTGGGCGCGGTAGCTGCGCAGCGGCAGCACGTTGAAGTGTGGGTGCATTTTCTCGGCTCCAGTCGTTTGAATTCAGACAACCAGCAGCAGCTGGGTGGGCTGCTGGTTCGCTTTGGTGTTGGCCAGGCGCCGGCGGCGGCGTGGGCGGGCGGCCTCGATGCGGGCGCGCTCGGCGTCGAACACGGCGCGCAGGTGTTCCGGTGTGGTGCTGGCGGCATTCACATAGCCTCCGTGCAGGGGGCGCTGGTAGCAATGCACGCGCGGCTCGATGCGGGTGGCGTTCATGGTCATCACTCCTTTGTGGTTGACGGGTGGAAAAGATCAGCGCGCGTCACGCGCACCGTGGAAAAAGCGGTCAGCAAGTCGGCCAGCAGCTCGGCCGGCGTTTCCAGCACCTCGCGCTTCATCTGGTCGCGGGCGGCCTGGCTGTCGGCCATGTCGTCGCAGCGCCGGCTGGCGGCCAGCAGCACCTGGGCCTGCAGCGGCGTGGGCTTGCGGCCGGTTTCGGCCATGCGGCTGCGCGCCTCGGTGGCGGTCGTGTGCTTGGGTGCTTGTTTTTTCAGCACTGCAATGCCTCCGCGAATCGTTGGGAGCGCATCGCGCGGAACTGGGCCACCACTTCGGGCGTGCACCAGTCCTCTTTTTCGTGGTCGCCGCGCCCAAAAATGGCGCGGGAAAGTTCGCCCGTCAGGCGGGCCGTACAGTTATTGAAACCTGTCCAAGCGCGCGGCAAAGCCGCGCGGGCCGTGGCGGTGCCGTCGCCCTGCGCTTGTCCAGCTTCATCGCCTTCATTGCCCACCTGGGCTGCGTGTTGGCTCTCGCCAATCACCGGCGCCCAGGCAATGCGGCGGGACACCAGCCAGTGCCCACGCATGCGGCCACGCTGGGCCTGCAGGCCCACGATGCGGCCCACCTTCACTTCTTCGCCGTACTTGTTCACCGTGCCCGGTTCTGGCGTGCGGTGGGCCGTGCGCAGGTGCCAGCACTTGCGGGGCAGGGCATGGCCGCCCATGGCTTCCATGAACAGGCGCCAGTCGGCCCGAATCTCCCCGCGCCGGTGGCACGCGTGGAAGGCCCGCACCGCTGCGCGGTCACCCTCTTGGCTGAACAGCTCCAGCTGGTCGGGCGTCACCCGGCGCAGCTCGCGCCACACCGTCACGCTGGGCATACCAATGGTTTGGAACTGGCGAATACCCCAGGTCGCGGCCCAGGCGTCCACACGCTTGTGTCCTGGCTCCGTTTCCTTCACGTTGGCCGGGTCGGTTGGCCCCAGGTCCAGCTGAATCTGCTGGCCGTTCACCACGTCCATGTGTTCGGCCAGGGCCACATTGCCCACGCTCTTGGCGATGTACTTCGCCACGTAGCCCGCAGCGCCGCCCTTCACCATGCGCTTCACGTTCACCCGGTTTTCCACGGCCCCGCGCTCGGTGCCGTCATCGCTCAACCAGTAATGGCGCACCCACCGCTCGATGGCCTGGGCGCTGGCCTCGTCCTCGGCCCACACCAGGGCGTGCCAGTGCGGGGTGGCGTCGTGGTGCGGTTCAGCCACGCGCAGGCCGTACATGCGCACACCCTCGCGCGCCAGCGCTGCCCGCGTCTTGGCCCACTTGTCGCGCAGCCACAGCTGGCCATCGCGCGGGGTGGCGCCTTGGTACTTCTTGTTTGGGTACGGGCGGCCACCGCTGCCCAGCTTCACGGGGTGAAAGCGGCTCGGCAATGTCAGGGTCAGAAACAGGCCCACATGGGCGCGGGCGTCGGCGTACTCCTCCGCGCCCCTGATGCGCGTCATCAGCTCGCCACCGCGTACCACCGGGTTGGAATTGCCCAGGGCCGCCAGCTCGTGCAGCGAATACACCTGGCCAGCCTCATTGCGGTACAGCGTGCGCTTCAGCGCTTCGGCATTGCGGCGCAACTGGGCCTGGCGTCGGCTCAGACCTCCACTACTCACATACCCGCCCCTGCGTGCATGTACCAGCCCCAGATTGATGGCGCCCGCCTCGTGCACACGCGCCACATGCACGCGCAGTCGGCGCCGCCACCAGGCTGCATCCTGGGCCCGCTTGATGGCAGGCTCGCCCGTGATGGGCTTGTCTTCGGCCACACCCACGCAGCGCACCAGCAGGCGAATCGAATCCACCCGCGCTTCCAACGTAGCGCCCTGGCCTATGGCCAATGCGTCCAGCTCGTCCGCTTCCCCGGCCAGCTTCTTGGCCATCGCGCAAATCTCGTAATCGTCAAGGTCCCACAGGCTGGCCTGGCCGAACTCGTCCTCATAGTCCGCCACCGCCTGCAACAAATCCCAGGCCTGCGCCCACTCGGGCGGCTGCTGCAGCCATTCCCGGTCAGACAGGTTTCGCGCCAGGATGGGCGGCACTTCGGCATCCAAGCGTTCACGCACGGCTGACTGCCATGCAGCGGGGGCGCACCGAATGACGCGCTCCATGTGCTCACGCGCCACATGCTTGGTGGGCTTGTTCTTGTTCCAGTCTTTCAGACTGGCGTTGGGCAGCTTGCGCGGAATCGTCGGCATGGCTACACCCGCGCGGCCATGGCCGTCAGCCCGCCCAAATGGCGCTTGGCACTGCGCACCATGGCCCGCAGCGCTTCACGCTCTGGTGGCGGCATTTCCCGCCATTCGCGTGACGCCAGGCTTGCCGGGCTCTCGGCTTCATCACCCAAGCCCGCCATCAGCACCAGCGCCATGCGCCAGTTCATAGGGATGCCGCGCCATTCACGCGATGCAGAGTCCACAAACCGGCCGTCGCTCGCAATGCGCACAAATTCATCGCGCAGCGCTGACAGCTTGGTGCGCTCGCCGTGCCTGTTGAAAGCGCAGACGTGCGCGCAGTGGTCGCCCATGTCGGCCACAGCTTCATCGTTCGCAGACACCGCGCCCACAGGCTCGGCGGTAGCCAAAGCGGGCAGGCTCACTTTGCAGCCCCCACTTCATCGGACACGCCAAAGAAGCTGTTCAGCCGGATGCCCCAAGTTGCGCTCCAAGCCTTTTCCTCAAGCGCAGCCTTCGCAAAGCGTTCCGCGTAGTGAGTAGCTGTCGATGCCCCGCACAGGTGCCGCGCATCAACTAGGCACTCCTCTGCCCCCTCCCTCGCGTAACGTCGAATGATCGACTTTGCGAACAGGTCGTTGCCACGTTGCATGAACATCATCACGTGCCAGTGAGGCATTCCGTCGTGATGTGGCTCCACCACACGCATTCCGTAAGTGCGTAGCCCGCTGCGAGCCATGCCGGCCCGAGCCATCGCCCACACTCTCAGCAGCCAACGCTGGCCGTCGCGCGGGGTTTCGCCGGCGTAGTTCAGGTTCGGTACACCTCTGCGCAGTGGGCGGAACCGCCTCGGGAGGGTGATGGTCATCATCACGCAGATCAGGCCGCGCGCCTCGGCCTCTTGCGCCATGCTGGCAAACTTTTCGTTCGTTGCTTGGCCGCTCATTCTTCGCCACCCCCAGCAGCCAGGAATCGCACGGCCTCAACCGGCACCAGCCCCTGCTTTTTGCACTTCCCTTTCAGGTTCCAACGGTGGGCCAGGTGTTCAAACCTGGGGCCAAAGTCGGTACGGCCGTACAGGCGGTTCAGCCATTCGTGCACCTCCATGTGCGGCCGTGCGTCCAGCTCCAGCAGCGCCAGTGCGCGTTTCAAGTTGTCCGCATCCAGGCGGCGCAGCTCTGTCAGGTCGAACTGAAAGCGGTAACCGTTGTAAAGGCCCAGCAGCATGCACGCGGCAACTTTGGCTTCGCTGTGGTCTTGGGTGGTTGCCAGAATGAAGAAGTGCGCCAGTGCCTCCATGGGGTCACCGATCTGGCGCTTTTTGGTGGTTGTGTCAGCCATCACAGCCCCCAGCGCGCCTGCAGCGCATCGGTTACTTCACGCGCACGCTGTGCGGCCTGCTTGAGCGCATCGCCCAGCTGGTCGGCGTCGTCGGGCGTCAGATCAGTGAAGAAATAGGCCGGGTGGTTCGCGTGCTTCAGTTCCACAACTGGCAGCTCGCCCTTGCGGCAATCGCGCACCGTCATGCACAGCAGGTATGCGTGCGTGTGGCGCTCGGTGCCGCGCGCGGTGAAGCGCGTAACGTGGTGAATCGGCTCGCCGTGCTGCTCGCGGTGGTTGCCGTGCTGGTCAATCAGGGGCTGGGTGTTCATGGTTTCGGCAAAAAAAAGGGTGAACAAATCCCGCAGCGCCTCCGAACAGGCGCCACAGGGGCGGGATGGGGTGTGGTGGTTAGCGGCTAGCCGGGGCTGGCCAGGGGCAGCAGGGCGTCGAACAGATCACCGTGCGGCCTGGGCGCCAGGGGGCGGTAGTCCGCCTCTGGCATGCGCTGCAGCTGCTCTGCCAGCGTGTGTTTTCTGATGTGCTTTGACAGCGGAATGACCACCTTCGGGTCTGGCGTAGCGCTTGGGCTGATGGTCCGGTTGATTTCCGTCACGGCTGCGAACACGTGGCCGCACTCGTCGTTCGTGCACCGGAACACCGTCTCGCGGCTCGTAATCGTCACCTGGGCGCTGGTGCGGGTGTAGGCCCACTGGTGGCAGTGCGGGCACTTCATCTTCATGCGGCGAACCCCCGAGAAGGTGAGCAAACCGTGAAGCAATCCACAAACTGGACACGCTCTTGGGTTGCACAGTGTTGGGCCATCGAGCAGCACATGGTCAAATCAAATCACCCGCCACCACGTCCGCGCCAGCAGCTTTGTGCAGGTACTTGGCGGCACCGATCAGCATCGCAACATCGCAACCAGAAAGAAGGCAACCATGCGAACGAAGCTCATTGATGGGGCAAGCCCACGCCCCGACGACCAGCAGATAACGGCCGCCGTCGAAGCCGAAGCCGACCGCCAGTTTGGTGGTGGCAGCATGGAATTCATCATCGGCGTGCGCAACGCCAGCGGGCAGCTTTACCGGGCCTTCGGCGCCCAGGGCATGGGCGAGTTCGTCCGTGCGTGTGAGGCCCTCAAGCGTCTTGGGTTGACCGACGAACTCGACGGCGAAAAAGGCATGCGCGATGGGTGCGACTCCATCTTTGCCTGATGCGTCAACCGCCCGGCGCACTTCAAGGCTCAGGGTCTGCAAAACCGCCTTGAGCATGGTCCGCGCCGTGCGTGCGTCTTGCGCGCTGATGTGATTTGTGTGCATTACTTCACTCCCTGCGCAGCGCGCATCCATGCAACGACCAACACCGCTACCGCGCAGGCACACAGTGCAATCGCCAAAACTGTTGATACAAAGCCGTCAGCCAGCAGGGTCGCTAAACAGACCGCGCCCGCCACAACCGCCATGCCCACATCGCTTGTCAGCCACTTACAGACTGGCGTGCGCACTTTGTTGCTCACCTCGCCATCGGCCATACCGGCTGTTTTTGCCTGGCGTCGCTGGTTTGACATGCGTGCCGATGCCTTTGCCTGGCTGTACTTGTCGCTCGCGTTGGTTACTACCGCTTTTTGGCTGGCGGTGGCGTTCATCCACTGGCAAACGCGCCTGGGCAAGGAGCGAATGCTTGCCGCGAGAGAGGGCAACGATGGATAGGTGTCAGTGGAACGGCGGTTCATCACAGCGCCCCCTGGCTTTTCAGCACTTGTATGCCGGCGCGGTAGGCCACCAGGGCCAGATTGCTGGCGCTGCGGCTTTGCCGTTGGGCAATCTCGAACGCCTCGGCGCGCTCATGGGGCAGCAGGCGCAGGGCGATGGGCTTTTCATGCAGCAGGCGCTCCGGCTTGCGATCACCGGTAGCCGCGGTGGTTTGCGTGGTGGTCATGTAGGATCTATGCCAAGTAGTTACAACGTGGCGCAATCATAGTGCAGAAAACTGCATCATGCAATCAGTATGAATGAAGAAATTCGCAAGTTAATCGGAGGGCGGCTTAAAGAAGAGCGTGAGCGCCTGGGGTGGTCGCAGCCAAAACTTGCCGATGTGTCGTTCGTATCGAAGCGCTCTGTAGCCGCCTGGGAGAGTGGGGAATCGGCACCTGGTGCCGATGCGCTGGCGGTGATGTCCATCTCTGACGTGGACGTTCTCTACGTCCTCACCGGGGTTCGTAAGTCCCCTGCGGCTGATGGACTGGCCCCAGACGAATCCACGCTGCTTGCCGCCTATAAGGCCGCCGACACAACGGGCAAGGGTGCGCTTCAAGCAGTGGCTTTGCTCGCTGGTCGCTCTGCAGCCCCTGCGAAGCAGTCACGTAACACCGTGACCATCGGCGGCGATGTTGGCCAGCAGGTGAACGGTGACCAGACGGTTACCGCACCCATGACGTTCAACGTTGGCGGCAAGCGTAAGTAGTAACGAGGGAGAAAATGAGCAATACCCCAGCCCCCGCCCCGGTGCCGTTCCCGCAAGACCCAATCCTTCCCGACACCAGCACCCAGCGGCACAACGTGCCGCCCGGCAAGTCCGCGTGAAGCGACTAGGCCATCCGCATTGCGACGGCCCACACGGAGATGGCCAGCGCTGGCGACAGCGCCGACAACACCACGGCCCGCCGCAGGTCTGTGGTCTGTTCGCTCACGGCCCTGGCGTAGGCCTCGGTCTGCAAGTGGCGGCGGTTGAGTTCTGCCCTGCGCACCATGCGCAGTGCGTGCGCAGCCTCATCTGCGCGCTGTGGCTGCTCCATGCTGCCCGCGCGTTCCGTGTAAATCTTTGTCATTGCCGTCAGCACGGGGCCGCTGCCCAGTCTGCGGCTTCGCATGCCCCAGGTGGCCAGATAGGCGGCTATCCCACTCCAACCCAGTGCCAGCACCAGCAACGCCCATTGGGCCGGCTGCTCAATGTTCGTCCAATGATTGACCGTGTACGCGGCTACCGCACCAGCGCCACCCGTCAACAGCGTCAGCACCTTCAAGGCGCGCTCGAAATGGGCGTTGAATGCCGCTCTCAGATCGTCCAACGTCTTGCGGCTTTCCTCTTCAGCATAGGCCAAGAATTTTTCGTGCTCGCTCATGGCGGCCTCGGGCATTTCAGGCGGCTTTGCGAAGGTGCGCAGCAGGTCAGAGAGCAGATGCATCATGGTGTTCATTGTGCAGTCCCTGTGCAGCGCTCCGCAGCTCTCTCGCTCCCGCATCTTCATGCACCGAGGGGCTGTATTTCACAAGCTCGATCGGTTTCAGTAGCTGGCGCCCAAAGTATTCGGACAGGCCCGGTTGCTGTGCCTTGAAGATGATGCGCGATTGTTGGTGTGTCTTATTCATGGGCCCAATTGTTCGCGTGCAGGGGGTGTACTTCACGCGCGCTTTCCCGTGCCTAGCACTTACACAACCTTTTTTAGGAGGAGACAGCCATGAGCAACGATCACAAACGCCCGCCACCACCCCCACCCCCGCCACCGCCACCGCCGCCCCCAGGCCCCGGCGCTGTTCGGGATCACTCAGACGTGACGCGCAACACGTTGCCTCCTCCACCCCCACCGGCCCCTTCTCGCAAGTAGCATTTTTCGAGGTGTTCATGAGTAGCAATTCCAAGAAGTCCACGCCCCCGGCCCCCGCACCAGCGCCCAGGCCCGGCCCTCAGCAGAAAAACGACGGTCGCACGCTCAGCCAAGAAAGCCTGCGTGAGTCGGTCAACATCATTACGCGCAATGTTGCGGCCCCACCTTCGCCGCCTGCGCCCAAGCGGTAACAGCACCGCGTTGCGCTGGGAAACGCGATCGCTCAGAATGCGGGGCATGACCCTTTCACATGCTCCTGCAGTCCCCCTCTCTGATGAAAAGTTCAAAGAGGTGTGGCACCGCCGCTGCGAACAGCTCAACTGGGCAAACATCACTTATAGGTATCACCGCAAGCGCCAGTGGTTCTTTGACCTAGTGGACAAGCTCACCCAGGTAGCAGCTGTTGGTGGTGGTGTCGCTGTAGCTGGAAAAACCGTGAACGACTACCTCCCAGTAGTTGGTGGAATCATTGCGTTTACTGGTTTGCTGCCGCTTGTTTTCGGCTACGGTGACAAGCGGCAATGTCACAAGGAGCTTGCCGAAATGGCAATTCAGATGGCGGGCGATATTGAGAGTGTTCCTGCGCGAGATTTGACAGAAGAGAGGGTGTGCGCCTGGGAGAAAACTCGCACTACGATCAACTTGCGCGAGCCAGCAAATCTCAAGACTCTGGTTGCTAAATGCGAGTGGGAGCAGGCAGTGGTCGAGGGCCATAGGGACCACACGCCGCGCCCCGAGTGGTGGCAACAGGCTCACATGCACTTCTTTTAATTGCCGCCAAGTGCGCTTTTCGCACCACAGTGCTAGCGTAGTCAGACTAGGGCCACAGATGCACCCCATCTGTGGCCCTTTTTGTTTGGCGGATTCAAGTACGAGGTGCAACACGGTTTAACGAGGCGTGAAACACCTCGTG
>VFQO010002413.1_pt1 | contig 11458 bp, 15 predicted proteins | sample 3512331 | NCBI WGS metagenome assembly VFQO01 (sample SAMN10412371, study PRJNA504923) | tailings metagenome | isolation source: Replicate 3 from Balatoc abandoned mine | place: Philippines: Itogon, Benguet | collected 2017-08-28 | reverse complement strand
GGCAGCGCGAGCCATCGACGAGGCCCGTCGTGCCATCATCCCCGGTGCGGGTGTAAATCCGGTTGAGTTTGACCATTGCGCTCAGCGCGAGACGGCAAGCAGGATCGCCACCACGACAATGGCCAGCGCCTGATACTTGATCCGCGCAAACATCGCTTTGTTTTGGGCAAGCTGCATATCGGTGGCAGTTGTGCCTTCGCCGGTTTCGAGGTCGATCTTGGTCGTCTTCAGAAAGGCGACGATGCCCTTGATCAGCGAAAAGGCCACCAGTCCCATAAGGACGAGCAGGACAGGGATGAGGACATAGGTCATGATGCCTAAATGAACGCTTGGGCCTCAGGTTCCAAGTGACAAAAGTTGCACTCTGAGTTGTTCGGCGAGCATTCTTCCATCCTCGCCCGCCTCTCGCCGTTCGGCCAGCGCGGGCGAACCGCGGCGTTTGGCCAGTTTTTCGCCGCTCTCGTCCATGATCAGCGGATGGTGATACCAGCGCGGCACCGGCAGGCCGAGCAGCGCTTGCAGGGTGCGGTGGACATGGCTCGCCGCGAACAGATCGGCGCCGCGCGTGACCAACGTGACCCCGTCGGCGGCGTCATCAAGGGTGACGGCAAAGTGGTAGCTGGCGGGCAGATCCTTGCGCACCAGCACCACATCGCCAAGGCCCGAGAGGTCGACCGCCTGCGAACCGGCCAGTTCATCCTCCCACACCAGCGGCCCGGTCTCGGCTAGCGCCTTTTCCGCATCGAGCCGCCACGCCGCAGGCAGCGCCGGATCGGGGGCGATGCGCTTGCAGGTGCCGGGGTAGATCAGGCCATCGGACCCATCGATAGCGCCTGCTTCCTCGATCTGTTTGCGGGTGCAGGTGCAGGGGTAGAGGAGCCCGCGCGCTTTCAGCGCTGCGGCAGCGGCGGCATAGCTTGCCAGCCGGGTCGATTGCGCGGGAACGTCCTCCCATTCCAGTCCCAGCCATTCAAGATCGCGGCGGAATTCGTCGGCCAGCTCGGGGTGCGAGCGCGGCCCGTCGATATCCTCGATCCGCAGCAGGAACCGCCCCCCGTTCGCCTTTGCCAGATCGTGAGCGATGATCGCCGAGAGCGCATGGCCGAGATGCAGCCGCCCGTTGGGGCTCGGCGCGAAACGGGTCACGAGGGGCGCAGGGTCAACCATCGCCAGCGCCATGCCACACGACAGATTGTTTCGCTATCCACAGCCTCTCCACAGCCCGTCCCTGTGGATACCCACTCTGTCACGGCTTTGACTCTTTGGTTTGCCACGTCAGGATGCAGGTCAATCAGGGAGGAACGCAGAGCCGTGTTCAATGCCGAACTGATCGAGAAAGCAGCCCGGTTCCGCGGTGTCGATGAAGACCCGACCCGCAACCTTTCGGCTTGTCCGGCGCTGGTGCTCAACGCCGATTACACCCCGCTGTCCTACTACCCGCTCAGCCTGTGGCCGTGGCAGACCGCGATCAAGGCAGTGTTCCTCGACCGGGTGGACATTGTCGCCAGCTATGACCGCGAGGTTCATTCGCCCAGCCTCGACATGAAGATCCCGAGCGTGATCGCGCTCCGGCAATATGTGAAGCAGAGCGAATTTCCCGCCTTCACCCGCTTCAACGTGTTCCTGCGCGACCGCTTCCAGTGCCAGTATTGCGGCAGCCACGATCACCTGACCTTCGACCACGTGACCCCGCGCCGCCTTGGCGGGCGGACCACGTGGGAGAACATCATCACCGCCTGCGCGCCGTGCAACATGAAGAAGGGCGGGCGCACGCCGAAGCAGGCGGGTATGCCGGTGCACCAGGCTCCGATCCGCCCGACCAGTTGGCAATTGCAGCAGGCGGGCAAGTTGTTCCCGCCCGGCTACCTGCACGAAACGTGGCGCGACTGGCTCTACTGGGATGTCGAGCTGGAGGCTTGAGGCCGCATTGGGTTACTTCGCGCCAAGCCGGTCCCATGTCTCCCACGGAATGGCTCGCCCGGGATAGGCGACATTGTTGAAGCGCCAATCTTTTGTGATCCAGGCTTTGGTCCAGGCATAGAGCTCGGCATCGAAGCCAGCGTCGAACTCGGCTTTGGTCACCCACAGGCGCACCTCGGCATCGTAGCCCGGCACAGTGCCGGGATAGACATAGACACATCCGCGCTCGCGCGTGCCATCAGGCGTCAGCACCGCATAGGCAAAAGACTCCCGCCGCGCGAACCGGCCTTGCTCGGTGAGCATATCGGTCATCGCCTCGGCAGCGGTGATATCGGCGCGCGGCCAGCCCTTCGAGCGCGTGAACGTCTGCTGGAGATGCTCGATCGAGGACATGTAAGCCGCGAAATCGATGTCGACCAAGGCGGGCCCCAGCGGGACCAGCTTGAAGCCCGGACCCTCGACAAGCGTGGGAACCTGAAAGTCTGCGGCAATGAAGGGGGCCGGCGGCACCGCCGCGCCGGGCTCCTGAGCAGCAATCGGCGTTGCGGTGAGCGCCGCCAGCGCCAATGCCGCCCCAATCAAGCGTGCGATCATGCCCTGCCCTCCGTAAGTGCTCGGCCCGATGCGGCCTGCGGACGGCATTATGTCACTGCGGCCCGTTGGTTGAATTCGTCATTTCGCCACTCTCCGCTCGCCAGCACTTCGGCGATGTGGCGGGCGGCAGCTGCGATATCGGCAAAGCTCAGATAGGCGGGCGCAAAGCCCAGTCGCAGCACGTCGGGATCGCGGAAGTCGCCGATCACACCGCGCGCGATCAGTGCCTGACAGATCGCATAGGCGTGCGGATGGCGGAACGAGAGCTGGCTGCCCCGTGCGCTGCTGACCGGCGGGCTCACCAGTTCGAGCGCGACGTCATGCGCCATCAAGCTCTCCAGCAGAAACTCTGAAAGTGCCTGCGACTTGGCGTAGAGCCGCTCGACCCCGACGCCCGCAATCAGATCGACACCGACTTCGAGCGCCGCCAGCCCGAGCACCGGTGAGGTGCCGCACAGCATCCGCTCGATCCCCGGCGCATCGGCGTAATCGTCCGAAAAGGCAAAGGGTGCCGCATGGCCAAACCAGCCGGTGAGCGGCTGTTCGAGCCGCGCATGATGGCGCTCTGCGACAAAGGCAAAGGCAGGTGCGCCCGGTCCGCCGCACAGGTATTTGTAGCCGCAGCCGACGGCGAAGTCGGCTCCCACCGCGTTCAGATCGACGGGCACCGCTCCGGTCGAATGTGACAGATCCCACAGCACCAGCACCCCTGCCTCATGCGCCGCGCGGGTCAGCGCGGCCATATCGTGCAGCGCGCCGGTCTTGTAATGGACGTGGGTGAGCATCAGTAGCGCGACATCATCGCCCAGCGCCTCAACCAGCCTGTCTCGCGGGGCCAGCCGCCGCTCGGCAAGGCCCTGCCGCTCCAGCCCGGCTATCATGTAGAGATCGGTCGGGAAATTGCCGGGCTCGGACAGGATCACCTTTCGGCCGGGGCGCATCTGCAGCGCCGCCGCGATCAGCTTGAACAGGTTCACGCTAGTCGAATCGCAGGCAACAACCTCGTTCTGCGCGGCGCCGATCAGCGGCGCGATCTTGCCCCCGACGCGGCTTGCCGCTGAGAACCATCCGGCCCCAAATTCACTGGCATTCCACGAGCGGATCAGCCCCTCGCCCCACTCCTGCTCAACCACACGCTGCATCACCTCGGGCGTGGCCTTGGGCAGTGCGCCGAGCGAGTTGCCATCAAGATAGATCACGTCGTCCGGCAGGGTGAAGCACTCGCGGTAGTGCGCCAACGGGTCGGCGGCATCGAATTCGGCGGCGCGCTGTTCGGGTGTCATGACAGCTCCCGCAGCACAGCGCGCACCGGCGAGGCATCCCCGCCGACGATGGGTAGCGGCAGAGCGATCAGCTCGTAACGGCCCGGCAGGACATCATCGAGAACCAGGCCTTCCAGTACCCGAATATCGTGGCGCAGCACGGCCAGATGCGCGTCCATCGTCTTGGAAGATTGTGGGTCGATCGATGGGCCATCAAGCCCCACAAGCCGCACGCCTGCTAGCGCCAGCGCGTCGATGGTGGCGGGAGCAATGGCGATGGTTTCATCCACCCATGCCTGATGGGGAAAGGCATCGAAGGTGCGGAACAGGATCCGCTCCACTCCGGCGAGATCGGGCAGGTGATCGGGCAGGATCAGCGCCCCTGCACCGCGCGCATCGACGACCAGACATTCGCCAAGATAGGGCGAAAGATCGACACTCGCGATATCGGGCGCGGCGGCGGCATAATGCAGCGGCGCATCGGCATGGGCGCCCGAATGGGTCGACATGGTCAGCGCAGAGACATTGACCGGCGAGCCGTCACCGATCTGCCACGTGCCGGCTTGCGCAAAGGCGGTATCGCCCGGCCACACCGGAAGGCCGGAATGCAGCGGCTGGGAGATATCCCAGATACGCCGCCGGATCGCAGCGCTCATATCGCCGTTCTCACGCTCAGCAGCTCAGGGAAGAAGGCCTGCTTCAGAACCCCTTCGAGATAGGGCACGCCCGGTGTCCCGCCCGTGCCGCGCTTGAACCCGATGACCCGTTCGACCGTCTTTAGATGGCCGAACCGCCAGCGCTGGAAGTGGTATTCCAGATCAACCAGCTTCTCGGCGAGTTCATAGAGATCCCAGTGGCTGTGGGGATCGCGGTAAACCTCGGCCCATGCCGCCTCGACACTGGCATTGTGGACATAGGCTGCGGCCGGATCACGCGTCAGCGCTGCGGAATCGACGGCCAACCCGCGCCGTGCCAGCAGCCGGATCGCGGCATCATAGAGGCTCGCCCTCCCGCGCTCTGCCTCAAGCCGTTCAGCCCAGTCCTCGTTGCCGCGATGCAGCCGCACGTGCTTGCCATCGCGCCCGCCGAGCATGAATTCCATCATCCGGTATTGTGCCGACTGGAACCCGCTCGACGCGCCGAGATGCGGTCGCACAGCAGAATAGTCGTGCGGCGTCATGGTGCTGAGAACGTCCCAGCTCTGGATGAGCTGCTGCTGCGCCCGCGCCACCCGCGCCAGCATTTTGAACGCGGGGCGCAGCGTGTCCGCTTCGATACATTCGCGCGCGGCGGTGAGTTCGTGCAGGCACAGCTTGAGCCAAAGCTCGCTCGCCTGGTGGACGATGATGAACAGCAGCTCGTCATGGGCTTCGGACGCAGGGTGCTGGGCCGCAAGAATGCGGTCGAGATCGAGATAGCTCGCGTAGGTGACGTTTTCGGCCATAATCCATGCGCTCCTAGCGCGTGGCTGCGGCCAAGGAAACTATCCCTCGATCACCCGCGCTTCGGGATGATGCTTGTCGATGTGCTTGAGGATGATCTTGAGGTTCTTGCTGTTCGAACGGAACACATAGTCCGCAGCATCGCCCACCAGCGGGATCGCACCGATCGCGGTATCGAACAGGACATTCAGCCCCATACGCGCCTGCTGCCAGCGGGACATGCCAAGATTGCGCGCTTCCCACACGATGTAAGCGCCCAGCGCCGTCGTCACGACATCGCCAAGCACCGGAACCAACCCGATCAGCGCATCAAGTCCCACCGGCATGTTAACCCCGGGCAGCACGAAGCTGCGCTCGAGCAACTGCTCCAGCGCGGTAATCCGGGCGCGCACCGAGGCGGGATCGCGCCCGGTGGGCAAGGTCTGGATCATCGGGCGCGGCGCCTGCGGGCGACCATTGGTGTTCATCGTCATACCACTTAGGTGGGAGGCTCAGACAGCGCGAACAAGGGGTGGAGCCCCCACTGGTTGGGCAGGTAATTGCGGATCGACCCGCGCACCAACGACCAGCGCACCGGCGCACCCAACGGAATGAAGGCCTCGCGCGCCATCAGGGCAGCATGGGCTTCAACCAGCAGCCGTTCGCGACGGGCGGCATCACGCTCTTCCAGAGACCGCCGCACGAGCGCATCGGCTTCGGACGAACACAGGCTTGTCCGCAGGTTGCAGTTGAACTGGTTGAGGAACCAGCGCGGCGAGGCATAACGCGCGAGCGTATCGCGCAGCTCCAGCTCGGCGCGCTCACCCGGCCGCGCGCGCACCACCCGCACCCCGATCGCGTTCCAGCTCTCGGTCAGCTGTTCGAACAGCAGGTCGCTACCCGGCCCGCCCGGCAGCGCCACGCGGATCGTCGGCTCGCGCCCCGCCTGTGCCGACCATGCGCGCACCCGTGCTGCAGCAACTCGGCGCCGATCATCAAGCGAAGCGCCGCTCCAGCGGTCGTCGGAATAGGGCGCAGCGGCATATATCTGCGGCGGCACGATCCAGCTCGTCGAACGCCAGCCGTTAAGCCCGAAGGGCTGGATCAGACCGGCGCGGTCAATCGCCATCGACAAAGCCTGACGCCGCAGCGGATCGGCAAGAAAGCCGCTGTCTGACCGGAACGCCAAACCGAACAGGCCGATCGCCGGATCAACCTGAATCGTCCCGCGCGACAGAGGACCAACTTCGGCGAGCGGGAAATCCGGCAGCGTGCCGTTGAGCACAAGATCGACATCGCCGCGAGAGAATGCCTCGGTCGCCTCGCCGGCCGGCAAGGCCCGCACTGCAATCGGGCGGGCAACGTCTTCCCAGTCCTCCCGCGCGGGAAGTCCGCGGGCTTCCGGAGGGAGCGCCGTCAGCAGTGCAATCGGCCCGCGGTTCTTGCCGGAAAGCGCCATCGGCCCTGTGCCGCTCCCATTGCGGTCGAGCCCCAATTCCGGCTGGGCGAGCAATTGCAGGAAATCGGGCATCGGCGAGGACAGGCGGATCTCGATCACACGGCCGGTCATCGCGCGGATCTCGCGCACCTTGCCGAGATCGAGCCCGAGCGACGTGCCACGCACCCTTGCCAATGCCTCGCGCAGGAGCAGCCGGACTTCCGGAGCTGTGATTTCCTGACCGCCGGGCCAGGTGCTGTCGCGCAGGCGGAAGATGTAACTCTGGCCGTCTTCGGTCACGATCCAGCGTTCGGCAATCGCCGGGACGACCTGCCCCGCCTGATCGAGCGCCACAAGGCCTTCATGTGTCGCCGCGCGCAGGTGCTGCGCGGGCGGAGCCAGCCGCACGCCCTTTTGGTAGAGGCTGTCGGGCGCGCCGATGACAGCCACTTCGACCGGGCCGCCGCCCGACGGGCCGCAGGAAGCAACACTCAGCGCAGCAAGCAGGAAAAGCCAGAATCGCATCGCGATCCTGCCTAGCAGGTTGGAACGCCGCGGTCAGCGGGTGGCATCAATCGGCTGTGCAGTGGCGTGCAGAACGCCGGTCGGGATTGCTGGTCAGATCTTGCGCAGCTGCGAGGGCGCAACCGGAGCAGGCGCACGGTGCACCCACGAGCGGTCAACAAGGCCCAGGCCCGGATCTTCGTCGGCCTGCAACGGCCGCCGTGCCAGCTGGGAATCGATCTCTTCATCGAAGGCGACGCCGAAGCGATTGTCCTGGACCCACGCAACGGTACCGGCAATCAGGCCGACATTGCGCAGCTGGATGGCCAACCGGTGCCCGCGCATCACGCGCAGATTGCCCTCACCCATCATGCCCCCGTCCGAAAGATTTCGGACGCGCACCTTGTGGGTTTCAGAGTTCTGCTCGACTCGCACTTCAGCCAGCAGGAACAGGCTGTCACGCGAAACACTACGTGTCTCAATACCTGTCATATTCGGACCGCCTCCCGCGCCACAAACCATATGTCGCGCCAGCCGGAACCATAGCGGCTCGCCCGGACGCGCGCCAATGTTCGTGCGCCGATTGCGGTTAACGGATGGTAAAAATCGGGCTCGCAGGGGGCACCGACCGTTAGCGCGTCCCAGCGCGGCACAGGTTACGCCGAACGGGTTAGCGATCAATCGTCGCGCGAGACCTTTTCGCGGCGTTCATGGGCTTCCTGCGCCTCGACCGTCATGGTTGCTACAGGGCGCGCGATCAGGCGGCGCAGGCCGATCGGATCGCCGGTGACCTCGCAGTAGCCATATTCGCCCGAGTCGATCCGGCGCAGCGCCGAGTCGATTTTGGCGACCAGCTTGCGCTGGCGATCACGGGTGCGCAGTTCGATGCCCCAGTCGGTCTCGCTCGAGGCGCGGTCGGTCAGATCGGCTTCGCGGATCGGGCCATCGGCGAGCGATTGCAGGGTCTGTCCGGCGGCGGAATGGATCGAGCGCTTCCATTCGATCAGCAGCATCCGGAAATAGGCCTGCTGGCGCTCGTTCATGTATTCCTCGTCCTCGCTCGGCAAATAATCCGGCGCGAGCAGGCGCTTGGCCTTTTCGAGGACATCGATGTCGTCAGACGCGGAGGTTGGCATCAAGCTCTCTCATCCCGTGGCCCGCTGGGGAGACCTTCGCGTCCTGACGCCATGAATTTTTCCATTGGCTCACTTGGTCCCAGCAAGGTGAAGCAATGCGCGCCCTATAGGGAAGGCCCCCTAAGCGCACAAGCGGGTTTGGGAATGAGATGGGGGCAAACACAAAGTGCGATCCGCGTTAACCAATTATTGACCATGTTAGCCGACTTCTGAGCCTCGCAAGGTCGCCTGGGGGGTGACCAGGTGACGAAGGGGGTAAACCGAAATGAACATCATCGCGATTGGCGCCAAGAGTGCGAATGTTGCACGTGGAACATCGGGCGAAGCGCTACTTACGGCATGGCTGGCCGCGGCTAGCCAGGGTCAAGCAGGGGCCTGCTTCGATCTCGGCGTGGCCTTCTCGACCGGCAGCAACGGCGCACCCTGCGATCTCATCGAAGCCCACAAGTGGTTCAACCTCGCCGCCGCGCGCGGTCACGAGGAAGCCGGCCATTGCCGCGCCGACATTTCGGAAGAGATGACCGCCCGCGAAATCGCCGAAGCCCAGCGCCGTGCGCGCCAGTGGCTCGCCGAAGGCCGCCTGCGCGCCGCTTAATTGTCTTTGCGAAACGGCGTGCGGCTGCCGAGATATAGCTGGTCGCTCGCCACCCCTTCGCGCTCGCGTTCGAGAAAATCGGCAACCGCCGCGCGAAACCCCGGATCGGCGATCCAGTGCGCCGACCATGTCTGCACCGGTTCATACCCGCGCGCCAGCTTGTGCCCGCCCTGTGCGCCCGCCTCGACACGGCCTAGGCCTCGCGCGATCGCGGCATCGATCGCCTGATAATAGCACAGCTCGAAATGCAGGAAGCGCACCTCGCGGGTGCAGCCCCAATAGCGCCCGTAGAGCGCATCCTTGCCGACAAAGTTCAGCGCCCCGGCAATCGGCTCCGCCCCGTCATAGGCGAGGATCAGAACGATCCGATCCCCCATCCGCGCGCCCAGCAGGCTGAAAGCCTCGCGCGTCAGATAGGGATGGCCCCATTTGCGTTGCCCCGTATCCTGATAGAACCGCCAGAAGGCGTCCCAATGCTCCTCGCGGATGTCGCTGCCAGTGAGATGGCGGATGGTCAGCCCCTCCACTGCCGCCGCGCGCTCCTTGCGCAGGTCCTTGCGCTTCCTCGACGACAGCGCGCCGAGGAAGTCCTCAAAGCTCGCATAACCCCGGTTGAACCAGTGGAACTGGATATCCGAGCGCAGCAGCCAGCCGGCATCTTCGAACAGCGGCAGCTGGGCCGGTTCGATAAATGTCGCGTGGGCGGACGACATGGTGTTCTGGAGGCACACCGCCTCGGCCCCCTTCAAGAGATGCGGGGCGAGGCTTTCGTCTGACAGCAGCAGGCGCGGCCCCGTCGCGGGGGTGAAAGGCGCGGCTATCTGGAGCTTGGGGTAATAGCGCCCGCCCGCGCGGTGCCACGCATCCGCCCACGAATGGTCGAACACATATTCGCCCTGAGAGTGCCCCTTGGCGTATGACGGCATGGCGGCGAGCAGGCGGCCCGCATCATCGGTGATCGCAATCGGAGCCGGCTCCCAGCCGGTGCCGGGGCCGACGCTGCCGGAATCCTCCATCGCGGTCAGGAATTCGTGGGCAACGAAGGGATTGTCGTTCCCGCCGAGCGCGTTCCATTCATCGCGGTCGAAACTGCCGACCGAAGAGGCAATGCGGACCGTCAGCTCGCGGTCACTCACGCCAGCCCGTCCCCCTCGGCAATCAAGGCATCCGCGTGGGCAGCACCGCGGGCGCGGGTTTCGGGCGAACGGACAGTCCAGGTCAGCAGCGGGCGGCCGGTTTCGCGCCACAGACCGGTCAAGGCGTTGGGGATATCGCGCACATCGCTGGCGAGGAAATCGGGCGCGGCGCGCTCCAGCGCATGGGGCATCCGCCATGCGTTTTTGTAGCCGTGATCAAGCGTATCGGTGATGACCAGCCCGCGCACCATCGCGGGCGCGTGCTTGGCGAACCATTCGCCCATCCGCAGATCGAAGCTCATCACCGCGAACGGCCCAGCATAATCCGCCAGCACCTTGGCAATCGCCATGCAGGGTTCGGCGAGCGACAGATGCGGCTGCGCCTTCACCTCGATCAGGATCGGCACCCGGCCCCCGACCAGTTCGAGCAGATCGGTGAGCCGCCAGATCGTCTGCGCGGTGTCCAGCAGCGGGATGCGGCACAGATCATCGGCGGTACGCGCGCTGACCTTGCCGCGTTCCTTGGTCAGCCGGTCAAGCTCCCAGTCGTGGAACACCAGCGGCACATTGTCGCGGCTCATCTGGATATCGCATTCGATCCCCATGCCCGCCGCAATCGCACCTTCGGCAGCGGCGCGCGAGTTTTCAGGCGCGCCCGCATTGTGCAGCCCGCGATGGGCGTATTCCCACTGCGTCAGCCAGTCCGGGGCGGGCCTTGCGATCATGCCTTGAGCGCGACCACCGCATCGACTTCGACCGCCGCACCGCGCGGCAGGGCGGGCACGCCCACGGCAGCGCGCGCGTGCTTGCCCGCATCGCCGAACACCTGCTCCATCAGATCGGACGCGCCATTGGCGACTTCGGGCTGATCGGTGAAATCACCGGTGCAATTGATGAAGGCACCCAGCTTGACGATCCGCTCGACCTTCTCGAGCAGACCAGCCGCTTCCAGCTGCGCGACGATCATCAGCGCGCAGGCGCGGGCCGCAGCCTGACCTTCGGCAACCGAAACATCCTCGCCCAGACGGCCCTTGACCACCTGCCCGTCAACGAAGGGAAGCTGGCCCGAGACATGGGCAAAGCCGCCATGCACCACCACCGGCACATAGCTCGCCACCGGAGCAGCGGCCTTGGGCAGGGTGATGCCGAGTTCGGCGAGTTTGGCAGCAACAGTCATTCTCAATTCTCCAGTCGTTCAAGCAGCCACGGCAGGGCTTCATCCCATCGGTCGATCCGGGCTTCGGCATGGCCTGCCTTGTGGGCGCAATCAATGGCGTGGGCGATCATCGGCTCGCCGCACAGGTGCAGCCGCGTGACGTGCGGCGTGATTTCGGCAACCGAGGCATGGTGCTGGGCCAGATCGTCGATGAAGACCGCGCGGGTGGGCGCATATTCGTCGATGATCGCCTTCAGCGCCGGGCCTTTCGGCCCCTGATTGGTGAACACCCGCGC
>VFQO010002411.1_pt1 | contig 11468 bp, 13 predicted proteins | sample 3512331 | NCBI WGS metagenome assembly VFQO01 (sample SAMN10412371, study PRJNA504923) | tailings metagenome | isolation source: Replicate 3 from Balatoc abandoned mine | place: Philippines: Itogon, Benguet | collected 2017-08-28 | reverse complement strand
TGTCGTTGGCGCGGCCCGAGCCTTGCAGCAGCTGGAGGTAGTCGACGATGATGAGGCCGATATCGTGCCGCCGCTTCATGCGCCGCGCGCGGGTGCGCAGCGCGCCGATGGTCAGCGCGGGCGTATCGTCGATATAGAGCGGCAGTTCGGCAAGCCGCTGGCTGGCGTAGGACAGCTTCTGGAAATCCTCGCGGCTCAGTTTACCGCTGCGCAGCGCCTCGGAGGAAATCTCGGCCTGTTCGGCCAGGATACGGGTGGCCAGCTGGTCGCTGCTCATTTCGAGGCTGAAGAAGGCGACCGGCGCGCCATAGTTGAACTCGCCGCCCTCGCGCTGCCAGTTGAGGTGCTGTTCGGCGCAGTTGAAGGCGATGTTGGTGGCAAGGGAGGTCTTGCCCATGCCCGGGCGCCCGGCGAGGATGATAAGGTCGGAATTGTGCAGGCCAGAGGTCTTCTGGTCGATCGTCGCGAGGCCGGTGGTCTTGCCTGACAACCCTCCTCCGGAGTTCATCGCCGCTTCGGCCATCTTGATTGCTGTCATCGCGGCTTCACGGAAGGTCGCCGCCTCGCGCCCGGTGCTCGCGCCTTCGGCGACCTTGAACAGGTCCGCTTCGGCCTGCGCGATGCGGTCCATCGGCGAAGTGTCTTCCGAGGTATCGAGCGCGCCTTCGACAAGGCCCCGCCCGACGCTGACCAGCTCCCGCAGCAGGGCCAGATCGTAGATCTGCTGGGCCAGTTCGCGCGGCACCAGCAGGCCCGCGCCGCTCGCGGTCAGCTGGGCAAGGTAGCTCGTCCCGCCAAGTTCCTTCAGCGCCTCGTCCGCCTCGAAGAACGGGCGCAGGGTGACGGGCGATGCGGTGGCGTTGCGTTCGATCAGGGTCAGGACGCGGTCATAGATTCGCGCGTGGAGCGGCTCGAAGAAATGCTCGGGCCGGATCGGGACCTGCAATTCCTCGATCACCCGGTTGTCGATCAGCACCGCGCCGAGGAATGCCGCTTCGGCATCCAGATTCGCGGGGAGCTTCTTCACCGGCAGCTCGCCGGCGGTGTCCTGCGGTTTGATCGGGGTGACTTTTTCGGGTTCGGCCATGGGCCGCCTGATGCGCGCGCGCGGGCCCTCGGGCAAGGGCTGCGGGGGCCAATATTTATTTCCAACGCTGTGGATAGTGGGGAGAGTGTGCTGAAGTGCTTGAAGTCAGCCCCTTCGATCTGCGAAGGCGTGACATCATGGCCGACCTGCCGCCCGATTCCCTGCCTCTCTCGCCCGCGCCCGGTGCCGCGGGGGCGCAGCGCATTGCGCAGGTGACCCTCGACGAGGCGACGATCCTGTGGCGCAATGCCGATGTCGAACAGGAACGCCGCGTGGCGATCTATGATCTGATCGAGGAAAACACCTTCAAGCCGGTGCGCAGCGCCGAGCGCGGGGCGAGCGGGCCCTATCACCTGCACCTCTCCGTCACCGACGGGCGGCTGGCGATGGACATCAAGGACACGGGCGAACAGCTGCTGGAAACCCTGCTGATCGGCATGGCCCGCTTCCGCCGCCCGATCCGCGAATATTTCGCGATCTGCGACAGTTATTATCAGGCGATCCGCAAGGCGACCCCGGCCGAGATCGAGACGATCGACATGGCCCGCCGCGGCATCCACAACAACGCCGCCGAGCTGCTGCTCGAACGGCTCGAAGGCAAGGTGGAGACCGATTTCGCCACCGCGCGGCGGTTGTTCACGCTGATCTGCGTGCTGCACATCAAGGGCTGAGGGGCATGGCAAAAGGGGCAAGGACGCGCGGGCGCAGCGCGCCGCGGCGCTGGCTATGGCGGCTGGCGGCTCTGGCCGCGCTGTTCGGTCTGGCCTTTGCCGCGTGGCTGTGGTGGGACATGCGCGACTGGCGGCCCGATCCCGGTGCCTATCCTGAACAGGGCGCGCTGGTCCCCGCGGGCGCCGCCCCGGTGCGGTTCGAGACGCTGAAGGCGATCGGTGCGCAGTTCGTCTATCTGCCGCTGGAACCGGGCGCAGGGCGCGAGGCCCCCGGCGGCTTTGCCGATCGTTTCGCCGCCGCGCGACGGGCCGGTTTGCAGGTGGGGGTGCTGCTGCCCTTCGATCCGTGCCTCGGTGCGGACGCGCAGAGCGGCATCTTCGCCCAGATGGTGCCGCGTGATGCGGGCCTGCTGCCGCCTGCCATCGGCCTCCAATCCCTTGCGGAAGGTTGCGATCCCAAGGTCAGCGACGCGGCGGTCGAAAGCGAACTGATGACGCTCATCAACCAGATCGAGCTGCACGCGGGCAAGCCGGCGATCCTCAAGCTTTCCCCCGCCTTCCAGGACCGCCACCGCACCGCCACCGCGCTGGCCCGCGACCTGTGGCTGGCGCGCGACCGTGCGCGGCCCGACTATGCCGGGCGCCCGTGGCTGCTATGGAGCGCCAACAGTGCCCGCGTGACCGAAGCGGGCGAGGAGCCGGTCGAATGGGTGGTGGTGCAGAAATGAGCCTTTCGGACACGCAGGAACAGGCCCTCATCGCCGCCGCCTATGCCGCGGCGGAAAAGGCTTACGCGCCCTATTCGGATTACCCCGTCGGCGCGGCGCTGCTGTTCGATGACGGCGCGGTCATCACCGGGTGCAATGTCGAGAACGCGAGCTACGGCCTTGCCCTGTGCGCCGAGACCGTCGCGGTCGCCAAGGCGCTGGGCGAGGGCAGGCGCGGCGGCCTCGCGGCGGTGGCGGTGGTGGGCCTCAAGGCCGACAGCGCGCCGATCACGCCCTGCGGCCGCTGCCGTCAGGTGCTCAACGAAGTCGCCGCGCTCGGCGATACCGACCCGCTGGTGCTGTGCGTGAGCAAGGACGACGTGCGGCGCGTGTCGCTATCGGCGCTGCTGCCGCACGCCTTCGGGCCGGGGCATCTGGGCTAGGGCGGGCGCGATGATCGTCACCCTCGGCTCCCCGCAATCGCTCGATTATTGCGACAGCCAGTCGGTCACGCTGGTCCGTCCGGTTGCCCCGCTGGATGCGTGGAACATCATCATGGCCAGCCCGCAGCCGGTTCTGCGCGCAGCTTTCGCGGTGCGCGATGCAATCTCGGCGCGGTTCGGGGTCAAGCGCATCGGCGGGTTCACCGGCGCGCGCGTGGGGCAAGTGGCAGTCGGGGATTACCTCGACTTCTTTCTGGTCGAGGACACGACGCCCGAGCATCTGGTGCTGACCGAGCGTGACCGCCACCTCGATGTGATGACCTGCGTGTCGTGCGAAGGCCCGGTGCTGACGATCACTTCGTCCGTGATCACCCACAACTGGTTCGGCCGCGCCTATATGCTGCCGGTCGGCGTGGCGCACAAGGTGATCGTTAGGGGCATGCTCGACCGGCTGGCGCGCGCCGTCGCGGCATCGGGCTGACGGATCAGCCCTCGCGTCCCTCCAGCCACTCCACCAGCGCGGCAAGGCATTCGCGCCCCAGCAGCTTGCAACGCTCCGGCGACCAGCCCTGTTCGGGTTCGGGGAAGTCGGCGAGGTCCTTGTAGGGCATCTCCAGCGTCATCGCGACCGCACCGAAGCGTTCGGCGAGCTGGTTGGTGCTCATGGTCAGATTGGCGCGGCCCGGTGAGGCCTTGGGGTAGCCCAGCTTGGTCTGGAAATCGGGCGTGCGGCGGTCGAGGATGCGCTGGTAGCGGTAGAAGCCCTCGCCCTGCTCCTCCTTCCACGAGGGGATGCCCTCGAACCCGGCGATGAACACCGCCGGGATTGCTTCGTCGGCATGGACGTCCATCGCGAAGTCGACCCCGGTTTCATCCATCCGGTTTCGGATCGCGAGCACTTCGGGAGAGCGTTCGGGGGTGGGATCGGCCCATTCGCGGTTGAGATTGGTGCCAACCGCATTGGTTCGTAGATGTCCCCGCCGCGAACCATCGGGGTTGCAATTCGGCACGATGTGCAGGCGGCACTTGTGGCGCAGCGCCCGTGCCACCGGATCGGCGGGGTCGGTCAGACACTCCAGCGCGCCCTCCATCCACCATTCGGCCTGCGTCTCGCCCGGGTGCTGGCGGGCGTAGAGCCAGACCTGCGTATCGCCTTCGCCCATTTCGAGGCAATCGATCGGCTGGCCATCCAGCGTGGTGCCGAGCCGGACATAATCGACCCCCTCGGATGACGCTGCCGCGGCGATCAGATCGTGGTGCCGCTCCATCGAATAGGGCGCGAAGTACGCTACCCAAAACACGCCGCCTGCGGGCAGGTAGCGGATGGTGAGCGTGCCCCCGTCCTCGTCCTTGTCAAAGCTGCTGGCCGCGCGCGCCCAATAGGCGCGGTCTTCGGAGACGCAGGCGTCATAATCGGGCCAGCCGCCGGGATAGGCGCTCGCATTCAGTCCGGTAAGCTTGAGCACCACCTCCTCGCCCGCAGGCGCGCTGACGCGGAAGTTAAACCACTGGAAGAAGTCGGATTCATTGTCGCGCCGGATCGCGAGGCGGGCGGTGTTTCCGGCAATCCCCAGAACGTCGATATTGCCGCTGTCGAACCCGGCGTCGATGTGGATAGAGGTCATTTGGTTCCTTGAAGCTTCTTGGCGTCAATCGTCACGGTCTCGCCATTGCCACCGGGGAAGTCGCGGAACAACCCGGCGGCGAGCGTGCGGGCGGCGGTGCCGACCTGCGAATAGGGCGATTTCACCCCCGTCGCCATCTGCGCGCGGCCTTCCCACAGGGTATCGCCCCCGCTGCGGGATATCCGCACCTCCAGCAGGGTTTCGGCCGCCGGGCCTTCGCGTCCGCCGCCAAGGTTGAGGCCGATGCCCATGCCGACACCCGAGCCGAAGCCGCCGGTGCCTCCGCCGATCCCGACATTCACCGGCCCGCGGCGTTCCACAGGCGCAGCGGCGATGGGCGTGCGGCTGGTGCGGATCGCGGCGGTCTGATCGGCGAGCGCCCCCTCGGCAACGACGGTGTAGCCGAGCCGTGTCAGTTCCGCCCGCACCGCTTCGGAAAATGCTCCGCGCGCGGCCTCGTTGCTGACTTCATCGGGGAAGGTCAGTGCGATGGTCCCCTGCCCCAGACCCGCAGGCGAAGAGGCGATGAAGCGCGTGACCTCCACCGGGCCAGTGTAAGGCGTGGTGGCGCAGGCCGACAGGGCCAGCGCGGCGGCGAGGGGGACGATCAGGCGGGGCAGCAGCATGGCGCGGGTTCCTCTTGTGGCTGACTGTTTATAGGCCGCGCGCATGAACATGCACAGACCGGGATTTTCTGCCCCAAGTTGATATTTCTCTAAGCGATTTTTGTGATAGGGGGCGGCATGATGATCGATAACAAACCTTCTGTGCTCGTGACCGGTGGTGCGGGCTATATCGGCAGTCACGCGGTGCTTGCCCTGCATGATGCGGGCTGGCCCGTGGCGGTGATCGACAATCTTTCGACCGGATTCCGCTTCGCCATTCCCGACGGCGTGCCCCTGTACGAAGGCGATATTGCCGATGCCGATCTGGTGGCGCGCATCTTTGCCGAGCAGGGTACGCGCGCCATCATGCACTTTGCCGGATCGATCGTGGTGCCAGAGAGCGTCACCGATCCGCTCAAATATTACGAGAACAACACCGCCAAGAGCCGCGCGTTGATCGCGGCGGCGGTGAAGGCGGGGGTGCCGCACTTCATCTTCTCCTCGACCGCGGCGACCTATGGCATGCCGGATGTGGCGGCTGTGTCCGAAGACACACCCCAGCGCCCGATCAACCCCTATGGCTGGTCGAAGCTGATGACCGAACAGATGCTCGCCGATGTCGCCGCCGCGCATCCGATGAACTTCGGCGTGTTGCGCTATTTCAACGTTGCGGGCGCTGACCCGCAGGCACGCAGCGGTCAATCCACTGCGGGCGCGACCCATCTCATCAAGGTCGCCATCGAAGCGGCACTCGGCAAGCGCGAATCGGTGAGCGTGTTCGGCACCGACTATGCAACGCCGGATGGCACCGGCGTGCGCGATTACATCCATGTCAGCGATCTGGCTGCCGCCCATGTGCTGACATTGGAGGCGCTGATGGCCGATCCTGCCCGCTCGCTCACCATGAACTGCGGCTATGGCCGGGGCTTTTCCGTGAATGAAGTGCTGGACGCGGTGGACCGGGTGACGAATCACAAGCTCGACCGCCGTTTGGAGCCGCGCCGGCCGGGCGACAGCGATTCGCTGATTTCGGACCCGTCGCGCCTCAAGGCGACCCTCGGCTGGGAGCCGAAAAACGCCGATCTCGACACGATCATTGCCCATGCGCTCGCCTGGGAACGCAAATTGACCGATTTGCGGGGCTGACCGGGCGAGAGTCGCATTGACGTTCGCCCGCGCCGCCGCTAACGGGACGCTTCAATTTCCGCGCGTCGGACCGTTCCGGCGCGCTTCTCTTTTGGAAAAAGCGCCATGAAGATCGTCAACAGCCTCAAGTCGCTGAAGGGCCGCCACCGCGACAACCGCGTGATCCGTCGTCGCGGCCGCACCTACGTGATCAACAAGACCGACCGTCGCTTCAAGGCCCGCCAAGGTTAATCCCAAGGCGCGCTAAGCTGGCGCGGCTGCCCCGCTGGGCGGCTGATGGATTTGGCGGCCCGCCTCCTTACCGGAGCGCGGGCCGCAGGCTTTTGGGGCCAGGGAAACAGCAGCGTGATGCAGAAGGCCGTGGTGTTCGATGTCGGGCGGGTGCTGTTCCACTGGCAGCTTGCCGCCCTCTTCGAAAAGCTGATCGACGACCGCGACGAGCTCGACTGGTTCCTTGCGAACGTCGTGACCGAGGAATGGCATTTCGAGCATGACCGCGGCCGCGCGATTGCCGACATGGTAGCCGAACGAATCGCGCTTTACCCGCAATACGAAGTCCACATCCGCGCCTATGCGGAACGCTTCAACGAGACGATCCCCGGCCCGGTCGAAGGATCGCACGCGCTGGTCGAGCGGCTGGCGGGCGCGGGTGTGCCGCTCTATTGCCTGACCAATTTCGGTGACGAGTTCTGGCAGATGTTCCGGCCCGACCAGCCGATTTTCGATCTCTTCGAGGACATCATCGTCTCGGGGGTGGAGAAGATCGCCAAGCCCGAGCCGCGGATTTACGAGATTGTCGAGCACCGCAGCGGGCGGAGCGGCGCGCAGCTGTTCTTCACCGATGACAACGCGGCGAATATCGCCGCCGCCAGGGCGCGCGGGTGGGACGCGCATCTGTTCACCGATGCGGCGAGCCTCGAAGCGCAGCTGGTGGCGGCGGGATTATTGTAAGTCCTTGTGGGCGTCTGCGCCTCCGCGCGCCTGCGGCTCGCGCCGTGCGCTCGCGGACCCTGCGGGTCCGAGACCAACGCTTCCTTCCGGGGTCGTCTACAATCCAAAAACAAACCCCCGATCAGGCCGTGGGAGCGGCGTGATCGGGGGCTGTGGAGCTCTGTCCGGTTGGAGAGGGGGGACGCGGCCGGACAGAGAGGGATATGAAGTCTCAGGCCGCGCTTACGCGTTGCACTTGGCCAGTTCTTCGGCTTCGAGCCGCTGACCGAGCACCTTGAAATCGGCGATTTCGCCCGACTTGCGGTTCAGGCCGCGGCAGATGCGCAGGGGGCGCGCGCTCGCCTTGCCGGCTACGCAGGTGGTGCCTTCGCAGGTCCAGGCGACACCGCCCGCCACGAAGCGCGCTTCGCTGGCCGGAGCCGACAGGGTGGCGCTGTAATAGGCAGGGCCGGCCGCTTCGAGAGGGGCGCTGCCCGTGGCAACGCCGAAGGTCGCGCCGGTGTAGACCAGTGCCGAAGCGAGGATCGCGAACTTGCCGCTGCGGGGGAGGGAGAAGGTGTTGGTCATCGGGGTATCCTTTGCCTTTTTTATCTTAGGGGCGTTGATTGCCTTGGCGCCCCTTGGTCTCTGTCACCGTATTTTGCAATGCAACATTTCGATTCGAAACCAGTTGCTATTCGCTACCTAACCAACTAGGTTGTGAGTTGCAACTGAAAACTGAAATTTTTTTGTGAGCCGCTGAAAATCGGTTACACACTCCGCAAGGGGTGGGCCCGGAAGGGGAAGGTACAAAGCAATATGGGTGACTTGAGAGAACCGCTGCGCGAGCTGATCGAATGCGGGCTGCCGCAGGCGCTCGAGGTGATGGGGGAACGCTGGTCCTTCATGATTCTGCGCGCGAGCTTCAATGGTCTCAAGCACTTCGAGGAATTCCTGACCGAGCTCGGAATCGCCCGCAACATCCTGTCCAACCGCCTCGCCAAGCTGGTCGAACACGGCATTCTCAAGCGCGAACCCTGCGCCGATGATCGTCGCAAGATCGAATATCGCCTGACCGAAAAGGGCCTCGATCTGCTGCCCGCGATGCTGGCGCTGCGCCAATGGGGGCAGAAGTACGGGGCCGAGCGGGTGGTCGAAGACCCCGTGCTGGTCGACGAACGTGACCGTCTGCCGATCGGACCGGTCTCGATCCTCGCGCATGATGGCCGGATCCTCGGGCCGCAGGACCTGTGGCTGGTGCGCCCGGCCGATCTCGGCAAGCGCGCCGATGGCAGCATCGCGACTCGCGGGGCGGACCTCGCGCAGGGCGACGTGGTCGATCTGGCCGCGAAGAAGGCCGCGCTCCGCTAATCCGTCGATAGACGCGTAACGGCGGGTGCCCATTGCCCGCCCCTTCGGCTAGGGCCGCGCCCATGAGCGTGGCCCTGCCTCCCGAATGTCACGAAATCCTCCACCGCACCTTCGGCTACCCGGCGTTTCGCGGGCAGCAGGAGGCGGTCATTTCGCGCGTCATGACCGGGGCGCACACGCTTGCGCTGATGCCCACGGGGGCGGGCAAAAGCCTGTGCTATCAGGTCCCGGCGCTGGCGCGGCGCGGCACGGCGGTGGTCATCTCGCCGCTGATCGCGCTGATGCACGACCAGATCCGCTCGGCGACGGCAGCAGGCATCCGCGCCGCATCAATGACCTCGGCGGACAGCGACAACGCCGCCACCGCCGAGGCCTTCCGTTCGGGCGATCTCGACCTGCTTTATGTCGCACCCGAACGCGCCTCGACCGCCGGATTCCAGAGCCTGCTGGAACGTGCCGAAGTGTCCCTCTTCGCCATCGACGAGGCGCATTGCGTGTCCGAATGGGGTCACGATTTCCGCCCCGATTACCGGATGCTGCGCCCGGTGCTGGACCGCTTTCCAGACGTCCCTCGTCTGGCGCTTACGGCCACTGCGGATCAGGCGACACGGGTGGATATCCTGCGCCAGCTCGGCATTCCCGACGAAGGCCTGATCGTCGCCGGCTTCGACCGGCCGAACATCCGTTATGCCATCACCCCGCGCGACAACGGCCCGCGCCAGATCACCGAACTGCTCCAGCGGCTCGAGGGCGCGGGGATCGTCTACGCCCCCAGCCGCAAGCAGGCCGAAGATCTCGCCGCCGCGATCACGCGGGCCGGGCGCGAGGCAGGGTTCTATCACGCCGGGCTCGATCCGGATCGGCGCGCGCGGGTGCAGGCGGAATTCGTCGCTTCGGAAAGCATGGTGATGGTCGCGACGATCGCTTTCGGCATGGGCATCGACAAGCCCGACGTGCGCTTCGTGATCCACGCGGGCCTGCCGAAGTCGATCGAGGCCTATTATCAGGAAACCGGCCGCGCAGGCCGCGATGGCGATCCTTCCGAAGCGCACCTGTTCTGGGGCGTGTCCGATTTCGCGCGCGCGCGGCAATGGCTGGGAGAGGTCGAGCCCGAGCGCCTGCCCGCCGAGGACGCCCGCCTTAATGCCCTCGCCGCGCTGGTCGAGGCTCCGACCTGCCGCCGCGCGATCCTGCTGCGCCACTTCGGCGAACATCCGGCCCCGCAATGCGGCAATTGCGACAATTGTATCGAACCGCCCAACGTGCTCGACGCCAGCGAACTCGCGCGCAAGCTGCTCTCCGCCGTCTACCGCACCGGGCAGAGCTTCGGCATTGGCCATATCGAGAAGGTGCTGACCGGCCAGAGCGACGAACGGATCGAGAGCCGCGCGCATGACAAGCTTTCAGTGTTCGGCATCGTGTCCTCGTCGGAGGCCCCGCTGCTTCGTCCGCTGGCGCGGGCTTTGGTGGCGCGGGGCATGCTGAGCGCGACTGAACATGGCGGCCTTGCCCTCGGCCCTGAAGCCCGCCCGGTGCTGAAGGGGGAGGCGGGGGTCAGCATTGCCGAGCCGCCCGTTCGCCAGCGTCGTCAGCGCCGCAGCCGCGGGGATGGCGCCGCGCCGAACCCGGTCGGCAACCCGCTGTTCGAGGCGCTGCGCGCCAAGCGCAAGGCGCTCGCCAGCGAGCATGGCCTGCCCGCTTACGTCATCTTCCATGATTCGGTGCTGCGCGACATGGCATTGCAATGCCCGGAAACGCTCGCCGAGCTTGGCACGATCCCCGGCGTGGGTGCCAAGAAGCTGGAAACCTGGGGGGCGGATTTCGTCGCCGTCGTACGCGAGCACCTGAGCGGTTAGCGCCGTTCCCGCCGCACCGTGTAGTCGATCCGGATTCGCACCCAGCTGCCGAACTGTTCGCGCCCGCCGACCCGCGCGGGCCGCACGCGGAACTGCCAGGCGGCGGCCATGACAGCACGGCCGATCTGCGATCCTTGCGGACCTTCGCTCAGGAACTGGCAGTCCTCGACATAATAACCTTGCACCACCTTGCAGGCGATCAGCGCATAGCCCGGGCCATTGGCGGTGGAGAGATAGCCGGCCAGCTCCTGATCGGTCGGCTCGCGGTACCAGCGCGCCGCGTAAAGCGGCTCGCCATTGGGCATGGTGCCGACCATCTCGCTGTCGCCAGCGGTGCGCGGGTTGCCGGTATCGACGGGGCCGTAGCCCGAATTGGGCCTGACCCGCGCGCCGATGGTAGACTTGGGGCGGGCCGGTGCCGCCGTCGGGCTGGGCTGGGGCTCCGGCTGCGGCGGCGCAGGCGGTTGGGGCGGGGCGGGCTGCGGGTTCAGCGTCAGCGGCGAGGGGCGCAGCGGCACTTCGGGCGCGGTCACCGGCTGATCGGGCTGCGGCGTGTCGGCTGGGCTTTTCTCCGCCGCTTCGGGCTCGGGCGCCGGGGCTTCGGCGATGCTCTGCGCCTTGAAGGTGGTCACCTTCTCATCACCGTCCTCCTCGCCCACCAGCCCGGCACCCAGTGTCAGCAGCAGGAGCAGGATCAGCCCTTCGAGCGCGATGGCGATGGCTAGGCTCGCCAGCTTGCGCCGCCGCGCAGCATCGCGCAGCGTACCAAGCCACGCAGGCCCGCGCGGGGGCTCTTCCGCCAAAGCTGAAGGATCGTGAGAAATCGCCGCTGCGCCTTTGACCAGGCCGGGGAGGGGCGGCCCTTCGCGGGCCTCTTAGCCCGTCATCAGCCGATAGGATAGCGCCTCGGCAATGTGGACGCGGCCCACCGTCTCCGCGCCCGCGAGGTCGGCGATGGTCCGCGAGACGCGCAACATCCGCGTGTAGCCCCGCGCAGACAGGCGCAGCTTTTCGGCGGCTTGCAGCA
>VFQO010002409.1_pt1 | contig 11477 bp, 9 predicted proteins | sample 3512331 | NCBI WGS metagenome assembly VFQO01 (sample SAMN10412371, study PRJNA504923) | tailings metagenome | isolation source: Replicate 3 from Balatoc abandoned mine | place: Philippines: Itogon, Benguet | collected 2017-08-28 | reverse complement strand
GCAGCCGACGAACTACGCCGCGTGACAACCGGCACAAACCTGCGCTAACCTAACCCGCGACCTGGGGAAATTCGACGAGCAAGACTGGGGAAATTCGCTGAGCGCCGTCACCGCAGCCCCAACAGACGAAAACCTCAACGAAACCCTGGGCCGCGTCTTCCAGAACATCGAAGGCTCCGCCGTTGGCACCGAGTCAGAAGACGACCTGAAGGGCCTCTTCCAAGAACTCGACCCCAACTCCAACAAGCTCGGTAACACTGTCGCACAGCGCAACCAAAAGCTCGTCAAGCTGCTCAACGCCATCGGCGACCTCAACCTCGGCGACTTCGAGAACCACGAGATCGACGCGTTCGGCGACGCCTACGAGTACCTCATGCAGATGTACGCGGCCGACGCCGGCAAGTCGGGCGGCGAGTACTACACGCCGCAAGAGGTCTCTGAGCTGCTTGCCCAGATCGCGAGCATCGGCAAGACCGAGTTGAAGAAGGTCTACGACCCGGCCGTGGGCTCCGGCTCGTTGCTGCTCAAGTTCCAGAAGGTGCTCGGCCCGAACAAGGTCGGTGGCTACTTCGGCCAAGAGATCAACCTGACCACCTACAACCTGGCGCGCATCAACATGTTCTTGCACGACGTGCCCTACGAGCAGTTCCACCTCGCGCACGGCGACACGCTCACGCACCCCGAGCACTGGGACGACGAGCCGTTCGAGGCGATCGTCTCCAACCCGCCCTACTCGATCAAGTGGGAGGGCGACGCAAACCCGCTCCTGATTAACGACCCGCGCTTCGCCCCTGCCGGCGTGCTCGCCCCCAAGTCGAAGGCCGACCTCGCCTTCACGATGCACATCCTCAGCTGGCTGGCCGTGAACGGCACGGCCGCGATCGTCGAGTTCCCCGGAGTCATGTACCGCGGCGGAGCCGAGGCGAAGATCCGCAAGTACCTGGTCGACAACAACTACGTCGATGCTGTGATTCAGCTCCCGCCCGACCTCTTCTTCGGCACGACCATCGCTACGTGCATTCTCGTGCTCAAGAAATCTAAGACCACCAACGACGTCGTCTTCATCGACGGGTCCGCCGAGTTCACGCGCGTCGGCAACAAGAACAAGCTGACGGATGCCCACCGCAACCGCATCCTGACAACCCTCGTCGAGCGCGCTTCGGTCGACCACTTTGCCGCTCTCGTGTCGAACGCCGACATCGCCGCACGCGACTACGTGCTGTCGGTCTCCTCCTACGTGCAGGCGGAAGACACTCGCGCAGTGGTCAACATCAACGCGCTCAATGTCGAGATCGCCCGCATCGTCGCCCGCCAAGGCGAGTTGCGGAAGAGCATCGACGAAATTGTCGCCGACCTCGAGGGCGCTCGTTGAATCGGCTCCAGCACCTGCTCACGAGTCTCGCTCCCGACGGAGTCGAGTTCGCTCTCCTCGGCGAGGTGATCCGAATCAAGAACGGGCGTGACTACAAGCACCTTGGGCCTGGCGATGTGCCGGTCTACGGAACCGGTGGAGTCATGACCCACGTCGACACGGCTGCTCACCCTGGCCCGTCGGTGCTCATTCCACGGAAGGGCTCGCTGAACAAGCTCTACTACGTCGACCGGCCGTTCTGGACCGTCGACACCATCTTCTACTCGGAGGTGGGAGTGCGTGTCGAGGCGAAGTTCATCTACTACTACCTGCTGACGCAGCGGCTCGAAGAGCTCAACAAGGCCGGTGGTGTGCCGAGCCTTACGCAGGGTGAACTTAACCAGGTAAGGGTGCCGGTGCCGCCGCTCGAGATTCAGCGTGAGATCGTGAGAATCCTGGACAACTTCACGGAGCTGGAAGCGGAGCTGGAAGCGGAGCTGGAAGCGCGACGGCTTCAGTATGCCTACTATCGCGACCACCTCCTGAACTTCCGCGAAGCGGGGGGGGTCCGGTGGATTCCGATGGGTGACGCAGGTGGATTCTTCGGAGGCCTATCCGGCAAGTCCAAGTCAGACTTCACGGGTGGCAATGCCTTCTTCGTCTCGTATGTCAACGTGCTCAACAACCTCGCGATTGATCTTCAGCGAGGAGATCGTGTTCGGGTGGGCGTAGACGAGCGTCAACGCGAGTTGCAGCGTGGCGACATCATTTTCACCGGCTCGTCGGAGACACCGCTCGAAGTCGGCATGTCGTCGGTCATGACCGCGGACCCCACGCAGCCCACTTACTTGAACAGCTTCTGCATCGGTTACCGGCTCAATGAGCCGGATCTTCTCGAACCTGACTTCGCGAAGCACCTGTTCCGTTCGCGGTTCATGAGAGACCAGATCGTTCAAACTGCAAGCGGGGTCACTCGATTCAACGTGTCAAAGGCGCGCCTTGCCAAGGTAAGTTTCCCGGTTCCGCCGCGCGAGGAGCAGCTGCGCATTTCGGAAACCCTCGACAAGTTCGACGCCCTTGTCAGCGACCTCAGCATCGGTCTGCCGGCCGAGCTCGCGGCCCGCCGCAAGCAGTACGAGTACTACCGCGACAAGCTGCTGACCTTTGAGGAACTGGTCTGAACGGCCGCGCGGGAGTCTTGACTCTCAATGAAATGGATAATAACCTCCATTACATGAGAAGTGAGCCTCCGTTGGTTGCGCCGGTGTTCCGGTCTGACGCTCAAGCGCGCCTTCTCTCAAACCTCTTGTTGGGCGGAGACGAACTCAGTCTCACGGAGTTGGCAGTGAGATCGCAAACGCCATATGCGACGGCGCATAGAGAAGTCGCGCGGCTTCTCGAAGCGGGCATCCTCACCGAGCGCACGGTCGGACGTACGCGACTCATCGCCGCAGACCCCGAGAGCCCGCTTGTCGCACCCCTTCGCGAGATCCTTGCCATCGCAACCGGGCCGGTTCTGTACCTCAGACAAGAGCTCTCACTGATCGCCAACATCGAAGCTGCATTTCTTTACGGTTCGTACGCCGCTCGCACGGTCGGAGTTGGCGGGCCGGCACCGGGCGACATTGATGTCATGGTGATCGGCACGCCAGATCGTGATGCGGTTTACGACGCTTGCGATCGCGTCGAGCGCAAGGTTGGCCGACCTGTTAATCCCAAGATCATGACGAGCGAAGAAGTGGAGACCGAGTCGCAGAGCGGCTTCATGCAGACGGTCACCTCACGGCCCACGGTCCCGTTGATCGGAGTGTGGCCATGAGCGCCACGCCGTTGACCGCGCGCCAGCTCGCCGCTGTTGACGCGCTCCTGCAAGTGGGCAGCCTCGACGTCGTCCCGGCAGACCAGACTCGTGCGTCGGCGTTTCTCCGGAAGGCACGCATCAAGATCGCCGACATCTCCAACACTCAGCACCCTGAGAACCGCTTCGACCTCGGTTATGGGGCCTGCCATGACGTGGGGGAAGCTCTGTTGGCTGCCTACGGGTACCGCACACGGGCCGGGGTGGGTCAGCATGTCGCGGTGGGCGGTTTTCTCGCTGCAGTCATTGACCAACCACCGGGGAGCACCGCTGCAGCGCGGTTCAATCGGCTTCGCAGGATTCGTAACAATCAGAACTATCGCGCGCAATCGGTTTCCGAAGCAGAAGCACAACTCGCGGGCGAGTGTGCAGATGATCTGCTCGCGTCCGCGATCTCCCAGGGCCTCGTGTGACTGACGCACCAGCCTCGCAGTTCGAGCCGATCGTCGTCAGCGCTGAGAGCACGGTCGTGGCGGAGTTCACGCCCGACCCCGCCACGGCGGAGGCCTACCAGTCTGAGGCGGCTCTCGAGCGGGAGTTCATCCGTCTGCTGCAGGGCCAGGCGTATGAGCACGTGACGATCCGCTCTGAGGCCGACCTGCTCGCGAACCTGCGCACGCAGTTGCAGCTGCTCAACGGGGTGACGTTCAGCGACGCCGAGTGGCAGCGTCTGTGCGATGAGTATGTGGTGGGCGCGAATGATGGCGCGGTCGAGAAGACGGTGCGCGTGCAAGAGAACCACGTGCATGCCTTCAAGCGTGATGACGGCACCACCAAGAACATTGCGCTGATCGACAAGTCGAGCATCCACAACAATCGCCTGCAGGTGATCAACCAGTACGAGGTCGAGCAGGGCGGCGAGGCCGGCGGCGCGTATGCGAACCGCTACGACGTGACGATTTTGGTCAACGGCCTGCCGCTCGTGCACGTGGAGCTGAAGCGCCGCGGCGTCGACATTCGCGAGGCGTTCAACCAGATCGACCGGTATCAGCGGCACAGCTTCTGGGCCGGCTCGGGCCTGTTCGACTACGTGCAGCTGTTCGTGATCAGCAACGGAACGCTGACCAAGTACTACTCGAACACCACGCGGCGCCAGCACGTTGAAGATGCTCGTGGTCAGAAGCGGGTGAAGAAGTCGAGCAACTCGTTCGAGTTCACGTCGTGGTGGGCCGATGCCTCGAACACTCCCATTCGCGACCTCGTGAGCTTCACCAAGACCTTCTTCGCCAAGCATTCGCTGCTTGCGGTGCTCACGCGGTACTGCGTGCTGACGTCAGAGCGGCAGCTGCTCGTGATGCGCCCGTACCAGATCGTCGCGACCGAGCGAATTCTGCAGCGTATCGAGATCGCCACCAACTACAAGAAGCTGGGCACGACGGATGCCGGCGGCTACGTCTGGCACACCACCGGGTCGGGCAAGACGCTGACCTCGTTCAAGGCGGCCCAACTGGCGTCGAGGCTGCCGAGCGTTGACAAGGTGCTGTTCGTGGTCGACCGCAAAGACCTCGACTGGCAGACGCAGCGCGAATACGACCGGTTCGAGCCGGGTGCTGCCAACGCGTCGTCGTCGACCGCGCAGCTGTCGTCGCACCTCGCCGACCCCGAGCGGCGCATCGTCATCACGACGATTCAGAAGCTCGCGCGCCTCGTGCAGTCGCAGAAGGGGCACGCCATCTACGACGGCCACGTCGTGCTGATCTTCGACGAGTGCCATCGTTCGCAGTTCGGCGACATGCACGCCTCGATCACGAAGGCGTTCAAGCGCTACAACCTGTTCGGGTTCACCGGCACCCCGATCTTCGCCGAGAACGCCGGCTCGGGCGGCAACCCGTCGTTGAAGACCACGGAGCAAGCGTTCGGCGAGAAGCTGCACACCTACACGATCGTCGACGCGATCACCGACAAGAACGTGCTGCCGTTCCGCATCGACTACGTCAACACCATCTCTCTGCCCGATGGTCTCACCGACAAGCAGGTCTCGGCGATCGACACCGAGAAGGCGCTGCTTGACCCGACCCGCATCGGCATGGTCGTGGAGTACGTGCTCGAGCACTTCGACCAGAAGACCCGGCGCAGCGAGCACTACGCGCTGGGCGAGAGGCGCGTGCGCGGCTTCAACTCGCTCTTCGCCACGGCCTCGATCGAGGCGGCGAAGCGCTACTACTCGGCCTTAAAGACGATGCAGTCGACGATTCCGGATGCTCAGCGCCTGAAGGTCGGAATCATCTACTCATTCGCCGCCAACGAGGCCGAGGTCGACTCTCTCGGCGACGCTGGGTTTCTCGGCGAGGAGGGGTTCGATCCGTCGGGCCTCGACCTGCCCTCGCGCGAGTTTCTCGACGCGGCGATCGCCGATTACAACCAGATGTTCGGCACGCGGTGGAGCACCTCGTCCGACGGCTTCGCCGGGTACTACACCGACCTCTCGAAGCGGCTCAAGGCGCAAGAGATCGACATCGTCATCGTCGTCAACATGTTCCTCACCGGGTTCGACGCGACGACGCTCAACACCCTGTGGGTCGACAAGAACCTGCGGTCTCACGGGCTCATCCAGGCCTACTCGCGCACCAACCGCATCCTGAACTCGGTGAAGACCTACGGCAACATCGTCACCTTCCGCGACCTCGAGCAGCAGACCAACGACGCGATCGCGCTGTTCGGCAACAAGAACGCGCAAGGCGTGGTGTTGCTGAAGCCGTACGGCGAGTACTACGCGGAGTATGCGGCGCGCGTGGCCGAGTTGCTCAAAGACTTCCCGCCTGGCCAGGAGATCGTGGGGGAGCAGGCGCAGAAAGACTTCGTTGCCCTGCTGAGCGCGATCTTGCGGCTGCGCAACATCCTGACCTCGTTCGATGACTTCGCCGGCAACGAGATGCTCACCGACCGGCAGCTGCAGGACTACAAGTCGGAATACCTCGACATCTACGCCTCGATTCGCCGGCCCGACGACGAGAAGGAGACGATCAACGACGACATCGTCTTCGAGATCGAGCTGATCAAGCAGGTCGAGATCACGGTCGACTACATCCTGCTGCTGGTGCAGAAGTACCGCGACGAGCGCGGAGACGGCGACGACCGCGAGATCCGCGCCGAGATCACACGCGCGATTGACGCTTCGCCAAGCTTGCGCAACAAGAAGGACCTCATCGAGGCCTTCGTCGACCGCGTCTCCGTCGCGGGCCACGTCGACGAGGAGTGGTCGGCCTACGTAGCCGCCCGACGGGATGCTGAGCTCACGCAGATCATCACCGACGAGAATCTGCAGCCCGACGCGACCCGCGAGTTCATCGACCGGGCTTTCCGCGACGGCGCCCTCCAGGCCACCGGCGTCGCGATCACGAAAGTGCTGCCGCCGGTCTCACGATTCGCGGCCGACGGCGCGCACGGCGAGAAGAAGCAGCGCGTGCTCGACCGGCTGGGCGAGTTCTTTGAGCGCTTCTTTGGGCTGGGCTAATTCATCGAATCGTTGATGCGAAAGGAGGGCTCGGACTTTGGGTGAACTCGTTTTCTCTCGAGACATTGCCACTTTGGCTGCTCAAGTGGCTCCGGTGTTGGTCGTCGCCTTTGTTGTCGAAGTGCGTGCGCTTGGCGAACGTCGAAGGTTTGCAGAGCGAGACGCAAGGGTCTTGGTCTTCCTGGTATTCGGCTCCCTGTTTTTTGTGCTCGCGGCGGCCGCTGCTGCCTTGGTTGGCCCGGCCACAGTCTCAGGCTGGCCAGCCTTCTGGAGCTGGCTGACGATAGGACTACCCACGTCGACTCTTGTTGCTCTCGTTGGTATCGCCGCATGGACGGGGCTCTCGGTTTCCACCATCGACGGTGACGAAGAACGAAAGCGGCAACAGCGATTCGACTCGGTGCTGGGGCAGCCAGGTTGGCGCTGGCTCCTGCACGGCGGCAGGAAGGTTCCTTTGGCACCCGTTCCGGGCTCAAACACAGAAGCGCGGTAAGCCGGCGCCAATCGCATCGCGACGCAAGCCCCGTAGGGTGAACTTGCCTCAACGAAAGGGTCAGGAATGGACGTCACTGAGACTCGCCTTCGGGTCGTGCTCGGCGGAGATCAGCGGTACAGGGTTCCTCTTTACCAGCGCCCGTACTCATGGTCCGAGAAGCAGCTGGCCCGCCTGTGGTCAGACCTCACTGAGTTGGCCAATGAGCTGAAGAAGAACGAGCGCGCAAGCCACTTCACTGGCTCGCTGGTGCTCGACCTCGGCCACGCGGGCCCCGGTGTCAACGAGTACCTCGTGGTTGATGGCCAACAGCGCCTGACGTCATTGTCAATCTTGCTCTGCGCGATTCGCGATCACTACGCGGAACACATGCCAGAGCGCCCGGAAATGCGAGAGTCGATTCACGAGCGCTATCTGGTGGACAAGTACGCGTCTGGTGACAGCCGTTTGAAGCTGCTGCCGACTCAGGCAGATCGCGATGACTATCGCGCGCTCGTAGACGGAGCGGGAGATGCCCATGGATCGTCTCGAATCATCACGGCTTATCGCTACTTTCGCCTCCAGCTCGAGATCAGCGACGATCCTGACGACGACTTCGACATCGACCGCATCCTCGACGCCACTTTGGGCGGGCTCGCGTTCGTGAGCATTACGGCTCGAGGGGACGACAACGTCTATCGAATCTTCGAGTCGCTCAACAACACCGGCATGAAGCTCACTCAAGGTGACCTCCTCCGCAACTACATCTTCATGCGACTTGGAGCGAAGGGTGAGGAAGCGTACTCCACCTGGTGGCTACCAATGCAGGATCGCCTGTCGACGTCTGATCTCGAGGCCCTCTTCTGGATGGTGCAGATCGTGGCCGACTCCGAAGTGAAGCAGGGCGACATCTACTCGGCGCAGCAGGAGCGCATGGACAAGCTCACCGCTGACGAGGTCTTCGACGAGGTTCGGCGCTTCTCCGGTCTCTCGAAGATTCTCCAGGTGATGCGCGACCCCTCTCGCGACAAGGTTTTTGGCTCAGAGATCTCACGGCGTCTCAAGCGATTGAGTGCGTGGGGCACAGGTACTGCGGATCCACTCATCTTGTGGTTGCTGTCGAGGGCTGCCGGTAAGGAAATCGGTCTTGACGAAGTTGAGCGCTGTCTCGCGATTCTCGAGTCGTTCTTCGTGCGCAGGCTTCTGGTCGGGGCGACGTCAAGCGGCCTGAGCAGAATCATGCTCCGGGCGCCTTCGGACATGCGATCCGATGTGCCGGTAGCCGAAGCGCTCGCGCTCTATCTCTCGACGGGGCGCAAGTTCTACGCGTCGGACGAACAGATCCGTGAAGCCGCGTTGACCAAGCCGCTCTACTTCATGGGAGGACCGCACCAGAAGAAGCTCTTGCTCCAGTGGTTGGAAGAGACGTACGGGAGCAAGGAACCGATTGACCTGTCGCGCGCGACGATCGAACACGTGATGCCCCAAACACTCACTCCCCACTGGAGGGAAGCTCTCGCTGCTGAGGCAGATGCTGATGAGTCAGCGGAGAGCATTCACGAGGCTATTCACCACACGCTGGGAAACCTGACTCTGTCGGCATACAACTCCGAGCTGAGCAACCGCGACTTCGACGACAAGCGGGTTCTCCTGGCGGAGAGCGGTATCCGCCTTAATGCAGAGATCGCGAAGTATGAAAAGTGGAGTCGATCTGAAATCCTCGAGCGGGGTCGTCAGCTTGGCGAGCGGATCATCAAGGAATGGATCGCGCCTGTTCAAGTGACGGAAGTGATCGACACCGGAGTCACCTGGTCTCTCGTGCGCGAAGCCGTGGAGGCTATCCCGGCAGGACGATGGACGACCTACGGAGACTTGGCGGCCTTGGCGTCAACCTACCCTCAGCCCGTTGCCGGGTTCGTGTCGCGAACTCCCATCACGGGTGCCTGGAGAGTCATGCAAGCAGGGGGCACAGTGGCGCCCGGCTTCAAGTGGAGTGCAGGTTCAGAGAACTCCGGCAAGTCCGCTCGCGAAGTGCTCGAGAGCGAAGGAGTGGTGTTTGACGAGAACGATCACGCTGACCCGGCGCAACGCTTGACGTCTTTGCAGCTTGCCCAAATGCTCGGAATTCAGCTTGATCCGGAGACCGAAGACGTGGGCTCGTCCGACGACGACAGCCCCGACTATGAGGAGTTCATCGCCCAGCTGGCGGAGGCCCAGCCAGCTGCCGCGGTACACGGGGTCATTGAGCTTCTGAGTTTCTGGCGCTCGATAGGCGGCAGCCTCGGTTTCGGTGCACAAGCGGAGAAGTCTTGCTTCCTGATGGCGCGTCGAGGTGTCAGGCACCTAGGCGGCGCCGGCATCTGGCCGTTCACCATGTACCCGAAGGCCGGGACGATTGAGGTTGTCTTCCAGTACTTGAAAGACCGAGCACCTTTCGATCAGGTCGAGCTTCGGCGAGAGCTGCGTGCGCGGCTCAACCGGATCAACGGGATCGAGATTGGTGAAGATCGTCTCACCACGCGACCCAGCTTCAAGATCTCGGTGTTGGAGTCTTCGGCGGATCGGGAGGCTGTCTGTGAGGTTCTGAGGTTCTTCATGGACGAGGTGAAGCGGGCCGAATAGCTGCACGTGGCCGATGTCGGACTCGATCAGTAATGTCGGCCCCATGAGTGATGAAGCCGAGTTCGACTCCGAGTTTGACCTGCGGTCGGACACCCCGGCGGGCAAGGATCCTGACACGTACAGTCCACGACTGCGGCGTTACCACCGGTTGTTGTGGAGCAAGGAGCTTCCGAACAAGAAGAAGTTCGACCTCGTTGCTGAGAAGCGCACGGTGTATCTCGCGCATGACTCTGAGGTCGGCCGCTTCGTGCTCTCAAGCGACACGATCGCGACGTCGAACAGAAAGCGTCTCCATCACCTGTACTCCGAGCTTTCGGATGAGGAGAACGAACGCTTCCACCGCCAGGGCTACACAATCGGTGGAACGATCGTGTTCCCCGGCGTGCGTTTCAACGGCAAGCAGACCATCAATCAGCGGCGTGGAACGCATCGTGAGATTGAGGACCGCTTTGATCTCACAATCGAGTGCATCCGACGGCACTACGTGGGCGAATCGAGCCCGCTCGGCGACACTCTCGCGGCCTACGGTGCTTTCTTTGATTTGTTCGTGGACTTCGCCGGATACGTAGACTTCTTCCACCTGGGCGACCTCATCTCGAAGTCGGGCAAGGTCAAGCCGTTCCACCCGTTCGAGGGCTTCGGGCCACGACCGCTTCCCGACAACCTCGACGACTACATCGCCTATCGAGAGCGCACACTGGAATTCGTACGCGCCCGCAATCAGCGCATCCAGACATGGGTGGTTGAGAACCGCCTCGAACGGGAGTGGTGACCGAGATGCCTGAGTGCCGGCACGGTTTCGACGAGGCCGAGTGCGACCTCTGCCTGACCGCATCGCGGCCGGCGGCAGAGCGCACGGGTTCACGCGAGGGCCAGTCGTTCGCGCTGATCTATGCCCCGAGCCTCGCCCCCGACACCTTCTTGCACCTCAACCGGCAGGGTGACAGCTGGAAGATCCGTCATTACGAGTCGCCGAGCCGTCCCGCTCGACAGCTCGCCCAGTCGAGTGTGAAGGCGACGAAGTTGGTGCTCGACCTCGCCCGGCTCGAGATCGAACACGAGATCGCCTACCCCTACTCGACGTCGCCCGCAGGCGTCTCGATCGAAGACCACCGCTACTGGTTCGACGAGATCGCGCAGGCGAACGCGAAGTACCTCGGACGGGGTGTGTAGAGGAACCCTCGCGTCTGATTCGATGGACCCATGACCTCCGACGACGTGACCGCCCCCGGCACCTCAGCCCAACGCGAGTACGAGCGCCGCAAGGCCAACGACGAGGCGCGCACCCGCGCGAAGTGGGGCAAGCTCGGCGGCCTGGCCGTCGCGCTCTCGGACGAGAAGCAGAGCACGAAGGCCTGGAGCAGTGGCGCTGCCGGCGAGGCGGCCGTGGGGGCTCGGCTTGACCGTTTGGCGTCGGAGAGCATCCGGGTCATGCATGATCGCCGCATTCCGCGCTCGAAGGCCAACATCGATCACATCGTGGTGACGCCCGGCGGGGTATGGGTGATCGACACCAAGCGGTATGTCGGCAGGGCGCCCGAGAAGCGGGTGGAGGGCGGCATCATCCGGCCGCGGGTCGAGCTGCTGATGGTGAAGGGTCGCGACAAGACTGACGGCGCTCAGCGAATTTCCCCAGTCTTGCTCGTCGAATTTCCCCAGGTCGCGGGTTAGGTTAGCGCAGGTTTGTGCCGGTTGTCACGCGGCGTAGTTCGTCGGCTGC
>VFQO010002408.1_pt1 | contig 11480 bp, 13 predicted proteins | sample 3512331 | NCBI WGS metagenome assembly VFQO01 (sample SAMN10412371, study PRJNA504923) | tailings metagenome | isolation source: Replicate 3 from Balatoc abandoned mine | place: Philippines: Itogon, Benguet | collected 2017-08-28 | reverse complement strand
TGCAGCTTGGGGTGGCTGGCGAAGAAGAACGGCTCGTTGATTTCCAGCGCCTTGATTTCGGCGATCAGGTGCTCGAAGGTCTTGGGCGCCTCGCTGGCCGAATAGCCGGCGGCGGTCAGGCGCTGGTAGCCGACGTTGTCGGCCTCGGTTTCGTGCTCGCGCGAGAAACCCGACATCGAGGTCAGGGCCACGACATTGCCTACCACCGGCACCCCGGCGAGGCCGACGACGAGGGCGAAGGCGGCGACATTCTTGACATGCTCGCTTTGCTGAAAGGAATGGCGGTGGACGAAATGCGCGCCTTCGTGCGCCAGCACGGTGGCCAGCTGGGCCTCGTTCTGCAGCCGCGCCAGCAGGCCGGTGTTGATGTAGAGGCTGCCGTTGGGCAGGGCGAAGGCGTTCAGCTGGTTGGAGTCGATCGCGCGGATGCGCACCTTGCCGTCGAACTCGGGGTAGAGCTTGTCCAGCACGCCCTGCAGATAGGCATTGAGGGCCGGATCGGCGCGCAGTCTGCCCGAACGCGCCAGCGCCTTGTCGAAGGCTTCCGCTTCCGCCCACAGGTTGCGTTCCTCGCGTTCGAGCGCGGCGGCGCTGACCGGGGCAGCCCAGGGCAGGATGCCTTCTGCGGTCGCGGCAAAGCTGGCCAGCAGGGCCAGCGGGGCGAGAAGACCCCGCCTCATTGCCGGGGATAGCTGGCGAAGAAATCCTTCACCAGTTCCTGGACGGCGGCCGGGTCGCGCGAGTCGAGCGTCATGCTCTGGTCGTAGGACATCCAGCGGATCTCGCCGGTCTTCAGGTCGGCCAGTCCGACGCTGATGAAGGACTGCCCCACGGGTATGGCGATGCCCAGCATCAGGCCGACGGCGAAGGCGGCCTTGCGGCCGCCGGTGGAGATGATGTCGGCGCCGGTGAAGATCAGCGCGGTGTCGGCCCCGGTCTTTTCGCGCAGGAAGGCCAGCCCTTCGCCGAGCGTATAATCCCACTCCGCTTTCTTGTGCTGCCAGCCGTTGTCGAGGCCGCGGCCATATATGTAGATGGCGTAGGCCACGCGGTCGTACAGGCCGATATGGCTTTCCACGCGATCGGCGTCGCCGTCGTCCAGCGCGGGCATGCGCAGCGCCTCGAGGCCGCCGCTGTCGCGGAAATGGGCCTCGACCGCAGCCAGCAGGTTCTCACTGGCGGCTCGGGTCCAGTCGTCCTGTTTCTGGACGACGCCGCCGGCCGACATCTCGGCGACGAACATCTGCGGCGGCAGCAGCAGGATTTTCTTCGGCCGCTCGGCCTCGGGCAGGCTGGCGAGCCGGGGATTGGCGGCGGAATAAGCGGCCATCGCCAAAGCGGGTACACTCAGGGCGAACACGAACAGCAGGCGAATGAGCACAGGCATGACAATTCCCTCGAACAAGCCGGAAGCTACGTTAAAGCAGGGATTGCGTCAAATTCCCGGCGCCAGCGGACAGGCCGTGGTTTCACGTGAAACCACGGCCATGCGCTGGATGACCGATCAAGGAATATGCATTGCTGCCGGTGCCAGTACGCTGGCGCTCTACCAGCGTCTGTCGGCGGCCGGGCTGCCGGGGGTGCGGGAGCTGGTTCCGGCGGATGGCATGCTGCTGGTGGTGCTGGAGCCTGGCCGGGCGCCGCCGCCCGAACTGGAGGCCTTGGCCGCGGATTTGCCCGGCCCGCAGGCTCTCCCCGTTGCGTCAACCAGGCAGCATCGCATCAAGGTCCGCTTCGCAGGCGAGGATCTGCCAGAGGTCGCTGCGCGGGCAGGGCTGGACACGGACGGGCTGATCGGGCTTATGTGCGAGCAGACCCTGCGCGTGCAATTTCTCGGCTTCCAGCCGGGCTTCGCCTATCTGGGCGGCCTGCCGCCGTTGCTGCATCTGCCAAGGCGGGCCAAGCCCAGAACAAGCGTGCCGGCAGGCAGCCTTGCCCTGGCCGGCGGCTATTGCGGGATTTACCCTGCCGCCGGGCCGGGCGGCTGGCATCTGCTCGGCATTGCCGAGACAGGGCTTTTCGATCCCGCCGCCGATCCCCCGGCTCGGCTGCAGCCGGGCGATACGGTGAGGCTGGTGGCGGCATGATCGATGTTGTCAGGGCCGGGCGACTGGATCTGGTCATGGACCTGGGGCGGCCGGGGTTTCGTGCCCAGGGCGTACCGGAAGGCGGGGCGGCGGACGCGACGGCGCTGGCATTGGCCAACCGGCTGGTTGGCAATGCGGAGGGGGCGGCCGGCATGGAGCTGCTGCTGCGCGGCCCCCGGCTGCGCTTTCCCGAGGGCGGCACCGTCGCGCTGACGGGCGCGGACATGCAGGCCCGCTGCAACGGCGAGAGCGTGGCGCGTGGGCACACTTGGGCGATCCCTGCCGGCGGCGAGCTGGAACTGGGGACGGCGGACAAGGGACTGCGGGCCTGGCTGGCGGTGGCGGGCGGCATCGAGACGCCGCCGGTCATGGGCAGCCGCAGCACTTTCCTGCCGGGCGGCTTGGGCGGCTGGCAGGGGCGGGCCTTGCGGGCGGGCGATCGCCTGCCGCTCGGGCCGGCCGCGCACTGCCGGGCCGGTGTGCTGGGCTTTGACGAAAGCGATGATGCGCTGCGAATTTTGCCCGGCCCGCAACTGCCCGGATTTGCCGACGCTGCACTCAAGCGGCTGTCCGACTGTGCATTTCGCGTGAGCGCGGACGCCAATCGGCTGGGCCTGCGCCTGAGCGGCGCGACACTCGATTATGCGGGCGGCGAACTTGCCTCGCAGGCGGTGCTGCCGGGGGCGATCCAGGTGCCGCTCGATGGCAACCCCATCATCCTCGGCTGGGACGGGCCGGTGACTGGCGGCTATCCGGTGATCGCCGGCATCATTGCTGCGGACCTGCATCGCCTGGCGCAGTTGCGGCCTGGAGATGCCTTGCGTTTTGCCTTTGTCACCCGCGACGAGGCGCAGGCCGCCTGGCGCAGGCTGCAGGCATCCCTGGACGGGGCGATTGCATGGACAGACTGATCGAACTCAATGCCGATGTGGGCGAGGGCGGCGCAGACGACCTGATCGTGCCGCACGTGCAGCGGGTGTCGATCGCCTGCGGAGGACATGTCGGTGACGCGCATTCCATGCGCGCCACCCTGCGGCTGGCACAAGCACATGGCGTGGCGGCCGGGGCGCATCCGAGCTATCCCGACCCGGCCAACTTCGGCCGCCAGGCGATGCATGCCAGTCCGGCCGACATCAGCCGCTGGGTGGTCGAGCAGACGCAGGCCTTGCAGTCGCTGGCGGACGAACTGGGCATGCGGCTGTTTCACGTGAAACCGCATGGCGCGCTCTACAATCGCGCGGCACGCGACCGCGAGACCGGCGCTGCCGTGATTGCCGCGATGCGGGAGTTGCCGGGCCTGGTCCTGGTGGTGCTGGCAGGCGCTCCGCTGGCCGCATGGGCGCGGGCGGCCGGGCTGGCGGTGCTGGAGGAGGCGTTTGCCGATCGTCGCTATTTGAGCAGTGGCGAGCTGGCGCCGCGCGGCATGCCCGGCGCGGTGATCGAGCATCCGCACGAGGCGCTCGTCCAGGCGGAAAAAATTGCGGCCGGACAGGCACTGCCGACGCTGGATGGCGGCCAGTTGCAGCTGCGTGCCGACACCCTGTGCCTGCATGGCGAAGGCCCGCGGGCGGCGGAGCTGGCGCGCCTGCTGGGGAGCGTCTTGCGCGGCAGCTGAGCTTTTGTTTCACGTGAAACGCCGCGGTGGCGTAGAATTGCGCCCATGAAATTTCCCGAGACGTACGATGTGATCGTGGTGGGCGGCGGCCATGCCGGCACGGAGGCCGCGCTGGCGGCCGCGCGCGCCGGCGCCAGGACGCTGCTGCTGAGCCACAACATCGAAACCCTCGGCGCCATGTCCTGCAATCCGTCCATCGGCGGCATCGGCAAGGGCCACCTGGTCAAGGAAGTCGATGCGCTGGGTGGGGCGATGGCGCTCGCCACAGACGAGGCCGGCATCCAGTTCCGCACCCTGAACGCTTCCAAGGGCCCGGCGGTGCGCGCCACCCGCGCCCAGGCCGACCGCGTGCTGTACAAGGCGGCGATTCGCCGGCGCCTGGAAAACCAGGAAAACCTCACCCTGTTCCAGCAGGCAGTGGACGATCTTGTCGTCGAGAGCGATCGCGTCACGGGCGTGCGCACGCAGCTGGGGCTGGAGTTCTCCGCGCGCGCGGTGGTGCTCACCGCCGGCACCTTCCTTGCCGGCCTGATCCATGTCGGCTTGAATAATTATGAAGCGGGGCGCATGGGCGATCCGCCGGCGAGATCGCTTGCGCACCGCCTGCGTGAGCTCAAGCTGCCGGTGGGGCGGCTGAAGACCGGCACGCCGCCGCGACTCGACGGCCGCACCATCGACTGGTCCAAGTGCCAGGAACAGCCGGGCGATGAGCCGGCGCCGGTGTTTTCCTTCATCGGTCGCCGCGACATGCACCCGCGCCAGGTATCGTGCTGGATCACCCACACCAACTCGCACACCCATGACATCATCCGCTCGGGTTTCGAGCGTTCGCCCATGTTCACCGGGGTGATCGAAGGGGTGGGGCCGCGCTACTGCCCGTCCATCGAGGACAAGGTCAATCGTTTTGCCGAAAAGCAAAGCCACCAGATCTTCCTCGAGCCGGAGGGTCTCGACACGCATGAAGTCTATCCCAACGGCATTTCCACTTCGCTGCCCTTCGACATCCAGCTGGCCGCAGTGCATTCCATCCCCGGCCTGGAGAACGCGCACATCCTGCGCCCGGGCTACGCCATCGAATACGACTACTTCGACCCGCGCAACCTGAAGGCGAGCCTGGAAACCAAATCCATCCAGGGGCTGTTCTTCGCCGGCCAGATCAACGGCACCACCGGCTATGAGGAAGCCGCGGCCCAGGGCCTGCTCGCCGGCCTCAATGCCGCGCGCCATGCCCAGGAAAAGGACGCCTGGCATCCGGCCCGCCACGAAGCCTACCTCGGCGTGCTGGTCGACGACCTCATCACGCGCGGGGTGTCCGAGCCCTACCGAATGTTCACCAGCCGCGCCGAATACCGGCTGTCCCTGCGCGAGGACAATGCCGACATGCGGCTGACCGAAGCCGGCCGCGCGCTGGGGCTGGTCGACGATCTCCGCTGGGACGCCTTCAACCGCAAGCGCGACGCCATCGCGGCCGAATCGGAGCGACTGAAAACCACCTGGGTGCGCCCGGAAATCCTGCCGGCGGGCGAGGCCGAAGCGGTGCTGGGCAAGGCCATCGAGCGCGAGTACAACCTGTACGAGTTGCTGCGGCGGCCCGAGGTGGCTTATGCGAATTTGCTGCAATTGCCCGGCGGCGCGCCCGGCGTCGAGGACGAGAAAGTCGTCGAGCAGCTGGAAATCCAGGCCAAGTACCAGGGCTACATCGAGCGCCAGCAGGAAGAGGTGGAAAAGCACCGCGAGCAGGAGGAACTCAGGCTGCCGCAGGATTTCGACTACATGCAGCTGACCGGCCTCTCCATCGAGGTGCGCCAGCGCCTGAACCGGCACCGGCCGGAAACCCTGGGCCAGGCTTCGCGCCTGCAGGGCATCACGCCGGCGGCGATTTCGGTGCTGATGGTGTACGCCCGGCGCGGGTTCAAGGACCTGAAAAGAAGCGCATGACGCTCGTGTCACGGCTGGCGGCGGGGGTCGCCGAACTGGGGGTCGAGGTCGGCCCGGCGGCGCAGGACAAGCTGCTGGCCTACCTGGAACTGATGGCCAAGTGGAACCGCGTCTATAACCTTACCGCGCTGCGGAATCCGGGCGAATGGGTGACCCATCATCTGCTCGACAGCCTGTCGGTGCTGCCGCACGTCAGAGGCCCGCTGGTGGTCGATGTGGGCAGCGGCGCGGGCTTGCCGGGGCTCGCGCTGGCCATGGCGCGGCCCGACTGGCAGCTTGTCAGCGTGGAGGCAGTGGACAAGAAGGCCGCCTTCCAGCGCCAGGTTGCGGCAGAGTTAACGCTTGCTAACGTGAAGGTCGAGGGGCGCCGCGTGGAGGATGTGGTGCTGGCCGGCGGGGCGGATACCGTGGTCTCGCGCGCCTTCTCCAGCCTGGCGGATTTCGTCGACCTGACCCGGCATCTGCTCAAGCCGGACGGACAGTGGGCGGCCATGAAGGGCCGTTTGCCGCAGGAGGAAATCGCCGCCTTGCCGGCCGGGGTGCGGGTCAGGGAAGTGATCGAATTGAAAGTGCCCGGCCTCGACGCCGAGCGCTGTGTGGTGATGATGGAACGGGGATGAAAGGCTCGAACAAAGAGGACATGAGGACAAGGAGTTTTCTGTATTCGGCTTCCCTCCTGTCCTCTTGCCCTCCTTGTGGATTCGGATGGAAAAATTGATGAGCAGGATACTAGCAATCGCGAACCAGAAGGGCGGAGTAGGGAAGACCACTACCGCCGTCAATCTTGCCTGTGCGCTGGCCCAGCAGGGCCAGCGCGTACTGCTGGTCGACCTCGACCCCCAGGGCAATGCCACCATGGGCGCCGGCGTGGAGAAGCGCACGGCCATGCCGACGGCCTACCAGGTGCTGCTGGGACAGGCCGACATCCATTCCAGCCGGCTGCGCTCGCAGCGCGGCGGCTTCGACGTGGTGCCGGCGAACCGCGAGCTGTCGGGCAGCGAGATCGACATGGTCGACATCGAGAGCCGTGAATACCGCCTCAAGACGGAACTCGGCAGGGTCGCGCAGGAATACGATTTCGTCCTCGTCGACTGCGCGCCCACGCTCAACCTGCTCACGGTCAATGCGCTCGCCGCCGCGCACGCGGTGCTGATCCCCATGCAGTGCGAATACTACGCGCTGGAAGGGCTCACCGACCTCGTCGCCACCATCAAGAAGGTGAAGGCGCGGCTCAACCCGGGCATCGAGATCGAGGGCCTGTTGCGCGTGATGTACGACCCGCGCTCGACCCTGGCGCAACAGGTGGCCTCGGAACTGAAGAGCCATTTCGGCGACAAGGTGTTCGACACCGTGATTCCGCGCAACGTGCGACTGGCCGAGGCGCCCAGCCACGGGTTGCCGGGGGTGATCTACGATCCCTCCTCGAAAGGCGCGCAGGCTTACGTCGCGCTGGCGCGCGAAGTCTTGCAACGCTATGGCATTGCGGCCGGAGCAATGGCGGAATGAAAAAAACCTTTGATGCAGAAAAAATCCAAAAGCGTTTCACAGGGGGGCAGGGGAGGATAGGAGAGGGAATAAGCTATTGCTCCCTTGCCTCCCTTAACCGCTCTGTTATCGAATTTTGAAGGGGGTTACATGGCAAAAATGAAAGGACTCGGGCGCGGACTCGACGCACTCTTGGGCGGCGACGGCGGCGGGGCGGGCGACAAGGGCGATTTGCGGACCCTGGCGATTTCGCAATTGAAGCCGGGCCGCTACCAGCCGCGCACGCATTTCGACGAAACCGCGCTCGACGAACTGGCCGAATCCATCCGCACCCAGGGCCTGATGCAGCCCATCCTGGTGCGCACCGACGGCGGCCTGTACGAGATCATCGCCGGCGAGCGCCGCTGGCGCGCGGCGCAGCGCGCAGGCCTGACCGAGGTGCCAGTGCTGATCAAGGACGTGCGCGAGGAAGCCGTGGCGGCGATGGCGCTGATCGAGAACATCCAGCGCGAAGACCTCAACGCCATCGAGCAGGCCCACGGCCTGCAGCGCCTGATCCAGGAATTCGGCATGACCCACGATGCCGTGGCGCAGTCGGTGGGCAAGTCGCGTGCGGCGGTGTCCAACCTGCTGCGACTGCTGAATCTTTCCAGGCCGGTGCAGGACATGCTCACCGCCGGTCTCATCGAAATGGGCCATGCGCGCGCACTGCTGCCCTTGCATGCCACCCAGCAGAAGGACCTGGCCCACGAGATCGAGGAAAAGGGCCTGTCGGTGCGCGAAGTCGAGCGTCGCGCCGCCAGGCTGAAAGAGGGCGACACCGCCAGGGCCGCGAAAAAGTCGGTGCCGCGCGACATCCGCCGCCTGGAAGAAACCCTGTCCGAGACCCTGGGCATGGAGGCGCGCGTGCACATGAGCCGCCATGGCGGCCGCCTGACCCTGGTGTTTTCCGACGCAGAACAACTGCAGGGCATGCTGGAGAAGCTCGGCATCGCGCTTTGATTGCCCGTGCCGCAAGCGCAATCGGGAATATTCGGGAATCAGTAGATAAAACCTATCAATCCCCTAATAAATCCTAATTGCATTGAATTAGCCAATTGGTCTATCATCGCGGTCTAATGTTCCGGCCCACCACCCGGGTGGCAGTTGCACAACTTGCCGTCCTACTTGCTCTCGCGGGCATCGCCTGGCTGTTATGGGGGGAAAAGACCGCACTATCGGCGGCTTTCGGGGTGGCGGTGAGCCTGATCATTACCCTGTTGATGCTGGCAAGGCAGCGTGAAAGCGAAGCGCATTCCGACTGGACCGCGCAGCGTCAACTAGGACAGTTTTTCCGGCTCGAGGCCGAGCGCTTCATCCTCGCGGTGGCGCTGCTGGCGCTGGGCTTCATGTCCGGCAGGGTCGAGCCGCTGGCGTTGATCTCCGGCTTCGTGCTGGGGCAGATGGGCTGGATGGCGGCACTGAAAAAGCCATAAACATCGCAGGTGCGTTTTGATTGTGGGGCGCCGAAAGGCTTCCACGCAACCAAAACTTACTTGATTCAAGCAGAACTGACATGGCCGAAGCACATACCTCTGGCGAGTACATCAAGCACCACCTGCAGAACCTGACCTTTGGTCAGCATCCCGACGGTACCTGGGGCGTCGCCCACAGTGTCGAGGAGGCCAAGGCAATGGGCTTTTGGGCGATCAACGTCGACAGCATGCTGTTCTCGATCGGGCTTGGCGTCCTCTTCCTGTTCCTGTTCCGCGTGGTGGCCAAGCGTGCCTCCGTGGGGGTGCCGGGCGGCTGGCAGAACTTCGTGGAATGGATCGTGGAGTTCATCGACGACTCGGTGCGCGGTTCCTTCTCGCACAGGAATGCCATGGTTGCCCCGCTGGCGCTGACCGTGTTTGTCTGGATCTTCCTGCTCAACCTGATGGACCTGCTTCCGGTCGACTGGCTGCCGTGGATCGCCACCCTGGCCGGCGTGCCCTATTTCAAGATCGTGCCGACCACGGACCCCAACGTCACTTTCGCGCTGGCGCTGTCCGTGTTCTTCCTGGTGCTCTACTACAGCGTCAAGATGAAAGGCCCCGGCGGCTTCTTCGCCGAACTGGCCTTCCAGCCTTTCCAGAGCAAGAACGCTTTGCTCAAGCTCGTATTCATGCCGGTCAACCTGCTGCTTGAAGGCGTGTCCCTGATCGCCAAGCCGGTTTCGCTGGCACTGCGTCTGTTCGGCAACATGTACGCGGGCGAAATGATCTTCATCCTGATTGCGCTGATGTTCGGCGGCGGCGTGCTGCTGGGCGTGTTCGGCGGCGTGCTGCAATGGGCGTGGGCCGTGTTCCATATCCTGATCATCACCCTGCAGGCGTTCATCTTCATGACGCTGACCATCGTGTATCTGGACATGGCGCATTCCGAGCACCATTAAAGAATTTGCTGGAAATTCGTAGTTACTTTTTCAACTTAATCTGAAAACTCAAGGAGTAAACAAATGGAAATGACTCAAGCCGTGCTGTATATCGCAGGTGCGCTGATGATGGGCCTGGGCGCTCTGGGCGCAGCCGTGGGTATCGGTGTCCTCGGTGGCCGTTTCCTCGAAGGTGCTGCCCGCCAGCCCGAACTGATCCCCATGCTGCGCACCCAGTTCTTCATCGTCATGGGCCTGGTTGACGCCGTGCCGATGATCGCCGTGGGTCTGGCCATGTACGTGCTGTTTGCGGTCGCCTAATTTCTGGCGGATACCAGCAAACCGGGCGAAGCCCTGCTTCGCCGTTGATACCCCAGTGAAGGTGCGAACATGAATTTCAACGCTACCCTGATCGGCCAGTCCATTACCTTTGTGTTCTTCGTGTGGTTCTGCATGAAGTTCGTCTGGCCGCCCATCATGAATGCGCTCGAAGCGCGCAAGAAGCAGATCGCCGACGGCCTGGCCGCTGCCGATCGCGGCAAGCACGAGCTCGAACTGGCCGCCAAGGCTGCTGCCGACAACATGCGTGACGCCAAGTCCCAGGCCGCCGAAGTGCTGGCCCAGGCCGAAAAGCGCGCCGCGCAGATCGTCGAAGACGCCAAGAATGCCGCCAAGGCCGAAGGCGAGCGCCAGCTGGCTGCCGCCCAGGCCAACATCGAGCAGGAAGCCAACCGCGCCCGCGAAGGCCTGCGCGAACAGGTTGCCGCGCTGGCCGTGGCGGGTGCCGAAAGAATCCTGCGCCGCGAAGTCAACGCGCAGTCGCATGCCGATTTGCTCAACCAGCTGAAAGCCGAGCTGTAATCATGGCCGAATTGTCCACCCTGGCCCGTCCCTACGCCGAAGCGGTCTTCCGCCTCGCCAAGGAAAACAATGCGCTGGTCGACTGGTCCGGCCGCCTGGGCAACATGGCTGCGGTTGCAGGCAATGACCAGATGCAGGCCGTGATCGCCGATCCCGGTGTCTCGGCCGTGCGTGCCGCTGAACTCATCGGCTCGATCGCCAGCGCAGACGAAGCGGGCAAGAACCTGCTCGCCGTGCTGGCCGCCAACGACCGCCTGACCCTGCTGCCTGAAATCGCCGCCCAGTACGAAGTGCTGAAGGACGAAGCCGAAGGCGTGCTGGAAGCCACTATCGTCTCAGCGCTGGAAATGAACGAAGCGCAGAAAGCCGATGTCGTCGCGGCGCTCAAGGCCAAGTTCGGGCGTGACGTGCAGGCGAGCGTGCAAGTGGACGAAAGCCTCATCGGCGGCGCAGTGATCACCGTGGGCGACCAGGTGATCGACGGCTCGGTAAAGGGCCGCCTGCAGAAAATGGCTGCAGCCCTCACCGCCTGAACGCGGCTTGACTATTCGGCTGCTTAAAAGAATTTTACTTAGATACGGAACCGGCCTGACCGGAAATGACCATGCAACTGAACCCAAGCGAAATCAGCGAACTGATTAAAGCCAAGATCGAGAACCTGGGAACCGGTTCCGAACTGCGCACCCAGGGCACCATCGTGTCCGTGACCGACGGCATCATCCGCGTGCACGGCCTGTCGGACGTGATGTCCGGCGAAATGATCGAACTGCCCGGCAACGTGTTCGGCGTGGCGCTCAACCTCGAACGTGACTCCGTCGGCGTCGTGGTGCTGGGCGACTACGAGCACCTCAAGGAAGGCGACACCGCCAAGTGCACCGGCCGCATCCTGGAGGTGCCGGTCGGCCCCGAGCTGAAAGGCCGCGTGGTCAACGCGCTGGGCCAGCCCATCGACGGCAAGGGCCCGATCAGCACCAGCAGGACTTCCCCGATGGAAGTCATCGCCCCCGGCGTGATTGCGCGCCAGTCGGTGAACCAGCCGGTGCAGACCGGCCTCAAGTCGATCGACTCCATGGTGCCGATCGGCCGCGGCCAGCGCGAA
>VFQO010002407.1_pt1 | contig 11480 bp, 11 predicted proteins | sample 3512331 | NCBI WGS metagenome assembly VFQO01 (sample SAMN10412371, study PRJNA504923) | tailings metagenome | isolation source: Replicate 3 from Balatoc abandoned mine | place: Philippines: Itogon, Benguet | collected 2017-08-28 | reverse complement strand
TGGTGGCCGAGGCCAGAATCGAACTGGCGACACGCGGATTTTCAATCCGCTGCTCTACCAACTGAGCTACCCGGCCACACAAGGCGCGTATTAAAGCGGGCAGGTCGGGCAGCGTCAACCCCGTGACACGCTCTTTTCCGCAATTTCAGCCGATTTGGGCGTTGCCGCGGGGGCAGGCACGACCGCGCGCTGACGGGCACCGGACAGTCTGCGCCAGAGCCGGCGCAGCACGCGCTCGAGCAGACTGATCTGGCTCCAGCACCAGAGGCTGGCCAGCCACAGCCAGAGCATCAGCACCAGGCTCATCTCCACCGACGTGGTGCCCCAGCTCAGCAGCACATAGCCGGGATCGGCACGCAAGCCGACCAGAATCAGCCAGAGCACGAAGCCCAGCACCAGCAGCCAGCCCAGCAGACGCGTCACAGCACACCTCGCGAGGCCGGCAGCAGCACATCCAGCGCGGCCCGCGTCGACAACTCCGGCATCGGCACACGCACATCTTCTGCCTGCAAGGCAGCCAGCTCGTTGAGCAACGGCTTCAGGGTGCTGTGCGGCAGGGCGGCATAATCCTGCTGCAGCTGCACGCTGAGCCCCTCGAGCACGGCGCGGAACAGCACGGTTTCGCCACGCAGCAAGGCCAGCTCTGCCTGGCTGAGCTTGAGCGCGTACTGGTCCCGCACAAGCTGCCTGCGGGCGTCATCCAGCACGGGCTGAACCGGCTGATCATAATGACGGATCACGATCAGGCGCTGGAAGTGCTCGACGCCGGCATCCCACAGGCGTGCCATGGTCGAGCCCGGTGCAGCCTCGGTGACCTGCCTGGCTGGCGCCGTGTCTGCCGGCGCGCGTTGCTGCACCTCACGGGGCAGGTCCAGTGTCGCCAGACGCTTGCCTATGCCCTGCAGACGCAGATAGATGCCGGGCACATCCGGGGTGCTGATGGAGGCCAGCACCAGCATGTCCTGCTGCAGGGCACGACGCAGCGGCTGCCAGACGGTTTCCGGCTGCGCCGCCAGCAGAGTGTCAGCCTGCTGCAGCGCCTGGCGCGCCGACTGCGGATTGCGGCTGACCAGCAGGGCCTGTTCGGCCACCGCGACCGAGGCGGCCACCCGTTCAGCCAGCCAGCGCTGCCGCAGCACGGCATCACCGCCCATGAGACCGTCCAGCACCGCCTGCTGCTGTCGCAGCTGTTCGCTCAGCAGCTGCTCCTGCTCGCTGGCAGCACGCACCGTGGTGCGCATCTCGGCCAGCGCCTTGTTGAGATCACGTGCGCTCTGCTTGGCGCGCTTGTGCTCCTGCTCGCTGTGCCAGGCAAGACCGGCCGACGCCAGGGTGAGCAGAATCACCAGCGTGAAGAGCAGAAGAAAGCCGGTGGTCAGTGGTCGCTTGATCGACACCGACGTCACCAGCGGCTGGCGGCTGAGACTGCCAGGCATGAGCGTTTCCTTGTGGCTTACCGACTAGGGGGATTCAACTGCATATCATGATGACGGCTTGCATGCCAGCAGCACAAGGCATGCACCACGGAGGACGGATCGGCACCGTCGGCCTGCACGACCTCGCCGGCGCCGGCCGCATGCAACTGCTCGGCAAGGCGCCGGCTGATGCTCACCAGCACCGGACGCGTCGCCTCGGCGCCAGCGACGATCTGCCAGTGGCGCCAGACCAGCGCACTGGTAAGCACGACAACATCCGGCCGGCTGTCCAGGTGCTGCCATGCGCTCCCGGCCAGAGCTGGCAGCACGCGGCGATACAACGGCAGCACATCCACGTCGGCGCCACGCTGACGCAGGGTGTCTGCCATCAGCTCACGGCCCTGGTCGCCCCGGCACAGCAGCCAGCGCTCTCCGGCAACCGCATGCAGTCGCGGCAGATCCAGCACGCCCTCGCTGTCTTCACGGGATGGCACCAGCGGCGACAGGCCGGCTTCGCTCAGGAGACGGGCAGTGGCACGACCCACCGCGACATGATCAACCGCCAGCGGCCATTGCGGCCAGAAATCCTCGAAATGCTGCAGGGCAAGCTGCGCCGCATTGGCGCTGACATGAATCACGCCCTGGTAACGGTCCAGATTCATGACATGGTGGCGCGCCTCAGGCGTCAGTGCCAACGGCTCGATGGCGAGCAAGGGCAGCTCCAGCACGCTGGCTCCTGCAGCCTGCAGGGCCGCTGTCAGTGACGCGGCCTGCGCCACAGGCCTGGGATTGAGCACGGTCAATCCCTTCAGCTCGGCAAGCCGGGCGGTCATGCCGGCTGACCGGCCTCGTAGACAGCCGCCAGAATGCGTCCGGCACCCGCCGCCAGCAGGCGCTCGGCGAGCATGACCCCCAGATGCTCGGCATCACCAGCCGCGCCCTGCACCTCGTCAGCCAGCATCTCGGTGCCGCACGGGCTGCCGACACGTCCGCGCAGCGTGAGCTGCCCATCCGCCAGCGTGGCGAATCCGGCAATCGGCACCTGGCAACCGCCGTTGAGGCGGGTGTTCATGGCGCGCTCGGCGCTCACCCGCAGCGTGGTATCGGCATCCGCCAGCGGCGCCAGCAGGGCCCGCGTGCGTGCGTCATCCAGACGACTCTCAATGCCGACAGCGCCCTGACCCACGGCCGGCAGCAGCAGGTCCTCGGCAATCGCTTCACGGATGCGCTCGCCCAAGCCCAGACGCAGCAAGCCGGCACTGGCCAGGATCAGGGCGTCGTATTCACCCTGATCAAGCTTGGCGAGACGGGTGTTGACGTTGCCGCGCAGATCCTTGACGCGCAGGTCCGGGCGATGACGACGCAACTGGCACTGCCGGCGCAGACTGGAGGTACCCACCACGGCGCCTTCCGGCAAGGCATCGAGACTGGCGAAGCGGTTGCTGACGAAGGCGTCGCGGGGGTCTTCGCGCGGACAGATCACCGCCAGACCCAGCCCCTCCGGAAAGGCCATGGGCACATCCTTCATGGAATGCACGGCAATGTCGGCACGCCCCTCGAGCAGCGCCAGCTCCAGCTCCTTGACGAACAGGCCCTTGCCGCCGATCTTGGCCAGCGGGGTGTCGAGAATCTTGTCCCCCCGGGTGACCATGGTGACCAGCTCGACCTCGAGACCGGGATGGTGCGCACGCAGGGCATCGGCCACGTAATTGGCCTGCCAGAGGGCGAGCGGACTTTGACGCGTGGCAATGCGCAGAACGGAAGCGGACGAAGCAACAGACATGACAACCTCGGGGCCGGACACTGCATGCAGTGTACCAGTCCCTCGAGGTGTCAGGGCGCTCAGACCCGGTGCAGGGTTTCGCGCAGTTCAGGCAGGTGACGGCGGCTGACCACCAGACGCTCGTCGAGACCGCGGATGCGCACGCGGTACTGTCCGGTGGCAACCACTTCCAGCCCTTCGAGATAGGTCAGCGAAAGCAGGGCATTGCGGTGGATGCGGATGAAGCGGTCACCGAACTCCTCCTCCAGCTCCTTCAGCGTCTCGTCGATCAGGACTTCGCCATGCTCATGGCGCACGGTGACGTACTTGTGATCGGCAAGGAAATAGCGCACTTCGTCAATCGGGATCAGCTCGATGCCGCGGTGGGTACGCGCGGTGATGTGGCTGCGGCAGCTCGAACGCTCGCTGCGTGACGGCTGCTGGCGCAGGCTTTCCAGTTGCAGCTGGTTGACGCGGCAGGCACGAGCCAGGGCCTCGCGCAGGCTTTCGCGGCTGACCGGCTTGAGCACATACCCGGCGGCCGGCACCGAGAACGCCTCGAGGGCATGCTCGTCAAACGCCGTGCAGAAGATGATGGCCGGTGGCGACGCGCGCTGGGCCAGCTGACGGGCACAGGTGAGACCATCCATGACCGGCATGCGCATGTCCATGAGGACGATGTCAGGCTCGCATTCATTGACCAGCTGCAGGGCCTCCTCGCCATGTTCGGCGAGACCGACCAGCTCGTAGCCGCCGATGTCCTCGAGCAGGCGCACCAGGCGTTCGCGAGCCAGACGCTCGTCGTCACAGATGATGATGCGTGGTTTCATGGGAGTGTCCCTCTTCTTGTTTTATTGATGTCCGCACCCCTGTTCCGGGGTGTCAGTTCACGGCCGCTTCATGCAGCCCCTGCAGATGCAGCCGCGGCAGCGACACACGCGCAACAAAATGGTTGTCGATTTCCGATGTCTGCAGACTGGCCTCGTTGCCGAAGCGTGCCCGCAACCGCTCGCTGACGTTGCGCACGGACATCTGATTGCCCGTGCGACGTGCATCCGGCAACGGATTGGACAGGACTATCTCGACCCGTTCGTCGGAAACCTCCACCACCAGACTAATGTCGCAGCGTGTGGCGAAAAGTTCAACACCATGGCGTATGGCATTTTCAAGTAATGGCTGCAAAGTGAGCTGAGGAAGGCGAACAGAGTCGATATCTGTCGGGATCTTCCACGAAAGTTGCATGCGGTCACCCAGGCGGAGCTGCTCGATGTTGGCGTAGCGCCGACACAGTGCCAGCTCTTCCGCCAGCGACACATCGCCGTTTTCGCGCAGGCTGGCACGGAACAGCGCCGCCAGATCCTCGACCGCCTGCTCGGCCTTGACCGGGTCGATCACGATCAGACTGGCGATGATGTTCATCGAATTGAACAGGAAGTGCGGCTGTATGCGTGCCTGCAAGGCCTCAAGTCGCGCCTGCAAGGCGGCCTTCTCGCGCTCGCGCAGGCGCGCCTGCAGGGTCAGGTAGCGCATGAACAGGCCGGCGAAGATGGCGGTGATGAGCATGTAGCGCAGGATGGTGAATGCCGGATGCTCGTTGTAGGACTGCGTCGACAGGCCCATCCACTCGTGCAGGCTGAGTCCGAGGAAGACGACCCAGATCAGATGCCCCTCGATGATCACCACCGCCACCACAGCGGCCCGGAAATAGCTCCAGTGCGCCATCCGCCGGCGCCACTGGCAGATGTGCGCGAAGCTGACCGCGATCAGGGTGCAGATCATGCCCAGCACGATGACCGCGTCCCAGAACGGGAACGGCCACAGTACCGGTGTCTGCGCCACCAGCAGCAGCACGGACATCAGCAGGGCGATGGCGATCAGCCGCCGTGTTGCCGCCGGGGAACAGAAATCGGGAAGCCAGAAATCATCCAGCTCGCGGGCGTCGCCTTCTTGCCGAGGCGTTGGCTGCTTTGTATGGGACATGTCGGGCAGTCTGCATCAGCGCCAGGCCAGCGGCAAGCCATGGACAAGCTGCTATAATGCTGCGCATTCCTTGGCCATTCCGGCCGCCAACAGACAGGATATCCATGAGCTCCACATCGTCTTCCATGTGGGGTGGCCGCTTTTCCGAGGCCACCGACCAGTTTGTCGCCGCCTTCACCGCGTCGGTTCAGTTCGACCAGCGCATGTACCGCCAGGACATTCGCGGCTCGATTGCTCACGCCACCATGCTGGCTCAGGTGGGCGTGCTCAGCGCCGAGGACCGCGACCTCATCGTCAACGGCCTGAACCAGATTCTCGCCGAGATCGAGGCCGGCCAGTTTGACTGGCGCATCGATCTCGAAGATGTGCACATGAACATCGAGCATCGTCTCACCGAGCGCATCGGCATTGCCGGCAAGCGTCTGCACACGGGTCGCAGCCGCAACGACCAGGTCGCCACCGACATCCGCCTGTATGTCCGCGACGAGATTGACGCCATCCGCGCCGAACTGACGCGCCTGCTCAACGGCCTGATCGACCTTGCCGAACGCGAAGCCGACACCATCATGCCTGGTTTCACGCATCTGCAGACCGCACAGCCGGTGACCTTCGGCCACCATCTGCTGGCCTGGTTCGAGAACCTCAAGCGCGACGACGAACGCCTCGTGGATCTGCGCAAGCGCGTCAACCGCATGCCGCTGGGGTCGGCTGCGCTGGCTGGCACCACCTATCCCATCGATCGCCGCATCACCGCCGAGCTGCTCGGCTTCGAGGCCATCTGTGAGAACTCGCTGGATGCCGTCTCCGACCGTGACTTCGCCATCGAGTTCAGTGCCGCCGCGTCCCTGATCATGATGCACCTGTCGCGCTTCAGCGAGGAGCTGGTGCTGTGGGCCTCGGCACAGTTCCAGTTCGTGGATCTGCCCGACCGCTTCTGCACCGGCTCGTCGATCATGCCGCAGAAGAAGAACCCGGACGTGCCCGAGCTGGTGCGTGGCAAGGCCGGCCGCGTGTTCGGCCACCTGATGGCCCTGCTGACGCTGATGAAGGGCCAGCCGCTGGCCTACAACAAGGACAACCAGGAAGACAAGGAGCCGCTGTTCGACGCCATCGACACCGTGCGCGGCTCCCTGCGCGCCTTCGCCGACATGGTGCCGGCGCTGCAGCCGCGCCGCGAGATCATGCGTGAAGCCGCCCGTCGCGGCTTCGCCACCGCCACCGACCTGGCCGATTACCTGGTCAAGAAGGGCATGCCGTTCCGCGATGCCCACGAGGTGGTGGGCAAGGCTGTCGGCCATGGCGTGAAGACCGGCCAGGATCTGGCCGAAATGTCACTGGAGGAGCTGCAGGGCTTCTCGTCCACCATCGGCGAGGACGTCTTTGCCGTGCTCACGCTCGAAGGCTCGGTGAATGCCCGCAATCACCTGGGCGGCACTGCTCCTGACCAGGTCCGCGCCGCCGTCGTGCGCGCACGCCAACGCCTGCTTTCTGTCTGATGTCTGCCCTGAGGAATCGTTTCATGAACCCGTTGCTGATCTCCGCCCTGCTCACCGCCAGCGTGCTGGTTTCCGGTTGCGTCACCCCCCAGGGCAGCGCATCCGGCTCGTCGAGCGTGGCCACGCCGACCCAGACCCAGCAATTCATGACTGCCGTGGAGGCCAAGCGCGGCAGCGCCCTGACGCTGGCAGAGCGTGTCCAGTTGCAGGGGCTCACCGGCAGCGCCAAGCTTGGCATCGACAATGCGCAGCGCAGCTTCCTGAACCGGATTGGCGCCCAGGTCGGCCTCAATGGCGACATCGTGGCTGCCCTGTTTCCTGACAGCGCCAAGCCGCTGAGCCAGACCGAGGTGGTGCAGAAGCTGGAGGCTCGTCTCGGCAAGTCGCTGACTGCCGCTGACAAGGCCGCCGTGCAAACAGCCACCACCCTGCGCAACAACTCGGTGGCCAGCCTCAAGGTCGGCCTCGCCAATTCCATCGGTGGCCGCATCGGCATGGATGGCCAGGTCATCCTCGCCCTGATGCCGCTGCTCGGCTTCTGAGCCTGACCGACACCCTCTGCCGGAGCCTTCCATGAGCCTGCCTGATCGCGTCACCGTCGGCACCCAGACAGCCCCGCTGCTGTTCGGGTATCCGCGCTACTGGGCGGAATGCTTCGGCACGGCGCCGTTCCTGCCCATGTCCCGGGCGGAGATGGACCAGCTCGGCTGGGACAGCTGCGACATCATCATCATCACCGGCGACGCCTACGTGGACCACCCAAGCTTCGGCATGGCCATCATCGGGCGCCTGCTTGAAGCCCAGGGCTTCCGCGTCGGCATCATCGCGCAGCCGGACTGGCAGTCGGCGGAGCCGTTCAAGGTACTGGGCAAGCCCAACCTGTTCTTCGGCATCGCCGCCGGCAACATGGACTCGATGATCAACCGCTACACGGCTGACCGGAAGATCCGCTCCGACGATGCCTATTCGCCCAATGACGAGGGCGGCCGCCGCCCCGACCGCGCCAGCCTGGTCTATGCCCAGCGTGCGCGCGAGGCGTATCCGGATGTGCCGCAGGTGCTCGGCGGCATCGAGGCCTCGCTGCGCCGCATCGCGCACTACGATTACTGGCAGGACAAGGTGCGCCGCTCTATCCTGCTCGATGCCAAGTCCGACATCCTGCTCTATGGCAACGCCGAGCGCGCCATCGTCGAGATCGCGCATCGCATCGCCCGTGGCGAGAGCGTTCGCGACATCACTGACGTGCGTGGCACCGTGTTCCTGCGTCGCGACACGCCCGAGGGCATGTTCGAACTGGACTCCACCCGTGTTGACGCTCCCGGCCGGGTCGACCGCATCATCAACCCGTATGTGAACACGGCCGACCTGGATGCCTGCGAGGTCGAGAAGCAGAACGGTGGCGGCGCGCGCTTCGCGGGAGCCAGCTTCTCCGACGCCGCGCTGAACATGCCGACACCCGAGGAGCTGGGCGTGCCGATCGAGGTCGAGCCGGGCGCCTGGGGCGATCTCGGCGCGCTGCCGGAGGACACCACGGTGGTGACCCTGCGCCCGGCCGGCGAGGCACGCGGCGGCTGGTCGCGCCTGCCCCCGAAGGAGCACACCGTCATTCGCCTGCCGTCCTACGAGAAGGTAAAGTCCGATCCGGTGCTCTACGCGCACGCCAACCGCGTGCTGCACCTGGAGACCAATCCGGGCAACGCGCGCGCGCTGGTGCAGCGCCATGGCGACAGCGACGTCTGGCTGAACCCGCCGCCGATTCCGCTGACCACGGAAGAGATGGACTACGTCTTCGACCTGCCCTATGCGCGCGTGCCGCATCCTGTCTATGGCGGCGCACGCATCCCGGCCTACGAGATGATCCGTTTCTCGGTCAACATCATGCGCGGCTGCTTCGGCGGCTGCACCTTCTGCTCGATCACCGAGCACGAGGGCCGCATCATCCAGAACCGCTCGGAAGACTCGATCATTCGCGAGATCGAGGCCATGCGTGACGTGCCGGGCTTCACCGGCATCGTTTCCGATCTCGGCGGCCCGACCGCGAACATGTACCGCCTGGCCTGCAAGTCGCCCGAGATCGAGGCGCACTGCCGCAAGCCGTCCTGCGTGTATCCGGGCATCTGCGACAACCTCAACACCGACCACTCGCATCTGGTTCAGCTCTACCGCCGCGCACGCGGCCTCAAGGGCGTGAAGAAGATCCTGATCGGTTCCGGCCTGCGCTACGACCTCGCCGTGCGTTCGCCGGAATACGTCAAGGAGCTGGTCACGCATCATGTCGGCGGCTATCTCAAGATCGCGCCCGAGCACACCGAGGACGGCCCGCTGTCAAAGATGATGAAACCGGGCATCGGCAGCTATGACGCCTTCAAGCAGATGTTCGAGAAGTTCTCCCGGGAAGCGGGCAAGGAGCAGTACCTGATCCCGTACTTCATTGCCGCGCACCCGGGCACCACCGACAAGGACATGATGAACCTGGCCATCTGGCTGAAGCAGAACGGCTTCCGTGCCGACCAGGTGCAGACCTTCTACCCGTCACCGATGGCCACGGCCACGGCGATGTATCACAGCGGCAGGAATCCGCTGCGCAAGATCAGCCGCGACTCCGAGACCGTCGACATCGTCAAGGGTGATCGCCGTCGACGTCTGCACAAGGCCTTCCTGCGCTATCACGACGCCAACAACTGGCCGCTGCTGCGCGAGGCGCTCAAGGAGATGGGTCGCGCCGACCTGATCGGCAACGGCAAGCATCATCTGATTCCGACCTGGCAGCCGAGCACGGAGGGTCAGTACGTCAGCCCGCGCAAGAAGAATTCCAGTGCCGGCGAAGGCGTGTCCGTGAAGGTGGCGCCACAGAAATCGTCACCGCGCAAAGGCGCGCCCGGCAAGGGCAGCGTGCTCACCCAGCACACCGGCCTGCCACCGCGCAATGATGGCAGCGGGCGCCCGGACAAGCGCCGCTCGCCGCGCGGCAGCCGCTGAGGACTCAGCCGGCCGGCAGCGCGACGTTCACCTGGCGCTGGTCAGCCAGCGCCTGCGCGATGATGCGGAAGATGCGCACATCGAACACCATGCCGATGTGCGAACAGTCGACCTCGATGTGCCGGGCCTGCGGCGTGATCCGGTCCAGGGTCGCCGGCCAGCTGACGATGCCATCCACCTTGCTGAACAGGATGGTGAGCGGGCAGCGGATGGGCAGGGCATCGCGCCTGGCCATTTCCGACTCGATGGCATCGAGATCGAAACCGCGCCGGCGATAGGCATTGGCCGTGATCGTGTACTTGGGCCCGCCTACCGCGGGCGAACCCATGGTCAACACCCCGGCCACCACATCCGGCAGTTCGCGGGCAAGCTCGCGGGCAATGTAGCCCCCCAGACTCCAGCCCACCAGCGTGACCGGCTGCCCGGTCTCGGCAACCCAGCTGCGCACCAGCTCGACCAGCCTGGGCAGCAGTTTCTGCACCATGCCGTGATTGCGCCCCTGCTGCCAGTGACGAACGTCATAGCCCAGCGCGCGCAAGCGCCTCTCAAGGGTGCCCATGGTGCGCTCGTCGGCACCGTAACCCGGCAGCAGCAGAACCGGCAGGCCGTCACCACGGGGCAGGCCGGCGAGCGCTGCATCGCCGAGCCGGCGGCTCTGCCACCATTCCAGCGCGAAACGGGTTTCTGCCACCAGGTCCATCCAGCTCGGCGGCCGGGAAGGAGGGGTAGCGGGTAACTGGTCTAGGTAGTTGATCTGCACGCTGCATCGCCTGAACGAAAACGGACACATGGGCAACAGCCCATGTCTGATGCAGAATGCCCGTCAACTGTCCGATCTGCAAGCTGACGCACCCTGGGGAGCATGACCATGACCACGGCAACACTCATTCTCGGCGGCGGCTGTTTCTGGTGCCTGGATGCCGTCTTCCGGCAGGTGCCAGGCGTCATCGAGTGCCAGTCCGGCTATGCCGGCGGCGCCCGACCCAACCCGAACTACGAGCAGATCTGCACGGGTGCCACGGGTCATGCCGAGGTGGTACGGCTGCATTACGATCCCGACATCGTCAGCCTGCAGCAGCTGCTCGACATCTTCTTCGTCATCCATGACCCCACCACGCTGAATCGGCAGGGGCATGATGTCGGCACCCAGTACCGCTCGGTGATCTACTGCGTGGATGACCCTCAGCGTGCTGACGTCACCGCATACGTTGACGCCCTTCGGGCCAGCGGGCGCTTCACGGCGCCCATCGTCACCGAGGTCGCCCCGGCTCCGGTGTTCTGGCCGGCCGAGGACTATCACCAGGATTACTTCCGCAAGAACCCCGGGCAGGGCTACTGCATGGCGGTGGTTGCGCCCAAGGTGCGGAAACTGCAGGACTATCTGGGTCAGCGCGGCTGAGACTTGTCGTCGCGCAGGCGCTCCGCCTTGTCCTTGAGGTGCTCGGCACGCTGCTCCAGACGCTCGGCGCGCTTTTCCTGCATGGCCTGTCGATGTGCCGCCAGCTTGCTGCGCTGCTCGGCGGTCAGCACCTTGTCCATGCGTGCCTGGCTTTCCTTGCGAATGGCCTCGTGACGGGCGTGCTCTTCTTCGCCCAACGCCTTCAGCTTCTGCTTCTGGGCATCGCTCAGGTCGAGATCGGCGCGCTGATCAAGGCGCTCGAGAAAAGCGCCGGAATGGCGCCCTGCGTGATGACCGGGCTTGTGACCGGGGCCGTCGTGGTGAGCCGCCAGGCCGTGACAGGGCATGGCGTGCGCAGCCGGAGCAGCCGGCTCGGCGTGCGTGACAGACACCATGGCCAAGGTGAGCAGGGGAAGCAGATGATGCATTTTCACGGGATGTCTCCAGGG
>VFQO010002404.1_pt1 | contig 11483 bp, 9 predicted proteins | sample 3512331 | NCBI WGS metagenome assembly VFQO01 (sample SAMN10412371, study PRJNA504923) | tailings metagenome | isolation source: Replicate 3 from Balatoc abandoned mine | place: Philippines: Itogon, Benguet | collected 2017-08-28 | reverse complement strand
TGCCCTTGAACTCGTACTTGGCAATGCACCAGGCCGCCGCCACGCCAAACACCAGATTCAACGGCACCGCAATCAGCGCCGTGATGAGTGTGAGCTTGATGGCCGACCAGGCATCGGGCTCGCGCAGGCCTTCCAGGTACGCACCAAAGCCCTTGCGCAGCGCCTCGGCAAACACCGCAGCCAGCGGCAGTACCAAAAACAGCAGCATGAAGCCCAACGCCAGCGTGATCAGCGTGTAGCGCACCCAGGGTGCTTCGGTGGTGCCCGCTTGTGCGCGGCGAACAGTTCGAGAGTTGGCGCCGCTCATGCTGGGGCCCCCGCGTGGCGGCGCTGCCAGGCTTGCAGCGCGTTGATGATGAGCAGCAGGATGAAGGAGATGACCAGCATCACCACGGCCACGGCGGTGGCGCCTGCGTAGTCGTACTGCTCCAGCTTGCCGATGATGATGAGCGGCGTGATCTCAGACACCATGGGCATGTTGCCCGCGATGAAGATCACCGAGCCGTATTCACCCACCGCCCGCGCAAACGCCATGGCAAAGCCGGTGAGCAGCGCGGGCGTGATGGAGGGCAGGATGACCTTGGTGAAAGTCTGCAGCCGCGTGGCGCCCAGGCAGGTGGCAGCCTCTTCCAGTTCCTTCTCTGCGTCTTCCAGCACCGGTTGCACGGTGCGCACCACAAACGGCAGCCCGATGAAGATCAGAGCAATCACAATGCCTGCGGGCTTGAACGCGAGCTGGATGCCCATGGGCTCCAGAATGCTGCCAATCCAGCCATTACCCGCCAGCAAGGCGGTGAGTGAAATGCCGGCCACAGCCGTAGGCAGCGCAAACGGCAAATCAACCAGCGCGTCCACGATCTTCTTGCCCGGAAACTTGTAGCGCACCAGCACCCAGGCAATCAGCAGACCGAACACCAGGTTGACCAGCGCTGCGATGAACGATGCGCCAAACGTCAGCCGGTACGAAGCCATCACACGCGGCGCACTGATGGCCGCCCAGAACTGCTCCCAGGTGAGCGTGAAGGTCTTGAAAATCAGGGCCGACAGCGGGATCAGCACGATGATGCTCAGGTAAAACAGGGTGTAGCCCAGCGACAGCCCAAAGCCGGGCAGCACGCGCTTGGGCGCACGCCGTCCGGCCGGGGATGCAGCCACAGCAGTCGCGGTGGTCATAGGTGAATTAGCAGCAAGAGGGGCTTACTTGGCGCCAGGGGTGTAGAGCTTGTCAAACTGGCCGCCATCGTTGAAGTGCACTTTTTGCGCTTCAGTCAGCGAGCCAAAGTACTTCGCCACGGTGAATTGTTTCAGCGGCTTGAAGGTAGCGGCGTACTTCTTGAGCACCGCTTCAGAGCGGGGGCGAATGGCGTGCTTGGCGGCAATTTCCTGGGCTTCGTCCGAATACAGGTAGTCCAGGTAGGCCTTGGCCAGCTGCGCCGTGCCCTTCTTGGCCACGGTGCGTTCGACCACGGCCACGGGGTTCTCGGCCACGATGCTGACCGATGGGTAGATCGCATCAACCTTGCCTGCGCCGAACTCGCGGTCGATGGACACGACTTCGGATTCGAAGGTGATGAGCACATCGCCCTGGTTGCGCTGCAGGAAGGTGGCCGTGGCATCACGCCCGCCCTTGGCCAGCACCGGCACGTTTTTGTAGAGCTTGCTCACGAATTCGGCGGCTTGCGCTTCGGTGCCGCCCTTTTCGCGGATGGCGCCCCAGGCGGCCAGGTAGGCGTAGCGGCCGTTACCGCCGGTCTTGGGGTTCACCACGATCACCTGCACACCAGGCTTGATGAGGTCTTCCCAGTCCTTGATGCCCTTGGGGTTGCCGTTGCGCACCAGGAACAGCATGGTCGATGTGGTGGGCGATGCGTCGTGCGGGAATTTCTTGTTCCAGTCCTTCGCTACCACGCCGTTGTCGGCCAGAAACTGCACGTCGGTGGTGGTGTTCATGGTGACTACATCTGCCGCCAGGCCGTCATTCACGGCGCGGGCCTGGGCGCTGGAGCCCGCGTGCGACTGGTCGATCTTCACGTCCTGGCCGGTGGTCTTTTTGTAGTGCGCAGCGAAGGCGGCGTTGTAGTCCTTGTAGAACTCGCGGGCCACGTCGTAAGACACGTTCAACAGCGTGTTCTGGGCACTGGCCAGGCCGCTGGCAGCCAGAGCCAAAGAAGCCAGGAGGGTCTTGAGTTTCAAAGTAGTCATGTCGCGTCGCTCGCAAAAAGCTGTAGATGTTTCATTGTCCCCACGCATTGCTTAAAACTCAAAAGAATATATTTTTGTTAAGTAATCAGGATTTGGAATATCAAGCTATAAATCCTGATGAACAGGCTCCCTGGCCTCGCAAAAGTCCAATCCCTGGCAATGTCACAAGCTTTTAAGGAAAAGTGGCCCTAGCGCCCGTTACAAAAGCGCAAGCAGCTATCAATTCAATAGCGCCATCAAGTCATCGCACCCTGCGCCAGCTCTTCCTCAGGCGTTGCTTGCAAGGGCAACTCCACCTCCGTCAGCGATTGCAATAGCGCACGGCCCAGCGGCCATTCGCCATGGCCTGAATCCACATTGATGTGCCCTGCGTTCTGCAAGCGCACAAACTCGCTGCCCCAGGCGCGCGCATAGGCGCCGGCCAGGCGGATGGGGCAGTACGGGTCATTGCTGCTGGCCACCAGAATGCTGCGGTAAGGCAGCGCAGCGTAGGGCACCGGCGCAAAGTCGCTCAGCACCGCGCGGCGCTCGGGGTCGGCAGGCGCCACCAGCAAGGCGCCACGCACCCGCGCTGCAACTTCGGGCTTCATGTGGGCGGTGGTGATACAGCCCAGGCTGTGGGCAACGATGACCACGGGGCCTGGTTGTTCAAGCACGGTCTCTTCCAGCCGCGCCACCCAGGCAGAGCGGGTGGGCGTGTGCCAGTCGTCCTGCACGACCCGCCGGGCCTGCGGCAGCCGTTCGGCCCACAGCGTTTGCCAATGCCCAGGCCCGGAATCCCGCCAGCCGGGCACGATGATGATGGAGGTGGAAGTCACGGCAGTCCCTGCCCCGACCGCCCCGCCCCACCCTTTTGGCGGGCTGGTTCAGTGCGGTTTCGGGTTTGTGTGGTTGGAAGTCAGGGCTGATTTTGGGAGGGCAACGTTAAAACCCAAACGAATATATGGCTTTTACTTAATGACCAAACTATCTTTAAGGCGGTGACTGCAGGGCCGTCCTTGAATCGAGCAAGAACCATGGGCCCAGAAAAAAGCACGCTGGGTTGCAGCGTGCTTTTGGAGTGATCCGCCAGGTTTTCGCTGGGGCGACACCAGCGCTACTGGCGATGTTCAGCCAGTGGGCTCAAAAGCTTTCCCACTCGTCATCCGCCCCGCCCTTGCCCGATGCGGCGGCTGCTGCTGCGGGGGTGGGCGCGTGGGCCTTCCCACCCGGTGCAGCCAGGCTGGCGGCTGGCTTGGGGGCCTTCGTTGCTGCGGGGCGCAGCGCACCGGCGGCTTTGGCGGCACCCAGCACGGGGCGGCTGGATGGAGCACTGGCCGCAGGCCCCGCTGTGGCACCGAACCGTGTTCCTGCGCCGTAAGCTGAGTCTTGCGCCAGTTTGAACACGGCCACGGCGTTGACCAACTCGCCCGCCTGGGTGTTCAGGCTCGCGGCCGCCGCCGCCATCTCTTCCACCAAAGCCGCATTCTGCTGCGTGGCCTGGTCCATCTGCGTGACGGCTTCTCCCACCTGACCTACGCCTGCGCTTTGTTCGCTGCTGGCCGCGCTGATCTCTCCCATGATGTCGGTCACGCGCCGGATGGCGGTGACGACTTCGGTCATGGTGTTGCCGGCTTTGTCTACCAGCAGGGTGCCTTGCTCTACCCGCTCTACGCTGGCCATGATCAAGCTCTTGATTTCTTTGGCCGCTTCTGCGCTGCGCCCGGCCAAGCTGCGTACTTCGCTGGCTACCACCGCAAAGCCTCGGCCTTGTTCGCCTGCACGGGCGGCTTCCACGGCAGCGTTGAGCGCCAGGATGTTGGTCTGGAAGGCGATGCCGTCGATGACGCTGATGATGTCGGCAATCTTGTTGCTGCTGGCGTTGATGCCTTTCATGGTCTCGACCACTTCGGCCACAACTTCACCGCCCTGGGCGGCGACGGTAGATGCGTTCATGGCCAGCTGGTTGGCGGTGCGGGCGTTGTCTGCGTTTTGCCGCACGGTGGAGCCGAGTTCTTCCATCGACGCGGCGGTTTCTTCCAGGGCGCTGGCTTGTTGTTCTGTGCGTGCGCTCAGGTCGTTGTTGCCCGAGGCAATCTGGGCCGAGGCCGAGGCCACGCTTTCCGAGTTCTGGCGCACCACGCTCACCGTGCGCACCAGGCTTTGCTGCATGCGTTGCAGGGCGCCAAGCAACTGGCCGGTTTCATCGCGCGAGTCCACATCGATGTGGGCCGTCAGGTCGCCGCCCGCCACGCGGTCGGCCACCTCCACCGCACGGGCCAGAGGCGCGGTGATGGAGCGGATGAGCCAGACGGCTGCGGCAATGGCCACCGCAATCGCCAGTGCAGCCGTGATGAGGAGCATGTTGCGGGCTGTGGTGTAGGTCGTATCAGCATCATTTTTAGATTGAGCCGCCCCATCCGCATTCAGCTTCACAAGCTTGTCCAAAATCTCTTTGCTAATCGCGAACAGCTTGGCAGATTCACCTTGCACAATGGCCCGCGCTTGGTCGTTCTCGTTTTTGCGTGAATGGGCCAGCGCCGTGTCATTGACCGCGATGTACTTGGTCCAATTGCTGGCAAATTCGTCGTACAACTTTTTTTCTTCCGGGCTGTTGATCAGTGCTTCATACTTTTTGCGCAACTGCACCATCTTTTCCCGGCCTGCGATGAGCTGCTGATCGATCTTCGCCATGGCCGCATCATCGGTGTTCATGATGTGGTTCAGCGCAATCAATCGCAGCTCAGCAGTCTGGGCATCAATGGCGTTCACCACCCCGATACTGGGCAACCAGATCTCGCTGATTTCAACCGTGGCGGCGCGCATGCTAGACAGCTGCGCCATGGCCGCGACAGCCAACCCCACCAGCATCAGCACCAGCAGTGCAAATGCGCCAGACAGGCGAGTGGAAATCTTCAAGTTTTTCATAAAACCCTCTTTAAAACGACTTGAACCAAGGCACGCACCGGCAGTGCTGCGCAGACGAACCCAACACCCTTTTGCAAAACACACCCCAGGCAATGACAGGAGGGTGCACAGGCGGTCTCGCTTAGAAGATTACGCTTGAGTTCTTTGCTAGAAGCAACAACTGTAACTTATCACAAATGCAGCAAAAGTGATAAAAGCAAAATGATTTTTAAAGCTGGTCAACAAAGTGGGAATGTTGCCCATCGTCCACCCAACGTTGCCACGGGCGTGGCACAGGGCGCTGTTGGGTGCCTTAAACTGCCAACGGCGGTAGGGCACCCTGCACCACCTCTGGCATTTCCGATCTCCCCCTGCACCTGGCTTCCACATGCTCAATACCCTTTGGCTGGGCTTTTTCATCACGGCTGCCATTTCAGCGCTGGCGCAATGGCTTTTGGGCGGCCAGGCCCAGGTGTTTGCGACCATGGTCGAGTCGCTGTTTGCCATGGCCAAGCTCTCGGTGGAGGTGATGGTGCTGCTGTTTGGCACGCTCACGCTGTGGCTGGGCTTTTTGCGCATCGCAGAAAAGGCCGGCATTGTGGATGTGCTGGCGCGCTGGCTGGCGCCCCTGTTTGCCCGCCTGATGCCCGAGGTGCCCCGTGGCCACTCTGCCCTGGGCTTGATGACGTTGAACTTTGCGGCCAACGCCCTGGGGCTGGACAACGCAGCCACGCCCATGGGTCTCAAGGCCATGCGTGCACTACAAGAGCTGAACCCCAAGCCCGACACCGCCACCAACGCGCAAATCCTGTTCCTGGTGCTCAACGCGTCATCGCTCACGCTGCTGCCAGTAAGCATCTTCATGTACCGCATGCAACAAGGGGCGGCCGACCCTACGCTGGTGTTTTTGCCCATCTTGCTGGCCACCTCGGCTTCGACCCTGGCCGGGCTGCTGGCCGTGGCCGTGGTGCAACGGCTGCCGCTGTGGCACCCGGTGGTGCTGGCCTACCTGCTGCCGGTGGCGCTGGTGCTGGGCGGGTTCATGGCGCTGCTCACTACGCTCAGCGCGGCCGCGCTGGCGCAGTTGTCATCGCTGCTGGGCAACCTGACCCTGTTCAGCCTGGTGGTGATGTTTGTGCTGGTGGGGGCGTGGCGCAAGGTGCCCGTGTACGAAGCGTTTGTAGAGGGCGCCCGCGAAGGTTTTGACGTGGCCAAGGCCCTGCTGCCCTATTTGGTGGCCATGCTCTGCGCCGTGGGGGTGCTGCGCACCTCGGGGGCCCTGGGGTACGCGCTGGAGGGAATCCGCTGGTGCGTGGAAGCCATTGGCATGGACACGCGGTTTGTGGATGCCCTGCCCACCGCGTTGGTCAAACCCTTTTCAGGCAGCGCGGCGCGGGCCATGCTGATCGAGACCATGCAGACGCAGGGCGTGGACAGCTTCGCGGCGCTGGCAGCCGCCACCATCCAGGGCAGCACCGAGACTACGTTCTACGTGCTGGCGGTGTACTTTGGCGCGGTGGGCATACAGCGTGCGCGCCACGCGGTGGGCTGCGCCCTGCTGGCAGAACTGGCGGGCGTGGTGGCCGCCATTGCGGTGTGCTACCAGTTCTTTGGGTGATCGGATTTCAAGGAAAAATAGCCGCTAGCGCAATATAGTCAAGCGCTACCAGCTATTAAAAACATAGCACCCTCAATACCAGCACTTCAGTCGGCACCTGACCCCAAATCCCCCGCCCCCAGTTGCTTGCTGGTGGCCGCCAGGCGTGACACCAGCACCTTGATGAAGGCTTTGTCAAACCGAGACTGAAGGTTCGCAGACGCCTCGCGCAATGCGGGGTTCGGCACCTTGATGACCAGGGCATCCGTCTGCGCCACCGCCGTGGCGCTGCGCACCCGGTTGTCGGGTTGCAGGTAGGTCATTTCGCCCAGCGTGGCGCCCGGGCCCAGCGTGCTCAGGTGCCAGCCTTCGCGGGTGATGCTGACCTCTCCTTCCACCAGCACATAGAACGAATCCCCGGGCAGCCCTTCCTGCAAGATCACCTTGCCTTTGGGCGCCCAGCGCCAGCGGCCCAGGCGCATCAGCTCCCACAGCGCTACGTCGTGGAAGTCGGCAAAAAACGGCAGTGCGCGCAGCAGGGCAAAGCGCTGGGCTTCGGAATCTTGCGGGCGTGAGGTTGCCCCCGAAAAGTGGAGTTCTTAGCTCATGACCACAATGCTGGAAAGGAGCGAAGAAATGGTCGACAAGCAGGTACGTGGCAAGTACACCCTGGAGTACAAACTGGAGGCTGTCAGGCAGGTCAAGGCCGGGCAGTCTGGGGCGGTGGTGGCCAAGGTGCTGGGCATCCCGTCATCCCGGTGCACCAGCCCTTCGCGCTGGGCGTGTTCCAGCGCATTGCAGCATTTGTAGGCAATGTCCAGCACCTGCGCCAGGGGCAGCAAAGTATCTGCACTGGCAAACGCCGACAGCGGCTGCCCGGCCACGTATTCGAGCACCAGGTAAGGTTGCGCGGCATGCTCATCCGCATCCAGCAGGCGCACGATGTTGGGGTGGCGCAGCCGCGCGGTGAGCATCAATTCATTGCGCAGCAACTTGCGGTAGCGCTCAGCCTGCTCGGGCTGGCGCAGCAGGTGTGCGTGCAACTGCTTGATGGCCACCTGGCGGCGTTTGAACGCATCTACCGCCCGGTACACCACCCCGCTGGCGCCCCGGCCCAGCTCGGCTTGCACCTGGTATTTGCCAATGTGCAGGGGCAAGGCCGAGGGCGCGTTCATGGCCGTGAAAGGCGAGGCTGCCTCAGCCCGCCAGCGCCTGTGCAAAATCAGCCAGCAGGTCCTGCGCGTCTTCCAGGCCCACCGACAGGCGGATCATGCTGTCGCCAATGCCCATGTTGGCGCGCACCTCGGGGCCCGCTTCCCAGAAAATGGTGTGGGCCACCGGAATGATCAGCGTGCGCGTGTCGGCCAGGCCCGTGGCCTTGATGGGCAGGCGCAGGCGGTTGCACAGGGGCAAACAATCGCCCGGGTCTTTCAGCTCAAACGACAGCAGCCACGAGCCTGCCTTGAAATGCTTGCGGGCGCGCGCGTATTGCGGGTGCGACGGCAGCAGTGGGTAGTGCACCTTGGCCACGGCCGGGTGTTGCTCCAGCCACTGCGCCAGTGCCAGCGCGGTGGCGCTGGTGCGTTCCATGCGCAGGGCCAGGGTTTCGGCCCCCACGGCAATCTGGTGGGCGCTGTGTGAAGCCAGGGTGCCGCCCATGTCGCGCAGGCCTTTTTTGCGCACCTGCTGCAGGCCCCACCCCTTGGGATCGCCCTTGCGGTAGGCCTCGAAAATGTTGGGGTAACCGGCCCAGTCGAACAGCCCGGTGTCGGTGATCGCGCCGCCCAGCGCATCGCCGTGGCCGCCAATGCTCTTGGTCAGCGAATTCATCACCAACCCCGCGCCCACCGTGGCCGGGCGGAACAGGTAGGGCGATGCCACGGTGTTGTCCACCACGTACAGCAGACCCTTGTCGCGGCACAGGGCGCCAATGCCTTCCAGGTCGGGCACTTGCGTGCCGGGGTTGGCAATGGTTTCGACGAACACCATGCGGGTGTTGGGGCGCACGGCCGCTTGCACCTGGGCTGCGTCGGTGGCGTCCACCGTGGTCACCTGTACACCCAGGTCGGCCAGCGTGCCAAACACGCTGTTGGTGTTGCCAAACACGAACTTGCTGGCCACCAGGTGATCGCCCGCCTTCAGCAGCGTGAAGAACATGGCGCACAGCGCGGCCATGCCGGTAGAAAAGACGATGGAGCCGGTGCCGCCTTCCATCTGGGTGATCTTGGCCTCTAGTGCCGCCGTGGTGGGCGTGCCCTGGCGCGCATAGTTGTAGCCGCCCTTGGCCGTGCCCTGGAAGACGGCAATCAAGTCTTCCACCTGGTCGTAGCCGTACTGCACGGACGAATGGATGGCTTGGTGGATGGCGCCCTTTTCGGCCCCGCCCCAGCGGTCGGCGTGGACGATCTGGGTCGTGAAATCAACGGCAGGCTTGGTGCTCATGGTGGCGAATGCGAAAACTGGAAAAAGAGAAGAAGGCGTTCAGCGCGCCGGGGTGGCCGGGGCGGTGCGCCGGATCAGCGCTCGGGCGCGATGTGTTCGGCGTAATCGTACAGCGCGCCCAAAATGTCCTGCGTGCGTTCGTCGTCGGCGGTTTCAGAGATCTCGTCGATCTGCGCAAACAACTGCTCCACCGTGCGCGCCCCGCCCTGCCCGTCAAACAGGCAGGCAGCGCGGTGGGCATCCCAGCGTTCCTGCTCTTCGGGCGTGAGGGTTTCCGGGAAGTTGCGGGCCCGGTAGCGCCATACCAGCTCCGTCAGTCGCGGGTCGTCAAACCCCGTGCGGGCGGTGGCCAGCTTGGCGCCACCCATGGTGCGCAAGTCGTTCAGGGTGTGCCGGTCGTTGTTGCCCACAAAGCCGCCGTACAGGTCCTGGTCCACATCGGGCGCAGGCTCTTGCGGCCGGGCAAACACGGCGGGCCAGAGGCCGCTCATGTCCGGCAGGCTGCGTGCCACTTCGGCATGCGCTGCGGCCTGGGCCAGGTCAATGCCCCAGCGCTGCGCCAACGCGGGTGTAAGAGTGTTCACATTGCCCACCACCATGGGGGATTTGTTGAGGTGGATGGTCTTGATGGGCAGGCGCGCCACGCCCTCGGGCAGGTCTGCCGCGCGGGTGAACATGCGCAGGCGAATGTCGTCCACATTCAAGGTAGCCAGCTCGCGCGGGTCGTGCGCCAGGTCCCAGGCAATCAGCTCGTTCTTGTTGGTGGGGTGGCTCGCCAGCGGCCACATCACCGCCAGGCAGCCCCGCTCTGCCGGGAACATGCCCGACACATGCAGAAAAGGCCGCGCCGTGAGCGCCGTGGCGGGCAGGCGCAACTCGGCCGCCACGCGGTCTTTCTTGTGCAGCGCCAGGGCAAAGTCAAACAGCTTGGGGTTGTGCTGGCGAATGAGCCGCGCCAGCGCAATGGTGGCGCGCACGTCCGACAGCGCATCGTGCGCGGCCTCGTGCACCAGGCCGTTGGCTTTGGAGAGGTGTTCCAGCTTGAAGCTGGGCGAGCCATCTTCCTTTTTTGGCCAGTTGATGCCGTCTGGCCGCAGCGCATACGTCATGCGCACCACGTCCAGCAAGTCCCACCGGCCGCACTGGTTCTGCCATTCGCGCGCATAGGGGTCGATGAGGTTGCGCCAGAACATGAAGCGCGTGATTTCATCGTCAAACCGGATGGTGTTGTAGCCCACGCCAATGGTGCCGGGCTGGGCAAACTCGGCCTCGATGCGGTTGGCGAACTCCCGCTCGGGCAGGCCTTTTTCCAGGCACAGCTGGGGTGTGATGCCGGTGATGAGGCACGACTGCGGGTCGGGCAGATAGTCGTTGGCGGGCCGGCAGTAGATCATCAGCGGCTCACCGATCTCGTTGAGCTCGGCATCGGTGCGGATGGCGGCAAACTGCGCCGGGCGATCCAGCCGCGTGTTGGCACCAAAGGTTTCGTAGTCGTGCCAGAGAAAGGTGTGAGAGGCCATGGTGCTCGGTGGGAAAGCTTCCGCCTGGAAACCAGCGCGATGGAGAAAGCCCCCCAAAGCCAATGGCGGGCCCGCGAAAAGCGTCAACTGTAACCGGGTTTACAGTCATTTTGGCACGCAGCGCTTATTGGACAAGCGCGAGCAGCTACCAAATAGATAGCAATTTGCTTAGAGCGGCTAACAAAACTCAGCGAAGCGGTTCTGGCTAGGCGCTGTGTCGTCGGCAGTACGAGTGGTACGACAAGACACAGCAACGACGCCAGAAGAGTTTTGTTAGCCGCTCTTATGCCAACTGACACAGGGGCGCACCGGCGAGGCGGGACAATGGGGCATGCGTTACTTTCACCCCACACCACCCCTGCTCTGCCGCCGCTCTCCAGCCCCCTTCACGGCCAAGGTATCTGCACTGGCACTGGCCTACGCACTGGCTTTGGGCGGCTGCGCCACGGCGCCAGGCGCAGGCACACCTGCGGCCCTGCCACCTGCTGCGCCTGCGGCACCTGCCGTTCCGCCCTCAGCCCAGGCCGTGCCCGCAACCCCCGCAGCGGCGGACGGGCATGCAGAAGGCTTTGTTCAATGGCGCAATGCCTTTGCCGCGCAGGCGCTGGCCGAGGGCATTCGGCCCGACACGGTGCGCAACGTGCTGGCCCAGGCCCAATGGCAGCCCCGCGTCATCGAGCTGGACCGATCGCAGCCCGAATTCACGCGCACCCCTTGGGCGTATCTGGACAGCGCCGTGTCACCCCTGCGGGTCAGCCAGGGCCTTGCCAAGCTGGAGCAACACAGCACCCCACTGCAGGCTGCCGCGGAGCGCTACGGCGTGCCCGCCAGCGTGG
>VFQO010002401.1_pt1 | contig 11513 bp, 10 predicted proteins | sample 3512331 | NCBI WGS metagenome assembly VFQO01 (sample SAMN10412371, study PRJNA504923) | tailings metagenome | isolation source: Replicate 3 from Balatoc abandoned mine | place: Philippines: Itogon, Benguet | collected 2017-08-28 | reverse complement strand
CAAAAGGAAAACAAAACCCAAAAAACGCCGCATCTGATCCTTGGAAACTTTTTTTCAAGGTAATAAAAAGCCCAAACTATTGAATCAATGGGAAGGTTAGGTAGAAGGTTGTTCCTTTACCCAACTCTGTTTCAAACCATATTTTACCCCCTGCGGTCTCTACTCCGCTTTTCGCAATAGCTAATCCAAGGCCAGAACCTTGGGATTTGGTACTGAAGTTTGGAATGAAAATCTTGTCTTTCAACTCAGGCGAGATCCCTTTTCCATTATCTGTGATTTCCAAGAAAACGGCCTGTTCGGTCATCCAAAGCCAGATTTTGATATGCGGTCTTTTATCCGTCTCTACCGCTTGTATCCCATTGATAATCAGGTTTGAAATTACGCGACCAAAAAGCTTATCATCTCCCATGATGGGGATTTCTTCTATATAGGAATCGTCCCGAAAATCAAGCTGAATCCTTCGATCATTTTTAAACAAATCCAATACTTTTCCCAAGACCTTCTTGAAGTCCATTCGCTCATTTTTGGGCAAAGGCATCTTGGCAAAAGTGGAAAATGAAGAAGCAATACCGCTCAAGGCATCGACTTGATGGATGAGCGTTTCGAGAGATTTTCTCAGCCTGTCTGGATCATCAAGCTTTCCTTCCTGATCCAATCTCAGCAAATGCTGGAGTGTCAACTTCATCGGCGTGAGGGGATTTTTAATCTCATGAGCTACTTGTTTGGCCATTTCCCGCCAAGCAGATTCCTTTTCGGTAGAAGCCAGGACTTTTTTACTCGCCTCCAGCTTGAAGAGCATATTGTTGTATTCATTGACCAGGAGACCGATTTCGTCTTTCGATGCCCAATACATGGGTTCATTGTTTTCAAGGTTGGTTGCTTTGAGCTTTTGCGTTAGCAATCGGAAAGGAAGCGTCAAATTTTTGGACACAAATGAAGACACCACCAAAAAGAGGATAAAAATGACCACAAAAGCATTGAAAATATTACTCAGAACATCCGCAATGAGCGAATCCAGTTCAGCCTCAGACTCAAAAAACGGTATGGCTAAAATTCCCGCCAAAGATTGATCGACCTGCGAAGGAACAGCCAAGTAAACGGTCTGATAGCGCAATTTTCCCACTTGCTCATTAACGAGAAGCTGGATCTGATTTTCCTCCCTGATCCCCGCCAAAGCCTGAGGATTGATAAACGGGGAGAGGATTTTTTTATCGAAAATATTAGGTCTATTAGTGGACTCGAGACGCCCGTCAGCTGTATAGAGGTAGATGTCACTTGCCACGGTGTTTGCGAGTTCATTGATTTCCTCATTGAGCAAATCCCGATCTACACTTGAGGGATCCTGATTGTTCAAAAAAGCCCCAAGATTGGTCTTGATCAGATTTGCTTTTTGGATATACTGTCGATTGAGGTCATCTTGATAGCTACCGGAAAGAAGACCAATCGTGATGATGGAAATAATGATGATCGGGAAGAAAAAGGCAAAATTGAGATACAGTTGGAGTTTGGTGGAGTAATTAAACTCAAATTTCCGATACCCTTTGACTAAGGTATTGATCAGAATTGTCAGAAAAGTGAGGAAAACAAAAGCAACGAAAAAGAGTGAAATATTGGCAAAAAACTGAGCCAGGGATACCGATGGTGAAGAAATCACAAATACCTCTTCCCCATTGGCAATCCCTAGGTGATGGTAACCACCAAGGCTTATCCCACTAGTATAGAGGCTCTCCCGATCCAAGACGAGCTCAAATTGAGACTGAAAATAATTGAAGGTCCCCGAAGTTCGGATCAGATTTCCGTCACGAAACACTCCGTAATCATAGGAACTAGGCTCTAATTTGTCTGCATATTTCTTATCCAAGAGGAGCTTAGGATACACCGAACCCGGCTGAACTCGGAGCTGCTTAAGTTCAAAAAACACCGTCCCCAAAAGATTATTTTCTCTGAGAATGGGAACAAAACCCACAAATTTGTTATTCGCTGAAGACTCTCGGTTGCGGACAAAATACAGATCCCGCACCCCGGTAGCAAAGTCACTCTTGACATATTCCTTTCTAAGGTCTTCCAGTTTGAGCTGATCGGAGGGACCCTGAATCTGAGTTCCAGCAGAAGAAAAAATCCGGATTGAAACCTCAAATTGATCGAAATAATTGTCCAGGTAGATTTTTCGGATTTTAGTTTCTACGGGATCTTTGGAAAGTAATGGGTCAGCTAGCCGGTTTTGAATAAACAGATCCGATTTGATTCGGGTAAAAATATCTCCCAGAAAAAACTCAGTCATGACATCATTTTCAATAAGGTTCTGATTGGCAAAACCGACTTTGGACTGCACCAAACTTTCTCGCTGCGCCTGATGAGTACTCACACCATTGATCGTAGCTACAATCAAACCTGCATAGAAAAAAGTCAGAAATGTATTGAATCCAAGACGAAACACATTTTGATGCAAGCCAAACCAAACGACTGTGGCCTGAAAAACAAAATGGGCAGACCATGCGATAAACCACCAAATCCCCAAAAAACCAAAAGGAACTGCCAGCGAAAATCCGAAAATGGTCAATGCTTTCAAGAGGAATAGCCTGCTATACCCTACTCCGACTAAGATTCGAAAAAGCGAAAGGGTAATCAAGACATAAAAGGCACCCCAAACAAATAAAATAAGCAAACTCAGTCCTTGAAACCAGTCAAAGGAGGGAATGGATGTAATATCAAGGACCCACTGGGAATTGAAAATCAAATCTCTTGGAAGAAACCAACTAATCAAATAAAACAGGGCGCAAATCAAGAAAACAACCAATGACCCCAAAAACCTATTTCTGAGCCAGTTCCACTCGGCAGCTTTGTCAATTACTTGTTTCTTTACTAATTGGAATATAATCAATCCCAAAATCACTCCTAGACCAAGCGTATTGAGCAACAAGTCCCCCAAACTTGGATTAACAACAGATGAGGCATAATTGGTAGGATCGAAAAGCTCAAATTCAAAAAAAATCCCAGGAAACCCGGAATAAATCATCAGTACTCTGATCACCAGAAAGATCAGAAATCCATAACCAATCGTCTGCCACGGATATCCTTTGCTCCACTTCTTCTTCAAAAAATCAAAGCTCAGCAGGAAATAAAGCAAGAAAACCGAGATGAAGAAAATCACTAAGGGCACATTATAAACTCTTCCCACGAGCTGATAGCCAGGCAGAAAATTCACCCCAAAAATCGGTTTACCGGTCAAGGAGCGCACTTGGAATGTCCCTTCGGAAGAATTAGTAAACAATTGAAACCGATCATTTCCAAAAAAGTCCGGATTGGGTCCCGAGCTGATGTAATCGTTGTCAATACTACCCGGGCGTACGATTCTGACGGCATGAATGAGATAATAGTCCCGACTATTGCGCTTAAACTTCCTGACCTTGGCCACAAAATCGCCATACGGATCCTCAATAAGCTGGTATTCCTGACTGAACTCCAACATACTCAGGTCTAAGGTCAAGGCATAATCTGACCAAAAAACCAAGCGCTGATTTTCATCTAGAATGAAATAAGGATGCTGATGAGCATGATCGCTTATCACCCGAAAACTCAACGAATCCTCAGGTCTCACATCCATCAAGACTTGGATAAAATCCTCATCAAACTCACGATCTACTTTGTGAATTTTAGCTTGCAAAGCTTCAAAAAACACCTCCTCATCGGTTTTTGAAAAGACAAAAAAATTCAGGATCAATACGATCAAGAGCAGAACTACACTGGCCCAGATCGCCAGACTGCGGAGAGGAAGACTCATTGAGCTAAAATAAAAAAGCAAAGTCTGGGATCAAACTTTGCTCGAATAACTTATCGCAATACCACTTTGGCCTTTTTCTTTTTTGCGGCGCGATACCAGAAAAAAGCAATCACCGCGGCCATCAGATAAGGCATCACAAAGAGGTACAAAATCCCATTATTGAGACCCGCACCGATGCTTGTATCCCCATTGCTGACATTATTCTCCACAGATGCACGGCACATTGCGCACTGCGCTGAAACCAATGAGGTCAAGGCCATGGAAGCAAAAACAACGATTAACACTAGTAACTTTTTCATGGGAATCACATTTTATTGCTCAATGAGTGTAGTACGGCGCAATCATGAGATAAACGATCACACCAGTCACTGACACATATAGCCAAATCGGGTACGCAAATTTAACCAATTTCCGATGTTTTGTCCGCTGATCTGTCAATCCATAGTAATAGGCAAAAAGGATTGGGAACAATGCCACTGCCGCAAATATAATATGGGTGATCAGAAGGAAGTAATAGATCGGCCGAATCAAACCTTCGCCTCCAAACGAGGTGCTTTCTGCTGAGGCATGATAAATAACATACGAAACCAGAAAAATAGCTCCTAGGACAAATGCAACTGTGGTAGCAGCTTTATGATTTTGGATTTGATTTTTCTTGATGAAAATCACGGCTAAAATCAATGCAACCGAAGCGCCCGTGTTGATCACGGCATTCAAATGCGGAAGAAAATACACCCAATCACCAAGTGAGGTGATTTTTGCCGGCATGAATAGCAAAACAGCCACTGCCAACGGGATCGCAATCGAAATACCGATGATCCAACCCTTGACTTTCGATTCCTCGCTCAGGAATCCAGAATTAGTTACTTTTTCCATGTAATAGCACTTTGGTCTCCAACATCAATAAATCAACATCCTCTCTATTTGTACCGCTATAATAGCCTCTGATCCGGCCTAGTTCATCTATAAGAATAAACTTGTCGCTGTGCACAAAGTCATCTGCGATACCATTCCCGTCTATAGTGGGCAAGACAAATCCACATCTGGCCAACTGATAAGTCTCGAGTTTAGGGCCACTTAGAAAATGCCATTTACCCGAAACTGCACCATGTTCGATTGAATAATCCTTCAGAATTTGTGGGGTATCATACTCTGGGTCGATGCTGATGGACATGATTTGTACTTTGGGATTGTCCCGGAACATATCCTGAACACGCTCCATTTCGGTGGACATCACCGGACAGATACTGGGACAAGAAGTAAAGAAGAAATCAACTATGGTGATTTTTCCTTCCATTTCTTTGCTTCCTACAGGTTGACCATCCTGATTCACAAAAGAAAACTCGGGAATGACATGCTGCCCTGAGTCAGTTGATGGGCATTCTTGAAACGGGTTATCAACTCCATTTTGGAAGAAAATAGGCAAATCATATTCATTTTGCCCAAATCCCCTTAGAAATGTAAATATCAAAACAGGTACTAATAAGATGCAGACTAGCACCAACCCCTGTAGAATTCTTAAGCCTCTCATTACATTTGGTTAACAAAAAAGAAGGTTGAAGTGATTCACCTCAACCCATCTTTTTTTTAAATAACATTGAATAATTACCACCTCATCAAGAAGATGTCAGAACCTTCTTTGATCAAAGCAATTACCAACCAAACTAAGAAAATCAATGGGACAATGATGGAATAGAATAAAGGCTTCACCTCATCACCAAGGTGCATAAATTCCATCATGATATACTTAGCTTTCCAGATGGTCAGGATGATAAATAAGGCATAAAGTAAAATCCCTCTATCCATGGTAAACGCCATGATAAATTCCGCAACTGTAATGAGTAGCAGGATTAAGGCTGTTTTCCAGATTTTTTTGATTTTCTCCTCGTTTCTTGGCTCTACCTGGAGCGTTGATTTATTTTCTTGGATTTCCATTTTACGAATGAGTTTAAGTGCTTAGATCAGATAGAAAAGGGTAAATACAAATACCCAAACAAGGTCTACAAAGTGCCAGTAAAGGCCAATTTTTTCGATCATCTCATAGTGACCTCTTTTATCATAGACACCTACCGCCGCTTGATAGAAAGCCAAAAACAATAGCACCACCCCGATGGTCACGTGAAAGCCATGGAAACCAGTGATGAAGAAGAACAGCTGCGCAAATGCCGCCGGACCATATTCATTCACGGCAAGATTGGCTCCAAAGATGGTTTCGGTAACCGTCTGTCCTAGGGAATTCACATAAGTCAAAACAGAACCTGAATCCGTGCCATGGATAAAGTGTGACCACTCCCAAGCCTGACAGCCTAAGAAAGTGATACCACCTAAAAGTGTCCATAGCATCCATTTGACTACATCAGCGCGGTCATTTCGATGACCTGCTTCCACAGCCAGTACCATGGTTACAGAACTTGCAATCAAGATGAATGTCATAATCCCCACAAACACCAATGGAGCATGCACTCCATGTAGAAAAGGTACAGCTTCGAATACAAGTTCGGGGATTGGCCAGTACTCATTAGAGCCTGCAAAATCAGTAGCGGGACCAGCGTAGGCCGGATAACTTACCCTGATAGAGAGGTAAGTGATCAAAAATGCAGCGAAAGTGAAGATGTCGGAGAGTAGGAAAAACCACATCATGAGTTTTCCATAGCTGGCTTTTAGGGGTTCGTTTCCTCCTCCCCAAACTCCTCTTTTAGAGCTTACTCCAATAGCAGTAGAATGCGCAGACATAAATTTAGTTGTTGTACCAGGTTAATTTTAATGATTCAATTGCAAAAACATGAAGAGGTAGAGCCAAAGCCCTCCCAAGAAATGCCAGTAGGTGGTAGCCATTTCCATTGCGACAAGGGATTTGGCATGAACCTTCAATCGGAAGCTCGAAATTAGCACAATAATCAGAAATAGTAAACCACTGATTAGGTGTAGACCGTGCATTCCAGTCATAACATACAGAAATGATCCTGCAGGATTACCTACAAAGAAAACTTCCCGATCAACTAAGGCAATCCAACTATACCACTGTCCGACCAAAAAGGCGATGCCTAAGACAACCGTCAGGACCATGCCTATTCTAAGTTGAACAAAATTATCTTTTTTGGCAGATGCATAAGCCCACTGAAGGCACATAGAACTCAAAACGACTATACCGGAGGTCACCCAGAAAACTTCTGGAAGATCATACTCCAGCCAGTTGCCCTCTGCCTGCCTTACAATATAGGCACTTGTCCACGCCGCAAATAGCATTACGACAGTCACCATAAACAGCCACATCGCAAATTTCTTTGGATGCATACTAATCGGCTGCTCGACGATATCCACGTATTTTAGTTCCTTTTCCATGATTTAAGGCATTTTATCCAATAAATACGCTATCTGAACGATTGGTAAATAAAGAAAGGAGCCAAACATAATTTTCAATGCAGACTTTCTCGAACAGTCTCTCATCAGCGAGAAAGTTTGAGCCAAAAACAAAACTCCGCAGATCGTGGCTACAATACCCGAATTTAACCCCGTCAAACCGAAATAGCTTGGTAATAACCCCAATGGAAGCAGAAATAAGGTGTAAATCATGATTTGAATAGCTGTATTCAGATCTTGACCCCCACCACTTGGCAACAGCTTAAAACCAGCTTTTTTATAATCCTCATCACTTACCCATGCTATGGCCCAAAAATGCGGAAATTGCCATATAAATTGGATTCCGAAAATGATCAAAGCCTCATAAGAAATTTGTCCAGTAGCCGCAGTCCAGCCCAGTAAAGGAGGCATAGCACCCGGAATAGCACCAACGAATACAGCTATCGGTCCCACCCTTTTCAAAGGAGTATAGACAAAAACGTAGAGGATCATACTGACGATCCCAAGCGAAGTAGTCAGCGGATTGGTAAATATCCACAAAACTACGATACCTAAAATCGCAACTAGAATAGTAAACCAATATGCTTCCTGTAAAGAGATAATCCGAAGGGGAAGCGGCCTGTTTTGGGTCCGCTTCATCAATTTATCCAAATCCCGCTCCATGATTTCATTGGCAGCACCAGAAGCGCCTGTGATCAAAAAACCTCCAAGAGCCAGCCCAAGCATCCCAATCCAATTGAAATTAACCCCACGGTCACCCAGGATAAATCCAAATGCCGCCGAGAAGGTAACCAGAGCTGATAAACGCAATTTAATCAGGTCTGAGTACACTCTTATCCTTGATAAAAGAGCAGTAAATAAAGAATGGTCAGTTACTTCAACTGTCCTCATGATTTAATTGTAGTTAAGGAAACTTGAGAGCTCTCTCTTAATTTGAGAAGAAGCCAAAATTGAACTCCTACTAACATACATCCCAATACTAGGTGAATGGGCTGAAGGAAAGCAGGAATTGCAAAGTAGGCCATTCCGATACCTGTACTGATTTCCAAAACTAAGATGATCATCAATAAAAACGACCACATGGAAATAGAAGATTTTCTAGAACTATATCGAAACGCCCAGTAGAGATACAACACATGTACACCTAAGATCACTAGTGAAAACGATCTATGAATCAGGAAACTAATTCCCACTTGACTAACCCACTCTCCTCTTAATAGATCGCCAAGTGCGAACGATATCTGATCTATTCTCTCCCGAACCTGAGTACCCAAAATCACTTGAATCAACATTAACACAAACCCAATTCCAAGAATTACAGAAACCTTTTTCGGAATTGGAATGAATGTAAGTTCTTTTCGATAATTCAAATTTTGAGCACGATGATAACCCAGCATCAAAACGAGAACCAATGCAATAGCCAATAGCATATGAAAGGTAATCATCCAAGGAAGCAGATTCGTCGAAACGACAATCGAACCAATCCAACCTGTAAAAAGCACTACAATCAGAGCCAATACAGAGTAAATCGTAATCCATTTGTCAACACCGGCCAATTTAATTGATCGCCAGCATGTCATTAGAATGAGGAAACCAATCAGAACACCAATCAATCTATTGATATATTCAATCCAAGTTTTGGTGGCATTGAATTCCTCCTCGATTAAGATTGTCTTATCGTTTGCGATTTGATAGGCTGCATTTGCAAAACCAAGCTTTTCAAGCGTGGCTACAAACCGTTCGTTTTTAGCCAATCTTTTCTCCAAGTAGATTTCCTGATAATTTTCAGGAAGCTGACTTACATCTGTCGGGGGAATTACACTCCCGAAACACTTTGGCCAATCAGGACATCCCATTCCGGAGCCGGTACTTCTTACAATACCACCTACTAGAATAAGAAAATAGACAGCTATCACAGTGATCGAGGAGATCCTGAGATAGCTGTCTAGAGATTTTTTAGTGCTTGGATTCATTGGCAGCCAATACCTCAGCTTCTTCTTTCATAATTTCCATTTCAACTTTTACAAGCTCTTGCTCGTGAGGAAGATTGGACTCTGGAGTTTGAGAAAGCGGAATAGTCTGAGGAATGAAGTCTTCGACAGCACCAGGCTTTGAATAGTCATATGGCCAACGATAAACTGTTGGGATTTCTCCTGGCCAGTTTCCGTGACCTGGTTCAATAGGAGTGGTCCATTCTAGAGTAGTAGATCTCCAGGGATTTTGTGTGGCTTTTCTTCCACGATACATGCTGTAGAAGAAGTTGAACAAGAAGATAAACTGAGCGGCAAAAGTGATAATCGCAGCTACAGATACAAACATGTTCAAATCCGTGTACATATTGGAAAACTCAAAGTTAGTCCAGGAATAATATCTTCTTGGGAAACCTGCGATACCAATATAGTGCATTGGGAAAAACACCATATATACACCTACGAAAGTCAACCAAAAGTGAATGTATCCCAAACGCGCATCCATCATTCTTCCAAACATCTTTGGGAACCAGTGATAAACACCAGCCATCAGACCAAAGAATGAAGCGGAACCCATCACCAAGTGGAAGTGAGCCACTACGAAATAGGTGTCATGTAATTGAATATCGATAGCAGAGTTACCTAAGAATATACCAGTCAATCCACCTGAGATAAAGAAGGATACGAGTCCGATAGAGAACAACATTCCCGGTGTGAAGATCAGATTACCTCTCCAAAGTGTGGTCAAATAATTGAAGACCTTCACCGCGGAAGGAACCGCAATGATCAAGGTCAAGAACATGAAAATCGAACCAAGGAAAGGATTCATACCTGACACAAACATATGGTGGGCCCATACGATAAAGGAAAGGATTGTGATACCCAACATGGAGATAATCATAGCCTTGTATCCAAAAATCGGCTTACGCGAATTGGTAGCAATAACTTCAGAAGTGATACCCAATGCAGGCAACAAAACGATGTAAACTTCCGGGTGACCCAAGAACCAGAATAAATGCTGATACAAAACAGGGCTACCACCTGTATTTGGAAGCGCTTCACCTGCTACATAAATATCGGAGAGGTAGAAAGAAGTCCCAAAACTACGGTCGAACACCAATAGCAAAGCTGCGGCAAACAACACAGGAAAGGATAATAAACCGATCACAGCTGTGAGGAAAAATGCCCAGATAGTAAGGGGAAGTCTTGAAAATGACATCCCTTTTGTCCGAAGGTTGATTACAGTAGTGATATAATTTATACCCCCTAGCAAAGAGGATGCAATAAAGAAGGTCATGGAGACCAGCCATAGCGTCATTCCCAAACCTGAACCAGGGATGGCTTGCTCCAAGGCTGATAGAGGTGGATATACCACCCAACCCCCACCGGCAGGTCCAGTTTTGATAAACAGGGAAAAGAACATGATCACACCGGAAACAAAGAACAACCAGTATGAAAGCATATTCATAAAGCCGGATGCCATATCTCTGGCTCCAATTTGAAGCGGAATGAGGAAGTTAGAGAATGTACCACTCAAACCTGCAGTAAGCACGAAGAATACCATGATCGTTCCGTGCATAGTCACTAGGGCAAGGTAGAATGTAGGGTCCAATTTTCCCGCCTCATCTATCCATCCACCTAAAAGCGGACGAAGCCACTCTAGGTTCATTTCTGGAAAACCCAGCTGAAGTCTGAATAAGATGGACAGAAATCCACCAATCAAAGCCCAGAAAATACCTGTAACCAAATACTGCTTAGCGATCATTTTATGATCGGTACTGAAGATATATTTGGTGATAAAATTGTCATGATGCTCGTGATCGTGATGATCATGAGCATGAACGTCATGATTTGCAACAGATGCTGTAGCCATACCCTATAATTTTATTTTTTACTTTCGCCAATTTGAATTTCTGCAAGTTCTTTTGTCTCAGCTGGCAAACCTTCCGCTAGTGCAGGGTTTTGCTGAATAAAGGACTTTTGTTCCGTCAACCACTTTTGGTAGGCCTCAGGCTCTACCACTTCAATCACCTTCTTCATCGAGAAGTGCCCACGCCCACAGATTTCTGTACAAGCGATTTCATATTCAAATTCCGGATCGTTTAACTCCGCTCTCATCTCTTCAGTAGTCTTGGTAGGGACAAACCAGAAACGAGTAGGCATACCCGGAACTGCATCCATTTTCAATCTCATGTGAGGAGCAAAAACAGAGTGAAGTACGTCTCTAGCTCTGATTTTGAAGAGTACAGGTTCACCTTTTGGAATTACAACTTTTGGAGATGGAAAATCATCCAAAGAGTTTTTGTCAGTAAAATCAACACCATGTGAATTAGACGCATTAATCAATCTATAATCGTAATCACCTAACACATTGTCTTTACCTGGATATCTGACTTCCCATG
>VFQO010002400.1_pt1 | contig 11515 bp, 11 predicted proteins | sample 3512331 | NCBI WGS metagenome assembly VFQO01 (sample SAMN10412371, study PRJNA504923) | tailings metagenome | isolation source: Replicate 3 from Balatoc abandoned mine | place: Philippines: Itogon, Benguet | collected 2017-08-28 | reverse complement strand
TCATCCGCAAGGCGATCACCGCCCCGATCAAGCAGATCGCCCAGAACGCCGGCCATGACGGCGCGGTCGTCGCCGGCAACCTGCTGCGCGAGAATGACGAGACGCAGGGCTTCAACGCTGCCACCGACACCTACGAGAACCTGGTCAAGGCCGGCGTGATCGACCCGACCAAGGTCGTTCGCACCGCGCTGCAGGACGCAGCCTCGGTTGCCGGCCTGCTGATCACCACCGAAGCTGCCATCGTGGAGCGCCCGGACGACAAGCCGGCCGCCCCCGCGATGCCCGACATGGGCGGCATGGGGTTCTGACCGGATAGCGGCCCGGCCAGCCAAGCTGGCCGGTGCCCGCGCCGGTCCGGCCAGCGGAGCGCAGCTCCGACTGACGACTCCGGCTCCGCCGAAGTCGGCCCAAGGCACCAAACCGAAAAACCCCGGCGGAAGCGTCCGCCGGGGTTTTTCTTTTGCCCGTGACCCTGTCGCCCGGGGGTGAGGCTGCTCGAGACCCGTCCCCCATCGGCCAGCCGCGCCAGCGGGAAGGCGGCGCGAGCATGGCGCATAATGCAGGTTACCGGATGCCCCGCCCCGGCCTGTCATCCTCCCGGGAACCGACGGAGGACATGATGCGAAACGAAAATTCCGCCCGCTGGCCCTATCTGGCGCTCGCGGGAATCGGCCTTGCCGCCATCCCGATTGTCGCAGCCGGCCGCGCCCGCCGCAGCCCGGTCGATCCCGACAGCGCCCCCGGCTACACCGCGCGGCGCTCTTTCGGTGATTACCGGGTGGTCGGCCGCACCGTCACCATCGCCCGCCCGCGCGCCGAGCTGTTCGCCTTCTGGCGCGACTTCCAGAACCTCCCGCAGTTCATGGCCAACCTCGAGCGGATCGAGCCCTCGGGCGAGGAGCCGGGCCACAACACCTGGCACATCCGCGGCCCGGGCGGCAAAATCTTCGCGGTCGACACCCGCATCGCCCGCGAGGTCGATGGCGAGCTGATCGCCTGGCGCTCGACCGAAACTTCCGAGGTCGACAGCGAGGGGCGCGTCACCTTCGAGGACGCTCCGGGAGAGCGCGGCACGCGGGTCAACCTCATCATCGCCTATAAGCCCAAGGGCGGCGCGCTGGGGCAGGCGGTCGCCACCCTGATGCAGCGCAGCCCGTCCCTGCAGGCGCGCCATGACCTGAAGCGCCTCAAGATGCTGATGGAGACCGGCGAGATCGCCACCGGCGCCCGCACCCGCGCCCAGCAGCAACACCAGCTCGAGGAGGCCCGCTGATGCGCGCTCTGACATGGCACGGGACGCATGATGTCCGCGTGGACACCGTCGACGATCCCGAAATCGTCAACCCCCGCGACGCGATCATCCGCATCACCTCGACCGCGATCTGCGGCAGCGACCTGCATCTCTATGACGGGGTGATCCCGGCGATGAAGCCGGGCGACATTCTCGGCCACGAGTTCATGGGCGAGGTGGTCGAAACCGGCGCGCAGAGCACGCTCCAGAAGGGCCAGCGGGTGGTGGTGCCCTTCCCGATCGCCTGCGGCGGCTGCTTCCACTGCCGGATCACGCAATTCAGTTGCTGCGAGAACTCGAACCCGGTCGAGAAGCAGGACATGTCCGAGACGCTCTACGGCTTCCCGATGGCGGGCATCTTCGGATATTCGCACATGACCGGCGGCTATTCGGGCGGGCAGGCGGAATATGTCCGCGTGCCCTTCTCCGATGTCGGCCCGATCGTGGTGCCCGACCATCTCGATGACGAGCAGGTGCTGTTCCTCTCCGACATCCTGCCGACGGGGTGGATGGCGGCCGAGAACGCGCAGATCCAGCCGGACGACACCGTGGCGGTGTGGGGCTGCGGGCCGGTCGGGCTGTTCGCGGTGCAATCGGCGATCGCGATGGGCGCGGCCAAGGTGATCGCGATCGACCACTATCCCCACCGCCTCGAACTGGCGCGGCAACTGGGGGCCGAGACGATCAACTTCCGCACCTCCGACGTGCGCGAGGCGCTGATGGAGATGTCGGGCGGGATCGGCGTGGACGCGGTGATCGACGCGGTCGGCATGGAATCGCACGGCTTTGCGATCGACAACATGTTCGACGTGGCCAAGCAGAAAATCGGCATCGGCGCCGACCGGGCGAGCGCCTTGAAGCAGGCGATCCTCGCGGTGCGCCCCGGCGGGCGCGTCTCGGTGCCGGGCGTCTATGGCGGGATGACCGACAAGTTCCCCCTGGGCGCGCTGATGGAGAAGGGGCTGGAGCTGCGCACCGGCCAGACCCATGTGCAGCGCTACATGAAGGACCTGCTCGCCATGATCGAGGAGGGCAAGCTCGACACCACCTTCCTCATCAGCCACCGCCTGCCGCTCGAACAGGCACCCGAGGGCTACCGGAACTTCAAGGAGCAGCAGGACAGCTGGACCAAGGTGGTGCTGAAGCCGGGGATGGAGAGCGCCGCCCCCGCGCGCGGGAGCGCCTGACCCTCGCCGATGGCCGCGCCGCTCCCCGCGATCAGGCGGCCTGGGCCTGCGCGGCGGAGGCGGCGGCCACCTCGAGCGGGCGCAGGATCAGCGTCACCCGGTCGTGGCCGACCGCGACATTCAGCATGTCGCCGGCGCGCACGGGAAGGGGCGCGGGGAAGGGGTGCAGCACCTGCAGCCAGCCGCCGTCCGAATAGCCGTCGGGGTGATTGTCGAAGCTGATGCCCTCGGCCAGATCGACCTGCATCCACTGCACGATCCCGGCGGCGACACCATCCTCGGTCACTTCGATCCAGATGTCCTGAAGCTCGCTCTGGTGCGCCTTGCGGGTGAGGTCGATCCGCAGCAGCTCGACATCGGCGGAGAGGCGCTTCCAGTCGGTCATGGTGCCGTGGATCGGTAGCTTCTGCGCTGCGAGCGCACCGAAGGGCGAGACGTCGAAGCCCGACACCTTGTCGACGAAGACATAGTCGGCCAGCACCGCGCTCTCCACCAGGCAGCCGAACGCCGACGCCGCCCGCGGGATGATGATCGCATCGGGCTTGAGCAGCCGCGCATGGGCATCCTCGAAGGTGTCGAGCACCATTTCGGTGAGCAGGTCGCTGGAAAGGATTTCGGAGACGAGGATATCGGCCCGCTCGTCAAGGTGCTCGCCCACCTTCAGCGCGCTGGACGCGAGTGCGTGGAGGTCGATGCAGTCGCCATAGCCGTTGGCGGCGATGATCCCCTGCGCGGTTCCGGCAATGACCGGCACCATCTCGCAGGCCGTGACCGAGCCAGCCCCTGCGCGCGCCGCCATCATCGAGAGCAGGCCGCTGCCCGCGCCGATATCGAGCACGCGCGCCTCGGGGCCGACCGCGGCGATGGCGGCGATGATCGCGGCCTCGAAGGCATCATTGCGCCGCACGTCGTTGAGCATCGGAATATGCCAGAACGGCACCAGCTCGCTGCTCAGCCGGCGGATCTGGTGCTCGATGTGGAGATCGCCCGGTTGCAGCGCGAGAGCGCGGGTGAACTGTGCGAGCGCCTCGTTCTTGCGCCCGGCATCGGCGAGGACCACGGCAAGGTTGTTGGCCGCTACGGCATTGGCGGGATCGGCGGCGCAGGAGGCCGCGAGCGCTGCCACGGCCTCGGCAATCCGCCCGGCGCGCACGAACAGCAGGCCCTTCTGGTGGTGGGCAAGGGCATTGTCCGGATCGATTGCCAGCAGCCGGTCCCACAGGGCCATTGCCTCTGCCGCATCGTCGCGCTGGGCGGCGATCCCGGCGAGAATCGGCAGCACCTCGGCGACGCGGTAACCCTGTTCGACAACCATGCGGTAGCGCGGCTCGGCGGCGGCAAGATTGCCCGCCTCGTGGAGTTGCAGCGCCTCTTCCAGCATGGTGCGGGTGTGGGCAAGGTCTTGTTCGGTCATGCTCGTGCGGTCCCCTGATGGTGCCGGATATCGGCTGGGCCATCAGGGTATTAACCATAAGCCCTAAGGCCTTGTGCCGCGCCGCTAGGGGACTTCCGCTAGGCGAGCGGAACGATGCCCCCCCTCACCCGATGCGGTGCTCGCCGCGGATCCACCGCACGGTCCCCGAGGAAGCGCGCATGACGACGCTTTCGGTGGTCAGGAAGGTCTCGCCCGTCACCTTGCGCTTGCGCTTCACGCCGTCGAGCAGCGAGCCGCTGGTCACGCCGGTCGCGGCGAAGATGCAGTCGCCGCTGGCGAGGTCTTCGAGCTTGTAGATGCGGTTAAGGTCCTCGATGCCCCACTTGCGGGCGCGGGCGCGCTCATCGTCGTTGCGGAACACCAGACGGCCGTTGAACTGCCCGCCGACGCAGCGCAGCGCCGCCGCCGCGAGCACGCCCTCGGGTGCGCCGCCCTGGCCCATATACATGTCGATGGTGGTTTCCTCGTCGGTCACCGCGATCACCCCGGCAACGTCGCCGTCACCGATCAGCACCACCCCGCAGCCCAGCGCGCGCAGCTCGGCGATCAGTTCGGCATGGCGCGGGCGGTCGAGCACGCAGACATTGATCTGCGACGGATCGACGCCCTTGGCCGCCGCGACCGCACGGACGTTTTCGGTGGGCGACTTGGCGAGATCGATGATGCCCTCGGGATAGCCCGGGCCGACCGCGAGCTTGTCCATGTAGACATCGGGCGCGTTCAAGAGGCAGCCCTCTTCCGCCGCCGCCAGCACGGCAAGCGCGTTGGGACCGGCCTTGGCGGTGATGGTGGTGCCTTCGAGCGGGTCGAGGGCGATGTCGATCTTGGGCCCCTTCCCCATGCCGACCTTCTCGCCGATGAACAGCATCGGCGCCTCGTCACGCTCGCCCTCGCCGATCACCACGGTGCCGTCGATATAGAGGTTGTCGAAGGCGCGGCGCATGGCCTCCACCGCTGCCGCATCCGCCGCCTTCTCGTCGCCGCGCCCGATCAGCTGCGCCGCGGCGATCGCGGCGGCTTCGGTGACGCGCACCATCTCCAGCACCAGCACGCGCTGGATCGCATTGTCGCTCACGGCTTGTGCGGCGGCGGTCAGGTCGGTATCGGACGAGGAGTTCATGTGCAATTCAGCCCTTCTTCGCTTGGGTTACGGCCCAACCAGATTTCACCCCGGCGCATAAGCGGATGGAGACGGGTTTGTCGAGCAATGCCACACCTCTCCTGCCTTGTTTTCGCTTCGGTCTGGCCGTTGCCGGTCTCGCTCTGACCGCGCCGCTGGCCGCGCAGGATGACACCGTCGCGACTCCGCCGCCGCCTGAACAGACCGCGCCGCCTGCCCCTGCCGACGTCGCAGGCGTGCCGCCGCGCCTCAATCTGATGGTCACTGTCCCGCGCGACGAGCCCTCCGAGGCGGACCTGCGCGAATGCCGCGCGGACGAGGAAGCCGCCGCGATCAATGGCGAGATCGTGGTGTGCCGGGTGGTCGGCAATGACGGCACCGGCCTCACCGGCAGTCGCGCCGAGAGCCAGAAGCGTTACGCGCAGGAGACCATGAACAAGGGCAAGCCGCCCCCGCCCGACATGTTCGGCATCGCCGACAACGGCAAGGGCATCGGCTTCGGCAAGCCGCCGCCGGTGGCGATCACGGTCGACTTTGCCGCCCTGCCCAAGGCGCCGGCCGGATCGGACGCGGACCGGATCGCGCGCGGCCTGCCGCCGCTCGGGGCGGATCGCGAACTCACCGAGGAAGAGGAAAAGGCCCGCCGCGAGGCCGCCGGAATCAGGACCTCGGTTCCCGCGCGCCCCAGGAAGAAGGGCGGCTGAAGCAGCCCGCCCCGGAGCGTCCGGTCGCTCTAGAGCGGCAGGATCGGCAGGACCAGCGGCTCGCCCGAGAGGCTGTCCGAGCCCTCAAGCAGCGCCAGCGCCTTGGCGACGCAGCGTTCCGGCCCTTCGTGGGTCACCATCGCCACCATCACCTCCCCCCCGCTCTGCGAGCGGCCCTGCTGGATAAGGCTCTCGATCGACACATCCCCGTCGCGCAGCGCAGCGGTGAGTTCGGCGAGCACGCCCGGGCGGTCCTTGACCATGAAGCGGATATAGGTGCGCTCGGTCCGGTCGCCCGGTTCGGCCGGCGGGAGCGCGGCAAGCTGGGCGCTGGGGATCGAGAAGGGCGCGCCCACCTCGTCGCGGGCGATGTCGATGAGGTCCGCGGCGACCGCGCTGGCCGTCGGCCCGTCGCCTGCGCCTGCGCCCTGGAACAGCAGGCGGCCGGAGAAATTGCCCTCGGCAACGACGGCGTTGGTCGGGCCGTCGACCGCGCTCAGCGGGTGGCCCCTGGCGACAAGGCAGGGCCGCACGCGCTGGAGCAGGCGCGCACCTGCCGGGGTGTCCTCGACATCGGCCTCGCCGATCAGGCGGATCACGAAGCCGAGCGCGCCTGCCTGCGCGATATCGGCGGCGCGGACCTGGGTGATGCCCGAGACACGCACATTGGCGAAATCGACCTGCGTGCCGAACCCGATCGCGGCGAGGATCGCGAGCTTGTGCGCGGCGTCCACGCCCTCGATGTCGAAGGCCGAGTCAGCCTCGGCAAAGCCGAGCCGCTGCGCCTCGGCGAGCACATCGGCGAAATCGGCGCCGGTCGCCTCCATCGCCGAGAGGATGTAATTGCAGGTGCCGTTGAGGATGCCGTAGACCTTGGTCAGGGCATTGGCCGAGGTGCCTTCGCGCAGCCCCTTGATGACCGGGATGCCGCCCGCCACCGCCGCCTCGAACTTGAGCGCGGCATTCTGCGCCTCGGCGAGCTGCGCCAGTTCGAGCCCGTGATGCGCGATCATCGCCTTGTTGGCGGTGACGAGGCCCTTGCCCGCCCCCAGCGCCGCACGCGACAGAGCCAGCGCCGGGCCGTCCGAGCCGCCGACCAGTTCGACCACCACATCCACATCCGCCCGGCGGGCGAGCGCGGTCATGTCGTCTTCCCAGGCGAAGCGGGCAATATCGACCCCGCGATCCTTGCCGCGGTCGCGGGCGGCGACGGCGACCACTTGGATCGGGCGACCGGCGCGCGCGGCGATCAGGCTCGCATTGGTGTCGAGCAGGCGGATCACGCCCGCGCCCACGGTGCCGAGCCCGGCGATGGCGATGCGCAGCGGTTGCGGGGCGGTGGTGGTCACGGCGGGCGCTCCTTGAATTACAGGAGCGGCGCTTAACCGTGCAGGCTGCGCGGTCAAGCGCCGAGATGCCGCCCTAGCCCTGCGTGATGCGCCGCTCGCAGGCCCCGAGCGCCTCGCGCACGAAGGCATAGTCGCCCGCCGCCAGCCGCCGCTCGGCCGGATCGCGGGCGAGGTTGGCGCTGCTCGGCAATTGCGCGGGGAGCGCGCAGGCGAGGCGATACCAGCGCAGCGTCTCGGGCGCGGGCGGGCGGGCGGCGGAATCGATGATCTCGCCCCACGAGACGCCCCATTGCGCGGGCTGCCCGGGCCGCCGCAGGACCGTGATCGAGACCGGCGAGCGGTTTTCGGTGGCGAGGAAGATCTGCGTCTCCGATTCGCCCGTCAGCGTCCCCGGCACCGCCAGCGCATCGCTCACGCCGGTGATCCGTGGCGGCACCTCGACATCGTAGAGCTCGGTGAGGATCGGGCGCAGCCGCGCCTCGGTCTCGGGGGTGTAGGCAAGCTGCGCGGCGGGGCCGATAAGCTGCACCTCGCCCGGCCGGCCCGGCACGCTGCGGGCGAACAGCAGGAATTCGCGCTTCCTGAGTTTGGGCACCTTGCCCCTGGCATCGAGCGGCACATCGACGAGATAGGCCACGCCCGCGCCCACACCGCTGCGCCCGGCGATCAGCGCGAGCGTCTGCGCCTCGACATAGAGCCGCGCGAATCCCGGTGCGAGACCCGGCGCACGCTCGGGCGGGAGGGGGCTTGCGGTGCGAATCTGCACCCTGATCACGAGTTCGGCAGCATCCGAAAGGGTAGCAAGATCGGCATAGGTCGGCTGCGGAACGGCATCGGCAGGTGCGATCGGGGGACGCGCCGGAGGGGTCTGTGCAGCGGTTTGCGCGACCAGCGGCGAACCCCCCGCCAGCAGTGCGCCGGATATGGCCAGAGTCTTGAAAAACGACATTAATCCACCTTTTACCTTTGGCCGCGCGGGGCATCTGCCGGGGCGGTTTGCCGCATCGCTTTAGCAGGGTCTGTTGCACATGACTCGCAGTGAATTGGCGCTGAACCGCAAAAGCGTTTGATCGGCTAGGGGTTGCCCGTTAAAGCCCGAAGCGCTGGAGGCGCGGGATTGGGGACACAGGCCGCGCAGACAGTGCAGGTTGCGTACGGGACGGCGTTCGTTCCGGGCGTGCCAGCCGGGAATTTTTCGGGCCAGGTCAAAAGCCTTCGGTCCGTGTTCCGTTCCCGGCGTGGGAGGACCGAAATTACCGGGATCTGCTCTCTGGCCCCCTAAGGCCAGCGGGTGGGGAGTTTGCCGATCCTCGGATTGGCGAGTATTTGGAGAGAAAGCGCTGGATGTCCTACGCTAGCCAACAACAAGGATTGACCGGCCCCAAGCTCGTGTCGCTGATCATCGCTCTCGCGATCGTCGGTAGCGTTGGCTTGGGCATGGTCGTCTTTCTCACGGTCGACGCCGTCAAGGAGATGGTCGAACGTGTGACCACCGTGAACGTCGAGGAAGAACCGCCGCCGCCCGAGGAGGAGCCGCCGCCGCCGGAAGAAATGCCGGAGCCGACGTCGCCGCCGCCGCCGGTCGCGCCGCCGCCGCCGTTCAACATCGCGCCCAATCCTCCGCAGATGGAAACGCGCCAGGATCCGCCGCCGCCCGCGCCGGTGTTCCGTGAAGCGAGCACCGCTCCGACTGCCCCTCCGGGACCGCCGACCCCTCCGCGGGTGTCCAAGGCCCGCGGTGTGCAGCCGAAGAACCAGCGTAGCTGGTCGGCCCGCATCCAGGAAAACTACCCGCGCCGTGCGGCGCAGGAAGAGATCGAAGGCACTGTGGGCGTCCGCGTCACCGTGACCGCCGATGGCCGTGCGACAGCCTGTCAGGTGACCTCGTCGAGTGGATCGAACATCCTCGACGAAGCGGCCTGCAAGGACCTCGAACGCTATGGCCGGTTCGAGCCTGCCTGGGATGCTGACGGCAATCCGATCAGCGCCTCGTGGGCGACGCGCATTACCTACAAGCTGAACTGATCCAACGGGCCGGCGACGGGATCGCCGGCCCCTCAGAACCCATCTATTCAAAAGGATTTTCGCAATGAACCTCTACCTTCTCGCCGCTGCCGCTGGTGAAGCGCCCGAAAGCAAGTTCGGCTTCGTCGAAGCCATGAAGGAAGGCGGCCCGGTCGCCTGGTCGATTCTCGCCGTGATGATCATCATGTCGGTCGGCTCGTTCTACATCATGTTCACCAAGCTCTTCGAGCAGAACAAGATCATGAAGCAGTACAGCGTCGTCCAGAACCAGTTCTGGCGTGCCGCCAGCCTCAAGGAAGGCGCGACCAAGCTGGAGAAGGACAGCGCATGGCGCCAGCTCGCCGACGACGCCGTCAAGGCCCAGGAAGACCACGGCAAGATGACCGACAGCCTCGAATCGCATGACTACATGCACGGTTCGCTGCAGCGTTCGGAAGATTCGATCAACGCGGTGCTCGCGGGCGGCCTGCCGTTCCTCGCCACCGTCGGTGCGACCGCGCCGTTCGTCGGTCTGCTCGGCACCGTGATCGGGATCTACCGCGCGCTGATCAACATCGGCATCGCCGGCAACGCCTCGATCGACAAGGTCGCAGGCCCGGTCGGTGAAGCGCTGATCATGACCGCCATCGGTCTGCTCGTCGCGGTTCCCGCGGTGCTCGGCTTCAACTGGCTGCAGTCGCGCAACCGTCGCATCGCCGCGATGCTCAACAGCTTCTCGACCGATCTGCTGGCCTACATGAACTCGAACGGCGCGGTGAAGCCGGCGGTGATGGCTGCTCCGGCCGCCAAGCCCGCTGCGAAGCCGGCTGCCGCTCCGGCCACCAAGGCCTGATCGTCATTGCCGCATGATGGCGGGAACGGCGCTGGCGTCGTTCCCGCCGCTGCCCGGCCAGACCACCCCGAGGGCGGGACGGCCGGACCGGCAAACCAAGTCAAAGTTTTGACAGGCTAGGAATTCACAATGGCGATTTCTACGGGAGGCGGGGGCGATACCCCACTGTCCGACATCAACACCACGCCGCTGGTGGACGTGATGCTGGTGCTCCTGATCATCTTCCTCATCGCGGTTCCGGTGGCGATCCAGACGATCGAAAAGCTGGAAATCCCGGTGTTCGAATCGATCGAATCGAAGGACAAGGTGGAAAACCTGCTGCTCACCGTCAGCACCACTGACGATGCAGGCCGCAGCGCCGGGGAACCGGGCTTCGCGGGTGCCTCGCGCAATGGCGAGTGCCGGGTCTACTTCCAGAACATCACGCCGGTCTCCTCGGACGAGCTCCAGAAGCTCGCCTTCGACCGTCTCGATGCGATCGTGAAGCGTGCCGGCGGGGCCGAAGCCCTGATGTCGGACCCGGAGAAGATCCCGCAGGTGCACATCCGCGGCGACGTCAACGCCCCGTGGAAGTGCGTGGCGGGCGCGATCTTCAACATCCAGATGGCGGGCTATCCGATCGTCGGGTTCATCTCGAACCCCGTCGATCCGAACGGCTGACGGTCCAGGCTAACTTAAGGAGTAACTGACATGGGTATGTCTGGAGGCAAGCTCGACGGCGAGCCTATGATGGACATGAACATGACGCCGCTGATCGACGTTCTGCTCGTTCTGCTGATCATGTTCATCATCACCATCCCGGTCGCGACGCACTCGGTCGACATCGACCTTCCGCAGCCGCAGCCGAACGACACGCCGCCGCCGATCGACCCGGTGAAGAACAAGCTGGTTCTCACCGCACAGGAGCAGATCCTGTGGAACGGCACGGCGATCAGCGAAGGCCAGCTGGTGCAGACCCTCGCCGACACCACGAAGATGAACCCCGAGCCCGAACTCCAGTTCGAGCCCGAGCCGCTGGCGAGCTATGACCTGTCGGCCAAGGTGCTGCAGAACATCAAGTCGTCGGGCGTCACCAAGTTCGGCTTCGTCGGCAACGACAAGTACCGCCAGTTCGGCAAGTAACAACCGGCTCCAGGGGCGCTCCAGGGCGCTCCCGGACCCGGCCCAGAGGGGCGCTGCGAGGTTCTCGCGGCGCCCTTTTTGCATGTTTCACGTGAAACAGGCCGCAGACGGCGTCTAGTCGCCCTCCGGCGGCAGATCCGGCCGCATCGCCGCCGCGATCAGCCCTTCGGCTTCGAGCAGCAATTCGTCGTCCACCGCCCCCTGCGGCACCGCCTCGCGACCGATCATGGTCATCACCGGCACCGCCAGCGGGGAGACGCGGTCCAGCGTCACATGGACTAGCTCGCGCTCCGAGCGTTGGAGCAGGTCGGCGAGCCGGCCCACATCCGTCATCCGCGACCGCGCATCGGCCCAGGCGGCCTCGATCAGCACATGGTCGGGCTCGTATTTCCTGAGCACGTCGTAGATCAGGTCGGTCGAGAAGGTGACCTGCTTGCCGGTCTTCTTCTG
>VFQO010002399.1_pt1 | contig 11522 bp, 8 predicted proteins | sample 3512331 | NCBI WGS metagenome assembly VFQO01 (sample SAMN10412371, study PRJNA504923) | tailings metagenome | isolation source: Replicate 3 from Balatoc abandoned mine | place: Philippines: Itogon, Benguet | collected 2017-08-28 | reverse complement strand
TACGTGCGGCGGTCGCCCTGCAGCTGCGACTCGACCGCGTCGCGGAACGGCCCGTAGAAGGCCGAGGCGTACTTGGCCGAGTAGGCGAGCAGGGCGACGTCAGTGAAGCCGGCCTCGTCGAGGGCGGCGCGCGCGACCGCGGTCTGGCCGTCCATCATGCCGCTGAGGCCCAGCACCTGGGCGCCCGCCTGCGCCTGCGCGACGGCCATGTCGGCGTAGCGGGCGAGGGTGGCGTCGTTGTCGACGCGGCCACGAGCATCCAGCACGCCGCAGTGCCCGTGGTCGGTGAACTCGTCGAGGCAGAGGTCGGTCTGCACCACGAGCGCGTCGCCGACCTCGGCGGCGAGCGCACGGGCGGCGACGTTGAGGATGCCCTCGGGGTCGGTCGCGCCCGAGCCGACCGCGTCGCGCTCGGCCGGCACGCCGAACAGCATGACGCCGCCGAGACCGGCCTCGGCCGCGCGCACGGCGATCGCGCGCAGGCTGTCGAGCGAGTGCTGCTCGACGCCCGGCATCGACCCGATCGGCTGCGGAGCCTCGAGCCCCTCGCGCACGAAGAGCGGCAGCACGAGGTGGCGCGGTCGCAGATCGGTCTCGCCGACGAGGCGGCGCATCGCCGCGCTCTGCCGCAGACGACGGGGGCGGATGCTCGGCCCGCGCCCGCTCATCGCGCACCCCCCAGCGGGGCCAGGTCGGCCGCGCCGTTCGCAAGCAGCTCGTCGGTGACGCGCGCGGCGAGCTCCTCGGCGGGGTCGTCGCTGTCGTCGACGTACCCGGCGTGGGCGCTCGAGACCTGCTCGCCCTCGGGCGAGTAGACCCGGGCGGAGAGGAACATCATGCCGTCGTCGAGGAAGGCGTGGGCGCCGAGCGGCGCCGAGCAGCCGGCCTCGAGGCGGCGCAGCACCGCTCGCTCGGCCTCGACGGCGAGCCGCGTCGAGCGGTGGTCGAGGGCGAGCAGCGCGCGCTTGAGCGGGCCGCTGAGGTCGCTGCGGGTCTCGATCGCGAGGGCGCCCTGCCCGGGCGCGGTCGGCCAGCCGTCGATGCCGAGATACTCGGTCACGACGTCGAGCCGGCCGAGACGCTCGAGCCCGGCGGCGGCGAGGATGACAGCGTCGAGGTCGGGCTCGATTGCCTCGACGTCGCTGCCGTCGGCGGCGACGCCAGCCTCGCGGCCGAGCACGCGCGCGAGGCGCGTGTCGACATTGCCGCGCAGCTCGACGACCTCCAGGTCGGGGAACCGGCGGCGCAGCTGCGCCTGCCGGCGCGGCGAGCCGGTGCCGACCCGCGAGCCCGCCGGCAGGTCGGCGAGGGCGACGCCGCCGCGCACGATGGCGGCGTCGCGCGCGTCGGCGCGCTTCGGCACGGCGGCGATGATGAGGCCGGGGTGCGGGCTCGTCGGCAGGTCTTTGAGCGAGTGCACGACGACGTCGCACTCCTCGGCGAGCAGCGACTCGCGCACGGCGGCGACGAACACGCCGACGCCGCCCGGCGCCTCGCGCGACATCGTCGCGAGGGGCGCGGTCGAGACGTCGCCGTGCGTGACGATGCGCACGAGCTCGACCTCCTCACCCGTGCGGGCCGCGATCGAGTCGGCGACGCGCTGCGACTGCGCGAGGGCGAGCGCGCTGCCGCGCGTGCCGAGCCGAATCACGGCTGCAGACCCGAGATGGCGGGCTTGAAGCCCGCGCGCACGTTCTCGCAGCAGCCGGGGCGGCACACGTCGTACCAGGGGCCGAGGGTCGTCTCGCGCACGCGCTCGCTCTTCTTCGCGCCCTGCAGGCGCTCCTCGACGAGGTCGATGAGGCCGCTCACGTACACGGGGTCGACGCCGGGGGTCGGCACGCGCAGGGCGCGCAGACCGTGCTCCTCGCACGTCTCCATCGCCTCGGTGTCGAGATCCCACATGACCTCCATGTGGTCGGAGACGAAGCCGACCGGCACCATGACGATCGCCGTCGCGCCGCTCGCGGCGTGGTCGGCGATGGCGTCGTTGATGTCGGGCTCGAGCCACGGCTGCGTGGGCGGGCCGGAACGGCTCTGGTACACCAGCTGCCAGTTCACGTCGGGCAGCTGCGACAGGGCGGGGTCGTTGCGCAACTCGGCGAGCGCCTTCTGCATGATGACCTCGCTCACCGCGAGGTGCTGCGCGGCGTACGCGCCACCCTCGCCCCAGTCGACGTCGCGCGGCCCGCTGCGCTCGGCATCGGTGGTCGGGATGCTGTGGGTCGCGAACAGCACGCGGGTCGTCGACAGGTCGGCGCCCTCGGCGAGCAGCGTGCGCAGGGCATCCACCACCCCCGTCACGAACGGCGCGACGAAGCCGGGCGCGTCGAAGAACTGGCCCACCTTGTCGATGCGCACCTGGCCCCAGAGGCCGGTCTCGTCGAGGGCGCGCGCGAAGTCCTCGCGGTACTGGCGGCAGCTCGAGAAGCTCGAGTAGGCGCTCGTCGCGAGGCCCAGGATCGTGCGGTGGCCGTCGTCGAAGGCCTGCTGCAGGGCCTCGGGCAGGTAGGGATCCCAGTTGCGGTTGCCCCAGTAGATCGGGATGTTCAGCCCGCGCCGGTCGGCCTCGGCCTGCAGCGCCTTCTGCAGCTGGCGGTTCTGCTCGTTGATAGGGCTCACGCCGCCGAAGTGGCGGTAGTGGTGCGCGACCTCCTCCAGGCGCTCGTCGGGGATGCCGCGGCCGCGCGTGACGTTGCGGAGGAACGGGATGACGTCGTCCTGCCCCTCGGGGCCGCCGAAGCCGGCGAGGATGACGGCGTCGTAGGCGACGGGCTCCTCGACGTGGCCGGGGACCGCGAACTTCTGCGCGGTGTCGGTCGCGGCGCGGGCGAACTGCTCGCCCTCGAAGCGGCCGTCGACGAGGTCGACCACGACGGCCTTGCCGTCGGGGCCGAGGCCGTTGTTGGTGATCGTCACTTGATGACCTCCAGGATCTGGGCGTCGAGGTCGCCGTCGTCGAGACGGCGACCGGTGTAGAAGGGCACCTCTTCGCGCACGTGGCGGCGCGCCTCGGTGTAGCGCAGGTCGCGCATCATGTCGACGAGGTCGAGCAGCTCGTCGCTCTCGAGGCCGAGCAACCACTCGTAGTCGCCGAGCGCGAAGCTCGCGACGGTGTTGGCGAGCACGCCCGTGAAGGCGCTGCCCTTGCGGCCGTGCTCGGCGAGCATGTCGCGGCGCTCCTCCTCCGGCAGCAGGTACCACTCGTACGAGCGCACGAAGGGGTAGACGCAGAGCCACCGCTTGGGCTCTTTGCCGTACATGAACGCCGGCGCGTGGCTGCGGCTGAACTCGGCCTGCACGTGCACCCCCATGGCGTTCCAGGTAGGCAGCAGGCTGCTGAGCAGCTCGGCCCGGCGCAGCGTGCGCACAGCCGTCTGGATCTTCTCCGGGTCATCGCCGTGCAGCCACAGCATGATGTCGGCGTCGGCGCGCAGCCCGCTCACGTCGTACACGCCGCGCACGGTGACGCCGTCGGCGGTCACGGCGGCGACGGCCTCCTGCACGCCGCCGCCCGAAGCGGGGCGGTGCGGATCGCGTCGCAGCACGACATAGACGGTGTAGGCGAGCTGATCGCTCACGATGCTGTCCTTTCGACGGGGTCGGTGCCGCGGCCGGCGGCTGTCTCGGAGTCGGGGGCGCCGATCGTCTCGGCGAGGCGGTGCGCGTGGTCGATGACGCTCGCGAGGCCGGTTCCGGCGACCTGCTCACCGGTGATGAGGATGCCCGGGTCGGCCTCGATGCGCCCGGCCCGCGACCAGGTGGTCACCTCGGCCGCCGCGACCGCGGTGGCGGGAATGCTCACGCCGAGCAGCAGCTCGGCGTCGCGCCGCGCCGTCTCGACGCTCGGCGCGCTCTCGTAGCTGAGCCGCACGACCTCGCGCCCGGCGGCCGCCCGCCGCACCCACGCCCACTTCGCGCTCACGTGCGTGAGCGCGCGAGCCGTGACGTCGGTGCCGCGCGCGACGAGCACTCCGGTGCCGCGCGGGTTCTCGGCGAGCGCGCGGGCGGCGTCGGTGCCGGCCTCGATGACGAGCGTCATGAGGTGGGTGGCGGTGCGCGTCGCGGCGCGGCCGCCGACGGGGTCGACGAGGCCGGGCGCGGCGACGACGACGAGGCCCTCGCGCACCTCGCCCTCGGGCTCGAGGTCGTCCGCGTCGTCGGCATCCGGATCGACGGCGAGCACCACGCGATCGGGGTGCACCTCCGCGACCCGCACGCCGTACTCGACGGGCACGCCGTAGCGGTCGAGCTCGGCCAGCAGCGTGTCGACGAGCAGCCTCATGCCGCCGTCGAGGCCGGCGACGAGCGAGCCGGCGGGGGCGTCGGTGCGCAGGCGCATGACGGCGCGCGCGAGCGAGTTCTCGCGCAGCAGGTGGTGCACGAGCCCCGGCGCGACGCTCACCGGCAGCTCGTCGGGGTGCTTGGAGTGGATGCCCTCGACGACCGGGGCGACGAGCTGTTCGAGGATGCCGTCGCCCATGCGCCGCCGCACCAGCTCGCCGAGGGTGGCGGACTTCGCGCCGACGGGGCCGGGCAGCAGGGCATCCGCCATGCCGCGCCAGGCGGCGCGCCGGCCGACGACCGCGACGACGTCCTCCGCGAGCGGCGCCGACGGGATGCCCAGCAGGCTCACCGCCGGCAGCGGCACCGTCGTGCCGGTGCGGGCGTGCAGCCACGCGGGGGCGTCCAGCGGCGCCACGATGCGGTCGGCGATGCCGAGTCGCTCAAGATAGGCGCGCACGGTGCCGCCGCGCGTCGCGAACGCCTCTGCGCCCGCATCGAGGGGGATGCCCGCGATCGTCTTCCGCAGCAGCTGGCCGCCGGCGCGCTCCTCCGCTTCGAGCACGCGCACGCGGTGGCCCTGCAGCACGAGCTCGCGCGCCACCACGAGGCCCGCGATGCCGGCGCCGACGACGAGGGTCTCGCGCATCAGCCCTGCGACTCTCCGTGGACGTAGCGCACGATGCCGGTGAGCACGTCGGGGTCGGTCTCCGGCGGGACGCCGTGGCCGAGGTTCACGACGTGGGCGGGGGCCGTGCGGCCGCGCTCAAGCACGTCGTCGACGTGGGCGCGCAGGGTCGGCCACGGCGCGCTCAGCAGGGCGGGGTCGATGTTGCCCTGCACGGGCACGTCGCCGCCGAGGCGCTCGCTCGCCTCGTCGAGCGGCAGGCGCCAGTCGATGCCGACGGCGTCGACGCCGAGGCCCTTGATCTCGGTGAGGATGCGGTCGGTGCCGAGGCCGAAGTGCACCTTCGGCACGTCGAGGCCGCGCAGGTGGCTGAAGGCGCGCTTGGAGTGCGGAGCCACGCGGCGCAGGTAGTCGTTCTGCGAGACCGAGCCGATCCACGAGTCGAAGAGCTGCGCGGCGCTCGCACCCGCCTCGATCTGCGCCTTCAGGAACTCGCCCGTGATGTCGGCGCACCAGTTGAGCAGGGTCGCCCACGTCTGCGGATCGCTGTGCATGAGGGCGCGGGCGCGCATCTGGTCCTTCGACGGCCCGCCCTCGACGAGGTAGGCGGCGAGGGTGAAGGGGGCGCCGGCGAAGCCGATGAGCGGGGTGCTGCCGAGCTCGGCGACGGTCATCGCGACGGCCTCGCGCACCGGGTCGAGGGCGGCGGGGTCGATCGGTCGAAGCTTGAGGACGTCGCTCGCGGTGCGGACAGGCTCGTCGATCACGGGCCCGCGCCCGCCGACGATGCGCACGTCGACGCCCGCGAGCAGCACGGGCACGACGATGTCGCTGAAGAAGATGCCCGCGTCCACGCCGTGACGGCGCACCGGCTGCAGGGTGATCTCGCTCGCCATCTCGGGCGTGAGGCACGCCTGCAGCATGTCGCCGCCGGCCCGCAGCTCGCGGTACTCGGGCAGCGAGCGGCCAGCCTGGCGCATGAACCAGACGGGGGTGCGCTCGGGGCGGTCGCCGCGGTACGCGCGGATGAGCGGAGCGTTCGCTGCGCGACCGTCGACGAGAGGATGGGAGGGGCTCAACGGCACCCGTCAAGGATAGGCGCTGGAATCCGAGAGTCCTCCGGGCCGGATGGGGCCTTCCGACCCTGCAGGACACCCAGGCTGCGCGCCGTAGAATCGTCCAGTGCTCCTGTGCGTCACCGCCAATCACCGCAACACGCCGTTCGAGGTCCTCGAGCGGCTCGCGGTCGACGCCGAGGCCCTCACCGGGGCCGTCCGGGGCTCCGACCCCGCCGTCCGCGGCGCCATCACCGTCGCGACGTGCAATCGCCTCGAGGTCTACCTCGACGTCGACGCCCCCGCCGACGCGACGCCGGAGGACGCCCACGCGATCGCGCGCGACTCCGTCTCCCGCGCCCTCCGCTCCCTGAGCGCGGATGCCCCGCACGAGGTCTCCGCGACCGCCGAGGTCCTCGACTCCCCCGCCGCCGTGCACCACCTCTTCGCTGTCTCGGCCGGGCTCGAGTCGGTCGCCGTCGGCGAGGAGGAGATCGCCGGGCAGGTCCGTCGAGCCGCTCAGGCGGCGCGCGAGAGCGGAGCATCCACCGGTCGCCTCGATCGCGTCTTCCAGGAGGCGATCCGCACCGCTCGGGCCGCGCGCGCGCAGGGCGATGCGAGCCGCACGGGTCGCAGCCTCGCCCGCCTCGCGCTCGACCTCGTCGGCAGCCGCCTCGCCGACTGGAGCTCGGCGCGCGTGGTGCTCGTCGGCACCGGCCGCTACGCCGCCACGACGGTCGCCGCGCTGCGCGACCGCGGCGCCGAGAGCATCACCGTCTACTCGCCGAGCGGCCGCGCGCAGGTGTTCGGCACGCGCCACGGCCTCGACTGGACCAACGACCTCACGGCCGCCATGAGCGGGGCGGATGTCGTGATCACGTGCACGACGCGGCTGAGCCTCTCCGCGGCGGACGTCCCCGCCGAGGCGCCCGCGTACGTCGTCGACCTCGGGCTGCCCCGCAACGTGGACGCCGCCGTCGGTGAGATCGAGGGCGTCACGCTGCTCGACCTCGAGACGATCCGGCTGCACGCGCCGCTCGTGCACTGGTCGGCGGAGGAGGAGGCGCGCAGCGTCGTCGCCGAGTCGGCCCACGCGTTCGTCACGGCCGCCGCCGTCGAGCCGTCGATCGTCGCGCTGCGCCAGCACGTGCTCGAGCTCGTCGATGACGAGATCGAGCGGGCGCGTCGCCGCGGTGACGCCGACGGCCGCGTCGAGGAGGCCCTGCGCCACCTCACGAGCGTCTTCCTCCACACCCCCTCGACGCTCGCGCGGCGCCACGCAGTCGCCGGTCGCGGCGTCGACGTCGCGGCCGCGATCGAGACGCTCTTCGGGATCCCGGTCGGGCGTGCCGGTTCTGCCGGCACTGCGTTGCCCGTCGCGCCGACGGTCGCGCCGGAGGATGGGCTGCCGTCGGTCTCAGCCGCGACGGCCTGAGACCGGTGTCGGCCCGCGCTCAGGCGCTGACGCGCTCGAGTATCGAGAGCAGCGCGAGCCCGTAGGCCTCTGGCGCCGAGACGCTCGTGAAGGCCGCCTCGACTGACGCTGCGTCGTCGCTCGTCTCGCGCGCGCGGAGCACGACGCGGTAGTCGTCGCCGTCGCGCTCGAGTCGGAGGAACGCGCCGCGGAGGAGATTGCGCAGCTGGTCCTCGCGGGGCAGCCACAGGGCATCCTCGACGGCGACCGAGTCGAGCGCCCATTCGGTCGTCCCGTTGAAGCCGAGCACGGTGCCGGTGGCGTACTCGTGCGGCTCGATCGTGAGGTCGCTCACGGTGAAGACGTCGCCGTCGAGCTCGGCGCGATCGATCTGGAAGCGGTCGCCCGATGCGGGCTTCCAGCGCAGGCCGGCGTCGCGCAACTGGCGGGCAAGCGAGGTGCTGATCACGGGGGAATCGTCACACGCTGAACCGGGTGCCGCCTGAGCGGCACCCGGTTCAGTGGTGCGGATGCTCCCCTCCGTCATCCGGCGGGGAGGTGCAGGGCCGGGGCGACGACGCGTTTTCGGGTCGCATCGCCGCCCCGGCCCCGCAGGGCCGGGTAACTAGCCCTGGATGCGGACAGCCTCCCGGCGACGAGCGACCACGAGACCGGTGCCGGCCATCATGATCAGGATCGCGATGACGCCGAGCCCGCCGAGAGTATTGGACGCTCCGGTGAGCGCCAGCGTCGGCAGGTCGGTGACCGTCGTGGTGACACAGCCGGTCGGCGCCGCGAACGACAGGTTCCACAGCGTGCGCGGTTCCGGCGAGTCCCATCCGAAGCCGAGCGGGTACTCGGAGCTTGCACCAGCGAGGCGAGCCTCGATCGACGGGGTCGAACCCGTCGGCGGGGTGTACTTCGTGTTGCCAGCGACGGTGAGGCCATCGACCGTCCAGATCACTCCGAGCCCGTTGGTCAGCGTGTACGAACCCGGGTTGCCGAGGCAGTCCGGCTGCGTGAACGTGACCGTGGCGAAGGTGAGCGGCCCCGTGGGCAGGCACTCGTCATCGAACGCGAAGGTGTACTCGAAGGGCTCGTAGCTCTCCGGGAGCAAGAAGCCCTCGCTGGCCGTCGCCGTGACCACGATCTCGTCGAACGGGTCGGCGGTGATCGTCACCGTCTCCTCGCCCTCCTCGAACGTGACCGACTCGGACTCGTCCCCGTTGACCGAGACCGAGTAGCTGACGCCCTCAACCGCTGTGATCGTGTACGACTGCTCGAGGCACGTGTCGACGACCGTGACCGGCGGGACGATGACCGTGTCATCGGGGCACAGCTCCTCGTTCGGGCCGTCGAGCGTTCCCGTGAAGGTCAGCACCGTCCCGTCCTCGGATACCGTGCGGCCCTCAACCGGCTCGCTGTCCTGGATGAACTGCGTGTCCTCACCGATGGCCTCGAAGACGACCAGGTAGTCGCCGTTCTCCTCGACCTCGACGATGGTCAGCTCGGCGAGCTCCCGGTCGTAGACGAAGTCGTCCGGGTCGAGCTGCTGGCGCTCATCGCAGGTCGGGTCGATGAATGCGAGGGACGCATCCGTTATCGGCAGCACAGATCCGCACTCGCCGTCGAAAGCGTCGACGACCGCTTGGTCGCTGTAGCCCTCCAGGTCGAGCTCGACGTCGCCGACCGGCGACGGCGTGACCGTGTACGTACCCGGCATGAGGTTCGTGAGGTCCTCGACGACGTTGTCGTCGGCGTCGGTCACGATGTACGAGATCGCCCCGCCCTTGGTGTCGAGCGTGATCGATCCGCCCTGGAGGAGAAGGCCGCTGACGCAGGTCTCATCGATGACGGTGAACGAGGGAACGACGAGTTCCGCTTCGGAGCACTCACCGTCGAACGCGGCGACGACGGCTTGGTCGTCGAAGCCCTCGAGGTCGAGGACGGCGTTGCCCACCGCTGTCGGGGTCACGGTGTACGTCCCCGGAGCGAGGTCCGTGAGGTCAGTGACCTCGATGCCCTCGGCGTCGGTTACGACGTAGGCGATCGTGCCCTCGCTCGAGTCGAGCGAGATCGACCCGCCGACGAGCGCCGACCCCGTCGGGCAGCTCTCGGCAGTGACGATGAAAGCCGGCATGACGACGACGGGTTCCTCGTCGCACTCGCCCTCGGCAGGCCCGCCGACCGTCACCGTGAACGGCGATGAGTTCAGTGACAGGTCGAAGTTATCCTCCGGGATAGCCGTGATCACGTAGTCCGCGGGCGCGAACCCGGAAACGGTGTCGCCGGGCTGGTAGGACTGCTCGCCGATCCGGTACTCGGCGATCCCGGAGTTGTCTGCGAAAGTGATGCTTCCCGTGCTCACTTCACACGTAGCAGGGGAAGGGGTGGCGTCGGGAGTGGCGTCGGGGAAGTCCGGACGAGGACACTCACTGATGTCGGGTTCGTCGCGCTGACCATCGCCGCGGGCGTCGGAGTACCCGATTGCGTATGAGCGGCCCTGTCCATCCGAGAACCAGCCCGTACCGGACGCGACATCCCAGCCGTCATCCTGGATGGCGTTGACGCTGACTTCGATCGGATTGTTCTGTCCCGGTCCGGCGACCTGTAGCCGCTCGTCCACGCCGGGCGTGCCGACGTACTTGCACACCCAGACCTTCTTCTCGGATTCCGGCGTGGACTGAGACTTCTCGGAGTTGCCGGGGGCAGCGAGCGCGGGGCTCGCCCCGCCCGCGGCCATGCCGAGGGCGAGGAGGGCGGCGGTCGCCGCAGCAAGAATGCGCGTGCGCAACATGGTGAGCTCCTGGGGGGTCGGAGCCGAGCGCACCGGCGAACCGGCGACGCTCAGTGTTCGGGTAATCGGGTATCGCTCGAGCGTTCTCGGGGGAGAGCTCGCTCGTGCGGTCGGTCGGCGTCGGGGAACGTCGACCGTGGGGTGCTGGGGTGCAGCGGTGTTCGGGTAAAGCGGGTACTGCGGGTTGTTCGGAACAGTACGACTTCCGGTTCGATCCGCTCGACGGGGTGGTCAGCGGGCCACGGGGTGTGTACTCTCCCAGCCTGCGCGAATCGACGAACGTCGGGTGAGCCGATTCCGCAGGCGAGCCCGACGATATTCCCCTCGGAGTGACGAAAGCAATACTGGACCGTTCCGTCTACCCTCCAACGGGGGTGCGAACTTTGCTCAGCCGGTCGGAGGGCGCAGACGGCCGCGTCAGTGCACGAACTCCAGCAGGTCGAGCCCGAACACGCGCAGGGCGTCGAGCACCCGCAGTCGCGTCTGCAGGTCGCGCTCCTCGTACTGCACCGAGACCGCGTAGGCGAGGCCGCCGCGGGGCCCCCGCAGGATGCCCGCCTCCGACCGCACGCCGGCATCCGTGCCCGTCTTGTTCACCATCCACGTGCTGTGCTCGACGCTGCGGTGCGCGAGCGGGTCGCGGCCGAACGCGCTCGCGACCATGGAGAGATCGGTGTTGAGCGAGAGCCAGCCGAGCACGCGCTGGCTCGTCGTCGGGTCGATGATGTGGCCGTGGGCGAGGGCGTAGAACAGCCACGCGAGCTCCGCGGTCGAGCCGACGGAGAGCTGCGGCGCGTCATCCGGCCCGCGCGAGTCGCGGACGACGTCGAGCAGGGCGGTGCGCACGAGCCCGAGCGACTCCGTGCGCGCGCGCACGGCATCCAGCCCGATATGGCGCAGCAGCGCGTTCGTGGCGACGTTGTCGCTCGTCGAGCCGACGAGCGCGGCGAGGTCGTTGAGGGGCAGGGCGGGCGCCTGCAGGTGCTGCCAGAGGCCGGAGTCGGCCACCGCATCCTGCGTCGCCCGGTCGACGATCGCGAACTCCGACAGCGAGCGCTCCGACAGTCGGGCGCTCACCTCGATGAGCAGCAGGATCTTGCCGATCGAGGCCGTCGGCAACACGATGCGCTCGTCGACGGCGAAGACGCTCTGCCCCGACTGGATGTCGACGGCCGCGACCGACACCCGTGCGCCCTCGTAGGCCAGTGCCCCGAGGGCGCGGAACGACGGCCGGAAGGAGGGGGCCCGCTCGGCGGCCCGACGCCGGGCTGACACCGGAGCCGCCAGGCGGGCGCTCCGGTCGCGCAGCATCGGGGTCGTCACCAAATGGTCACGCGCTCCTTC
>VFQO010002397.1_pt1 | contig 11533 bp, 8 predicted proteins | sample 3512331 | NCBI WGS metagenome assembly VFQO01 (sample SAMN10412371, study PRJNA504923) | tailings metagenome | isolation source: Replicate 3 from Balatoc abandoned mine | place: Philippines: Itogon, Benguet | collected 2017-08-28 | reverse complement strand
TGCTTGGCAAAGGCATCGGCGATATTGGCCAACAGCTGCTTCCATTTCAGATTTGGGAAATAAGTACCTCCGTAAAAAGGCTTTTGATTGGGCATCAAAAAGACATTCAGCGGCCATCCACCCTGCAAGCCCATGGCCTGCACGGCATCCATATAGATATTGTCGATATCGGGACGCTCCTCCCGGTCAATCTTGATGCAGATGAAGTTTTCATTCATCAGGCGAGCCGTAACCACATCTTCAAAACTCTCCTTTTCCATCACGTGGCACCAGTGGCAAGCCGAATAGCCGATCGAAACGATAATCGGCTTATTCTCAGACTTGGCGCGCTGCAAAGCCTCCGGCCCCCATGGATACCAATCCACGGGATTATGGGCATGCTGTAGAAGATAAGGACTTTGGCTATGAATCAGGCGATTGGGTTTCATGGAAGGAAGTATGGAAGTTTGGAGGTTTGGGAGTTTGGAGGTTTGTATTTCAATATAGTTCTAGATTCTAACCTCTTGTCTCTAGCTTCTTGTTTCTTGCGCCTTACTTCTAGTAAATTTGGTTTTTGACCTCTACTATCTCCTCTGAAAAATCAAATTCAGTATTCAATCGTTCCAGTTTGGCGAGTAAGTTTTGGAGAAACTTCTGATGAGAAGCTGATTTGGGGTTGAAGGATCGATGAGCCAAATCCGAATGCACAGACTGAATTTCCTTGACTTTGGATTGGGTTTCTGGAGAAAAAGCTGCCTGCTGCCATTTTTGCCAGATATACTCTTCCGCCTCTGCCGTTGGGTGAATCAGGTCAGATTTGTAAAACCGATAATCCCGCAACTCGTCCATCATGATCTCATAAGCCGGAAAATAACTAATGGGATAAATGCTTTTTTCCAGTTCGGCACACAGCACACGCAGGAGGCTTTTGCTGAGCTGATTTTCCGCCACACCGTCCTTAATATGACGCACAGGACTCACTGTGAGTACAATTTTCAGCTGGGGAAAAACCTGAGAAATATTGTGCAAAACGTGACTGAAGGCAGATTTCATCTCCTCCGAGCCTGTAAGTTTTTTATCGAAAAGTCGCTGAGGCTGTTTATGGCAATTAGCCACCCTTCCAAAAGTCTCGTGCTCATAAATCCAGGCTGTACCCAAAGTCAAAATCAAATGTGAGGCAGACTTCAACTGCAAATACGTGGACTGAATTTGCTTTTGGTACAATTCAGCCAAAGCTTCCGGGCTCTCAGCCACGAGATCCGAGTGAAAGGAATAATGGGAATAAAGCCCCTCTCGCTCCACGATTCCCTCCGGGTCAAGCGGATCCTGAAAAATGACAGCATCCAACAGAAAGGCTAGATTGATGGGGTGAAAAATCGTCCCAAATGGGTTGATCAAGACATCAAACTTGGCATTTTTCATTTTTGATCCGATCGTCTGGGCAAAACAGGACCCTAGGCTCAGGACTTTGGCAGAATGAGAAATCGGATCAGGAAGTGGAGAAATCGGAAAATCTATTGACCAACGCATAGACCTAAAGGTAAAAAGGAAGGAATATACTTTCATCAAATTTCCACGATCCAAGGGAACAATTCACCCAGACTGGGTAGGAGCTCCCCACTTTTGTTTATTCTTGAGAAATTGAACCCCTTCTCAAAAAACACTCAAAAAAGACCATTTCCTGCTCCTGAGGCACGATTTTATCAACTAAGATCATCCCCATTTGCCCAAAAAGCGAACTGGCAATCCGTTTGAAACAAGAAATGAAAACAGCTTTTAAACGCCATGAAAAAATCACTTATTCTAGCATCCATCGTCGGAATCACCCTTTCGGCATCTTGTGTATCCAAAAAGAAATACACCGAACTGGAAGGTAACTTATTCCGCACCCAATCCGAACTCGCTGAAGTCAACAAGGAAAAAAGTGAGCTCGAAGAAAAAATGACCGCCATCGAAAAGCGGGTTGCTGAATACAATGCCCGAATCAACAGTCTCCGGGACACCAATACTTCTTTGGAGGAAGCCAATAATTCACTTTTAGCTTTTGATGGCAAAACTCCGATTTCGAAGAATCACCGGGCAAAATTGGAGCAAACACTTCAAAATGTAGATCCTGCCCTTTTGGCTGAAGCCAAAACGATGGAAGACTCCGTCAACCTAGCTATCGAGTACAATATCAAACAGAACATTTCTGCTGAAGGTGAAAGCGAGGACGATATTAAAATCGACATCGAAAACACCGTGGTCATGATCTCAGTCTCCGACAAACTACTCTTCAATACAGCGAGCTACCGAATCAACTCTAAAGCGAGTCCACTTTTGGAAAAACTTGCCGAAGTCATCAATGCGGAACCAAGCCTTCAGGTCATGATCGAAGGACACACTGACCCAAGATCGATCTCCAATGCCGTGGTGCAGGACAACTGGGATTTGTCTGTGAAGAGAGCCACTTCCATCGTGAGAGAACTCCAACTGAAATATAAAGTAGCTCCTGAAAAAATGATCGCAGCAGGTCGTGCCAGCTATTTGCCTCTTGTAGAAAATGATACGCCAGAAAATATGGCCATGAACCGAAGAACTCGTATCGTCTTGATTCCTGATCTGGACATGTTCTTCTCCATGTTGTAAAAAAACTAACTACCACAACCATAAACTAAAAAAGCAGACTTTCTGGGTCTGCTTTTTTTCATTTGGAGTAATCTGGAAAAAAGGTCAGGACTTTTGATCCAGCCGCATGGCTTCACTATGTTCAGACTTCCAGCGTACCTAGGGCAAATTTGACCCAAACCTCCTGAAAATACAGCGTGTAGGTAGCCTGAGCCAAATCAGCCTCTGCATTGACCAAAGTCTGATTGGCAGTTGCCAAATCGACAAAATTGGAAAGACCCAGTCTAAATCGCTCCGCCACTGCCTTTTGAGCCTCTTGGGCAGCCAAAAGCCTGACCTTTGAGTTTTCAGATTTTTTGACTGCATTCAGATACGTCTGATATGCAAGGATCACTTCTTGATGTACTTTTCGATCCAAAGCCTCTCTTCGTAAAATTTGATTTTGGTAGGTCATTTTGCTGCGAGCCATATCTACCCGAGTCAAAAAACCATTGAAAATGGGAATGGTAAGCGAGAGTCCGAATGTGTTTTGAGGATAAATATCCAGGAGTTGAGTCCTGATCGCCCGATTATCAAGGGAGGTATAGAATGTGTTGTAATTGTAAAATGCATTGACTCTGGGATAGAGCATGGCTTTTAAGGCCTGAAAATCTTTCCTGTAGGAATTTTCCAAAAGCTCAGCCTGAAGCAAATCTTTGCGGAAAGCATAGGCCTGATCGGTCCAATACCCTAGGTTGAGCTCCGGAGAAATACCCATTTTTGCCTCTAAGTCTATTGACTCCAAAAAAGGAACCTGTCCCTTTTCGAGTTGCAAATACTCACTGAGCAACCATTGATCATTGGCTAGCGCCAACTCTGCATCCAAGACGAGCGATTCGACCCGAGCTACCTCTGCCTGCTGATTGTACAGATCAGAAACTGTGCGTAGGCCAGCATCTACAAAGCCCTCGATTTGCAGCAATAGCTCCTGTTGACTACTCCTATTTTCCTGAGCTATCCGCAAAAGCTCCTGATCAAGAAGGACTTGCATGTATCTTCTCGCCACATCAAAGACTACTTGCTGACGGGCCCGCTGCAATCCATTTTCTCCAGCCTGCCGATCGAGCATAGCCGACTGCGTATCCAAAATGCGTCTGCCAGCATTGAAAATCGGCATATTCAGGGAGAGCCCTGGAGTCACGATATTATTGGTCTCTTTGGTGACGACGATTTCTCCTTCCACCTGCTGAAACTGCTGCCCCGTCTGTCTCAGAAATGAGGAGGAGATAGATACCGCAGGAAAATGGGATGCAAAAGCACTGGTAGCCTGTTTTTTGACCACCTCTTGATTATTGACCAAGATCTGATAGTCAAGATTATGTGCTAGAGCTCGAGATACCGCCTCTTCAAAGTTGAGTTTCAAGGTATCCTGTGCCAAAGCAAGTGGGCTAGATAACCCTCCAATTAAAAGTGCAAGGGCTAACTTATTGAGAAATCGCTTCATCGCTTTCTATTCTTCCGTCTATCAATTGAATTAATCGGGTGCCGTAGTCGGCATTTTCCCGGGCGTGGGTTGCCTGGATGATGGTCGTACCTTCCCTGTGCAACTCTTGGAAAACCTCCATGATCTCTTTGGCCTGCGCCGAATGGAGATTTCCGGTGGGTTCATCAGCCAGCAAGACTCTGGGTTTACCGGCTACAGCTCTTGCGATTCCGACCAGCTGCTGCTGCCCACCGCTGAGTTGTGCGGGAAAGAGATCCTTTTTGGCTACCATTTTGAATCGGTCCAAAAGCTCGGCTATGATGCTCTTGCGGTCGGAAGAAGAAACATTCCTATACAAAAGCGGAGTTTCGATATTTTCATAGACGGTCAACTCATCGATCAGGTGATAGGCCTGAAAAATGTAGCCAAATTCGCTTTTGTGGAGATTGGAGCGCTCCTTGGCTTTCATAGACCGGATATCTTTTCCCAGAAAAGAATAAGTACCCTGATAATCCTCATCGAGCAGCCCAAGGATATTGAGCAAGGTGGATTTTCCGGCACCAGAAGGTCCCATTAAGGTCACGAACTCTCCTTCTTTGATGGTAAGATGAATTCCTTTGAGCAGGAAAACCCGCTGAAAACGGGACTCGATAAACTTATCCAGGTCGTTGAGCTGAATCATAAATTCGTATTTGTTCCAATAGTGTATTTCGAGATTCATGCCAATAAAAAAGCCCCCAGAATCACTCCAGGGGCTATTTTTCAGAAATCAAAACTCAAAATTCTCGAACATTTTTGTTCGCCAGCGAACAAAACGTTAGACCGTTATAAGTGATCAGTTATCAGCTGGCAGTCGCAGTTTTCAGTCTTAGCTGAGGTGATTAGGTTAAAGCTGATTCTGTTTTCTTTGAATTTAAACTCTTGCTTCTATCGTCTTGATACTAGCTACTTGATCCTACCTTAAAACTTCCTGTACTTTCCACCCAGGTACTTATTTGCCTTTTTCTCAGCAAATCGGGCTTTTTTGCTGTCCCAGTGTAGGGTTTCGTTGGGAAATCGTCCCGCAATCACACCCAACAAAATGGTTTCCGTCAAACGGGCTGAGTATTCAAAGGGCGCAGAACATTCGTCCTTTCCAAGACAGGCATCCACAAACTGATGATAGTGCTTTTTGCTTTCTCCCTCGTAATCCTTGACTGGCGCTCCCAGGTTGAATGGAGCCACATCGAATTCTTTATACTGCCCATCCACGATCAAGCGCGGAAGCTGCTGGAAGTGAGGCAAAAGTAATCTACCATTTTCTCCCAAAAACATCGCACCCTGATCCGGAAGGGCATCTCCGTTAGGCAACTTAAGATCCTCATGATCAATTGGAGCTCCAGGACCATCATACCATACCCACTTGAGGGTCTCTGTGGTATAGGGAGTCTGAGGAAATTCGTAAGTCACGATGTTATTCTCCGGAAATCCAAAACCGGTAGGTTGACGGCATTCATTGACAATCGTGCGGGGCACATCGAGCTGCAGCGCATTATACGGAGTGTCAAAAATATGCACTCCCATGTCACCCAGCGTTCCGCAACCAAAGTCCAACACTTTTCTCCAATTGCCAGGGTGGTATTCTCCTTCTTTATAAGGACGATTAGGCGCTGTACCTAGCCAGAGATTCCAGTCCAGATTTTCCGGAACCGCATCACTTCCTGTAGGAGTCGGCTTATCGGTTCCCCAGTTTTTGGGAGACCAGGCTCGCACCGTGTGAACTTTTCCAATTATGCCTGATTGGATAAGTAAAGTGGCCAATTTATAATCATAGAAAGAATGGACTTGGATACCCATCTGGGTTACTAGTTTCTTCTCCTCCGCAAGCGCTTTCATTTCCCTAGCCTCTGTCACATGATGGGTTAGCGGTTTTTGGCAATACACCGGCTTGTCCATTTTCATCGCCATGAGGGAAGCTGGAGCGTGGGTATGGTCAGGAGTGGATACGATCACCGCGTCGATATCATTTTTCATCTCCTGGAGCAAAATGCGGTAATCCGAATAGGTTTTTGCATTGGGATAAAGCGCAGTTGCATTGACCAACGCATTTTGATCTACATCACATAATGCGACTACATCGACGAGCTCGTGAGAGGCGATCGCTTTCAAGTCTTCCATTCCCATGGCACCAAGTCCAATATGAGCGGTTCGGAGACGTCCGGCGGCTTGAGCCTTTGCCAAAAGTGCAGGTGCCAAAGCCAATCCGGCGGCACTCAAAACGGACTTTTTCAAAAAGTCCCGTCGATCGATGATCTGAAAATTCTTCTTCATCAGGTTGGGGTTTATTAGTGAGCGTTAGGTAATTCTTTGATTCGAATGTTACGGAAGCGAACCACATCCCCATGGCCCAAAAAGCCGATGTGACCACTGCTTCGTTGCAATCCCGGGTGATCTTTTTTGTCCAAAGTCCCGTTTTTACTGGACTCGAGATAGTCACCTTCGAGGATTGTAGTTCCATTGAGTACAATTTTGATCTTGGGGTGCTCGACGATGACTTCCTGCTGATTCCACTCGCCGGTAGGCTTGAGGAAGCCCCGCTTGGCGGACATTACCCCATAGACCGAACCGTGATATTGATAAGTTTCCAGGTTGGCGTATTTCTCATGCTCGCTGTCTAGAATCTGAAGCTCCTTACCCACGTAGGCCGCATCTCCTTCCAAGGGAGCGTGAATTCCAAGACCGTTATTGGCACCTGGCGTGAGCTGAAACTCAAATCGAAGAATAAAATTTCCGTATTCCTTTTCGGTAAAAAGATTGCCTCCTCCCCCACCTTTGGGTTCGATGACGATCATACCATCCTTGGCTTGATAGGATTGCTTATTGCCAACCCATCCATCGAGGTTTTTTCCGTTATAGAGGGAAGTAAAGCCTTGTTCAACTTGCTGTGCTAAACCCGCACGGCAATGAAAAAATAAGAATAAAAGGATAAATAGATTCGGGCTCAACTTAAACTTCATGTTGTTTTGGCTTTAGATAGGTGTCTCCTACAAATCTATCAGACATTTTGACTTTTTATGGGTTTTTATTTTAAAAACCTCCTCGATTATATAGCTGGAGTTTTTGAGACAAAATTGACTATTAATTGATTAGACTATCGAGTAAAAAGATTATTCCTTCCAACCTTTATCCTTTGTTAACCGGAGATTAAAACCGCATTTTGAGAAAAGCGAAAGCCTACTATTCACTCTATCGGCAAGAATTTAAAAATAGTGATCTTATTTTGAATATTTTTGCCGATATCGGCATAAAATAAAAGGCAATGGATTATTTATCGGTAGCGGAATTTGCAAAGAAATGGGGAATTCCAGAGCGGACAGTTCGTAACTACTGTGCCCTTGGAAAGATTCCCGGGGCATTTCTTACCGGAAAAACTTGGAATATTCCTGAAGATGCCCTGGTCCCACAAAAGAAGTGGAAGTCCGGAAACGCAAAGAAAAACCAGCTCCTTCAGCAGCTTATCGAACAAAAACAGATGAAGCTCAAAGGAGGCATTTATCATCGAACCCAAATTGAACTTACGTATAACTCAAACAGAATCGAAGGCAGCAAGCTGAGTCAAGACCAGACCCGATTAATTTTTGAGACCAATACCATCGGGGAATTTCAAGGCAGTATCAATGTCGATGACATCATTGAAACCACTAATCATTTTAGATGCATTGATTTCATCATTGAAAAAGCAACCAGTAAACTGACAGAAAAACTTATCAAAGACATCCATTTTTTGCTCAAATCTGGAACCTCAGACAGTAGAAAAGAATGGTTCAATGTCGGGGAATACAAAAAGATCCCAAATGAGGTCGGAGGAAAAGAGACCACCCCACCAGAGTCAGTGGCAAATGAAATGAAAGCTTTGCTTTTAAACTACCATAGTAAGGATACCAAAAACTTGGAGGATATTTTGGATTTTCATCATCAGTTTGAGTTAATCCACCCTTTCCAAGATGGAAACGGACGGGTGGGAAGATTGATCATGTTTAAGGAATGCCTGGCAAATGATATCGTCCCCTTCATCATTGGAGACGATATCAAGTTTTACTATTACAGAGGCTTACAGGAATGGGGTAATGTGAACGAGTTTTTACTAGACACCTGTCTATCTGCCCAAGATTACTACAAAAACCTCTTGAGGTACTTCAAAATTGACTTTTGACCTTACATCCAAGCTTTTTTTCTCCCACACTCCCCAACTTCTTACTCATCTTTCAACACCTTCGCCGGATTGGTCTGTGCTGCCACATAAGAATGCAGCCCCACAATCAGTAAACACAGGAAAAGAACGCCCAAGCCTGCTAGGCCAAACAACCAATATGGCATGTCCAAGCGATAGGTAAATCCCTGAAGCCAATCTTTGATAAAGTAATAGGTCGGATAGATCGACAATGCAAAAGATATCAGCACCAAGATGACATATTCCTTAGAGATCAATCCCAAAATCTGAAGTACCGAAGCTCCAAGTACTTTGCGGATACTGATCTCCTTGGTCCGCTGCGCAATGGTATAGGAAGAAAGTCCAAACAGCCCCAATGCTGAGATCAAAATCGCCAAAAAGGTGGCTGCAGTGAGCACATTTTTGATCCTAAGATCCTCTTCGTAAAACTCTCCGATCGCCTCATCCAGAAAGTGAAACTCTTCACTCTCGTAGGGATACACCTCCTTATACTTGGCCTCCAAGGCTAATTTCGCTTGAGCAAGGTTTTGTCCTGCATGCAGCTTCACGGTGATGGTTTGAAAAAACTTGGGATTATACGTCAGCAGGAGTGGGCGGATTTCTTCCCGGAAACTTCGTGAGTGGAAGTTGCCTATCACCCCGACGATTTTTCGCTCCTCTCTTCCAAATCGGATGGTTTGGTTGAGTGCCGATGAAGCATCAGGATATCCTGCCTCCTTGAGAAAATTCTCATTGACCAAGATTTCATCTTCCCGATTTCCCGCTTTCTTTCCTGCCAAAAGCGGAATTCCATTGACTGATACAAAGGCCGAATCCACATTCATCACCTGAATAAAAATTTGACGCTCAGTCGTATCCACCGGAATCCACGCATCCGATGTCCAAAGACTGTTGGACGACACCAGGCTTGCACTGAGACTTGCACCTGATACCCCCGACTCTTGATTCATCAGCTGCTGCGCTCTGAGCATCTGATCCGGATCGGACATAAAAGGGAGATTGGCGTACATCACCGCTTCCTTTTCAAACCCCAAAGGCTGACTGGACACAAAGCGAAGCTGTGCCTGGAGTACAAGTACCAAAATGATGAAGGCAATCGAGGAAGAAAACTGTAAGACGGTGAGATTTTTTCTCAAAAAAACACCCAATGAAAATCCGGTAGTCACTACCCGCTCACCTTTGATCGCTCTGACAGGCTGATAGGAAGAAAGGATCAAGGCCGGATAAATACCCGATAAAGCCGCAAGTACCATCGGGAAAAGTGCATAAAACGCCAAATTAGGCCCTTTCAGGTAATCGAGTGCAAATCCGCCTGGCAAATAATCGCTGAAAAGATTTTTGATCAACTCGGCCAAAACCAACCCGATCAAGCCCGCAGAGATCACCAGCAAATAGGTCTCCACCAAAAACTGATAAATCAACTCCCACCTTCTACCGCCGAGCGTCTTCCGGATCCCTACCTCTTTACTTCGGCCTATGGCCATGGCTGTTTCCAGATTGACAAAATTGAGGGTAGCCAATATTAAAATGATCAGTCCAATGAAAACCAGCCCGTTGAGAAAAACCTTGGAAACTGAAGTACCCGAATAGGTCTCCCCGAAGTGCATTTCTTCCAAAGGCTCAGCCAAAAAGATGGTGGTAGCCTGATCGTCTTTGTCAAAATTCTTATCGGCAATCGCAGCCAGTGAAGCTTCGAGCTGATCTTGGTCAGCCCCCTTTTCCAGCTTGACAAAAAGCTGAGAACTCGAGTTGACACTTCCCCAATCGTGGAGACCATACCATTCTTTTTGCTCCTCAGTCTGAATCGTAGCGAAGGAGATAAAGTCCTTGAAGATAAAATCGGAGTTTTCGGTATAGTCCTCCACCACTCCAGTCACTTGTGCGCGGATGGTGTCGGCATCTATCCAAACCAACTCTTTGCCCAAAGCATCCATGGGCTGGACTCCGGGGAAATACTTTTCCAAGTTGCTTTGGCTAATGACCGCATAAAATGGCTTTTCAAGCGCTGTCGAGGGGTTGCCGGCAAGCCATTTTCTGGGGAAAATCTCAAAAAAACCTGGGTCAGCAAAAGTGACTTCGCTTGATCTGCCCATGACCCGATTGCCCTCAGGCACCAAAGTCAGGACTTCCCACAACGTATAGATTCTACCCTTGGTCTCGACAAAGGATAGCTCTGTATCAATCACCTCTCCCAAAGGGCCGTTGGTCCCGGGCGTTGGGTAGCTTTCTCCCATATCCCACTCCGTGAGGGTATTGATCCGAAAAATCCGATCGGTGTCGGGGTGAAACTTGTCAAAACTATTGGCGTGCCAGATGACATTGAAAATCAAAAAAACAATCGAAATCCCAAGGGAAAGTCCAAGGATATGGATGGTGGTTCGCACCTTGTTTCGGAGGAGGTTTCTCCAGGCGATTTTGAAGTAGTTTTTGAGCATAGTTCTTTCAATTCAAATGATCATGCTTGACTGATAACTGACCGTCACCGTCTATGATTTCCAGATCTATGCCACAACAGAAAGCTCTAAATTCAAAAGTATGAGGCTTTTTATGTGAAGTTCTTTGGGAGTACCCGAACGATTTTGTCCGAATGCGGTCAAAAACGACAAATCTCCATCAAATCCCCCTCCAGGGAAGCACATGTGATCTGTAAATCACATGATTTACCATTTTTTGATAAAATCCCCTAACTTGAAAGGAAACCCAAGTTCAACCCACTATGCTATTTTCTCCCTTTATTTCACTTTTCTTAGCCATCCAATCCTCTCCAGAACCCAAATTTGAAGCCCAAATCATCGATGACAAGGTTGCCATCGGCTATGGAATGGCGATCGGAGATGTGGACGGAGACGGCAAACCCGATATTCTTTTGGCTGACAAAACGGAAATCGTCTGGTACCGAAATGGAGACTGGAAAAGACACCTCATGGTGGCCAATCTTACCGTTTCCGACAATGTCTGCATCACAGCCCGTGATTTGGACGGGGATGGAAAGGTGGAAGTGGCCGTCGGTGCCCAATGGAATCCTGGAGAAACCACCGATCCTGAAAAATCAGGAGCAGTTTTCTACCTCAGTCGACCGGCCGATCCTACTCAAATGTGGACTCCCAAACCACTGCATCACGAACCGACCACACACCGCATGCGCTGGGTCAAATCCGATGGAAAAGCATACCTGATCGTCGTGCCGCTCCATGGTCGAGGCAATAAGAACGGAGAAGGTGAAGGTGTCAAAGTTATGGCTTATGAATTTCCTGAAAATCCCAATTCAGACTGGA
>VFQO010002396.1_pt1 | contig 11534 bp, 7 predicted proteins | sample 3512331 | NCBI WGS metagenome assembly VFQO01 (sample SAMN10412371, study PRJNA504923) | tailings metagenome | isolation source: Replicate 3 from Balatoc abandoned mine | place: Philippines: Itogon, Benguet | collected 2017-08-28 | reverse complement strand
CGCTCGTGCGCGGCGATATCGACGATGGCGATGCGCCCGCCCGGCCTCAGCACGCGCGCGGCCTCGGCCAGCGCGGGCGCGGGATCGGGGGCGAAATGCAGCACCTGGTGCAGCAGCACGGTGTCGAAACCCGCATCGGTGAAGGGCAGGTCGGCGAAATCGCCCTGCACCAGTTCGATCTGCGCGGTCGGCAGGTGTTGCAGCTTGGCGCGGGCGACGCGCAGCATTTCGAGGTTCTTGTCGAGCGCGACGATGCGCTCGGCCTGGTCGGCGAAGAGCTCGGCCATCCGTCCAGTGCCGGTGCCGATGTCGAGCACATGGCCGAGCGGCGCCTCGGCAAGCGCCTCGGCAAGGCGGCGCTCGACCTCGGCATCGGGGCTGTGGAGCGCGCGCAATTCGTCCCATTCGCCGGCGTGGCGGGCGAAGTAATGCTCCGCCGCGGCCTCGCGCGCCTCGCGGATCGCGGCGAGCTTGCGGCGGTCGGCCTCGCACAGCGCGGCGAAGGCCGGCTCCTCGGCCTCGGCGATGGCGAGCACGCGCTGCACCGCCTCCACCACCGGGGCGCTGGCTTCGCTCTGGCGCAGGAACACCCAGCTGCCCTCGCGGCGGCGCTCGGCCAGCCCTGCGTCGCACAGAATGCCGACATGGCGCGAGACGCGCGGCTGGCTCTGCCCGAGCACCTGCGCCAGTTCGCCCACGGCCAGCTCCATCGCCGACAGCAGCCGGGCGATGCGCAACCGGGTCGGATCGGCGAGCGCCTTGAAGATGTCCTCGATCATCATGCCGAGAAGCATATAAAGATATTTTTATATCTGTAAATCGCCCGCGTCAGCAGAATGGCTGCGGGATGCCGGGTGCCTAGTCCGCTTGAGCGATCGGTGCCGCGCCCGGTGCGGGGCGGAACGCCTCGATCCGGGCCGGGATGTTGGCCGCTTGGTTGTAGCGCGCCACCGCCTCGGCAATGGCCGGCGCGGCATCGGCAGCGCTCACCGCGACGAGGCAGCCCCCGAAGCCCGCGCCGGTCAGGCGCACCCCGCCCGCCTCGCCCAGTGCCTCGCCCACCAGCCCGGCCAGCCGGTCAAGCGCGGGGAGCGAGACGGCGAAGTCCCCGGCCAGCGAGCGGTGCCCTTCGGCCAGCAGCCGGGCAATCGCGGCGGTATCCCCGGCGGTGAGCCCGGCGGCGAAGGGCGCCACCCGCGCGATCTCCGTGACCACGTGCCGCGCGCGGGCGAACAGCACGGGATCGAGCCCGCCGCGCTGCGCCTCCAGCCGTGCGGGATCGAGCTCGCGCAGCGAAGCCACGCCGTAATGGGCGGCGGCCGCCTCGCATTCGGCGCGGCGCTGGTTGAAGGCGCTGTCGGTCAGCTGGCGGCGGATCCCCGAATCGATCACCGTGATCGCGAGCGAGGAATGGATCGGCACCGCGCGCGTTTCGAGCGAGCGGCAATCGAGCAGCAGCGCCGCCCCCGCGACGCTCGCCGCGGAGGCCATCTGGTCCATGATCCCGCAGGCGCAGCCGACGAAATCGTTCTCCGCGCGTTGCGCGATCCGGGCGAGCTGCGCGGGCGCGAGGCCGAGGTCGGAATAAGTCGACATCGCCAGCGCGGCGGCCACGCCGAACGAAGCCGAGGAGGACAGACCCGCCCCGATCGGCACGTCGCCCGCCACCGCGATCCGCGCCGGGCGCAGGCGATGGCCGCCGGCCTCGAGGAAATGCGCCACCCCGCGCAGATGGTTCTGCCAGTCGCTCTGCGTCCGCGCGATGGGCTCGTCTGCGGCAAAGCTGTCGCGCGCGGAGCCTCCCTCGCCCATGTCGAGCGCCACCGCCTCGAACCGGCCTTCCACCCCGTCGCCCAAGGCGACGATGGTTTCGCGGTCGATCGCGCAAGGCAGCACGAAGCCGTCGTTGTAATCGACATGCTCGCCGATGAGGTTGACCCGGCCGGGCGCGGCGAAGAGCTGCGCGGGATCGGTGCCATAGGCAGCGCGGTAGCCTTCGACAACGCGGGCGACGAGTGCCTGGCGGCGGTTCATGGACGGCTCCTGTAATGGACGGTGCCGCTGACGGCACGCAGCATTTCGGCGGCCCGTTCAGGGGTCAGGTCGCGCTGCGGCTCGGCCAGCATCTCGTAGCCGACCATGAACTTGCGCACCGTGGCCGAACGCAGCAGCGGCGGATAGAAATGGGCGTGGAGCTGCCAGTGATCGCATTCGGCCATGCCGAAAGGCGCGCCGTGCCAGCCCATCGAATAGGGAAAGCTGGTCTCGAACAGGTTGTCGTATCGGGTGGTCAGCGCCTTGAGTATCGCCGCGAGGCTCTCGCGCCGGGCATCGCCGAGCTGCGGCATGCGCCGGACCGGAAAGCGCGGGAGCAGCAGCGTCTCGAACGGCCACGCGGCCCAGAACGGCACGATCGCCAGCCAATGATCGTTGATTTCGACGACGCGTTCGCCAGCCTCGACCTCGCGCGCGGCGGTGTCCAGCAGCAGCGAACCGCCATGCTCTTCGCGATACCGGCGCTGGTGTTCATCCTCCCGCGAAACCTCCACCCCCCAGTGCGCGGTCGCCCATACCTGCCCGTGCGGATGGGGGTTGGAGCAGCCCATCATCGCGCCCTTGTTCTCGAAGACCTGGACGCTCGCATAGTGCCGGCCGAGCTCCTCCGTCTGCGCCGCCCAGACGTCGATGACGGCGCGGATCGCCGCGTGGGGGAGTTCGGGCAAGGTCTTCGAATGGTCGGGCGAGAAGCACACGACGCGGCACTGCCCGCGCGCCGTTTCCGCGCGGAACAGCGGATCGCGGCTGCTGTCCGCCTCCCCCTCGTCGAGCAGTGCGGGAAAGTCGTTGTCGAAGACATGGACGCCCTCGTAGGCGGGGTTCACCGCGCCGATCTTGCGGGTGTTGCCGGGACACAGATAGCACGCCGGGTCGTAGGCCGGGGCGGGCGGATCGGGTTCGGCCTGATCGCCTTGCCACGGCCGGTCGAGCCGGTGCGGCGAGACCTGCACCCAGCCGCCGGTGAGGGGATTGAAGCGCCGGTGCGGCTTTGCGAAATCGACCGCCATCAGCCCTGCCCCGCCTCGCCCGCCAGGGCCGAACGCGGCGCGAAGACGGCCCGCCCTCCGAGCGCGAAGCGGTTGACCGCCAGCGCCATCGCCACGCTCGTCACCAGCGTGATCACCATGAAGTGGATGTAATGCATGGTCACGACCCCGGCCGGTTGCAGGTGGAAGGTGAAAGCCCCGTAAAGCGCGACGCCCCACGCGACCCCGGCGATCGCCGCCGGTGCGGCCACGCCGCGAAACAGTAGGCCGGCGATGAAGGCCGAAAGGATCGGCATCGACAGCAGGCCGTTCAGCTGCTGGATCAGGTTTATGATGCTCGTCGCGGATTGATACATCGGCAGCAGCAGGATCGCAACGACAGTGAGCAGCACGGAAACCGCCGCCGCCAGTTTCCAGTGATCCCCGACCTCGCCCACGAACTGCTCGTGGAAATCGACCGCATAGAGCGCGACCGAGGAATTGAGCACTGCGCTGAAGGTGGTGATCACCGCCGCCGCGACCATCGCCGCGAAGGCACCCGAGAGCCACGGCGGCAGGATTTCCGCCACCAGCCTGCCATAGGCGGCATCGCCCACATCGCCGAACAGCTTGAAGGCGACGATGCCGGGGATCACCACGATCGGCGGGACGATGAGGATGCGGATCACCGCCGCCACCAGCACCCCCTTCTGCGCCTCACGGATGGAGGGGGCGGCCATCGCCTTCTGGGTCAGGTTCTGGTTGGTCGACCAGTAGAAGACCTGTATGAAGATCATCCCCGTCAGCAGGGTCTGCCACGGGATCGGGCTGTCCGGCCCGCCGATCATCGTCAGGCGTTCGGCCGGGACGCCGGTGGCGATGTCCCAGTCCACCGCCGCAAGCGCGAGCACCACGATCAGCAGCGCCAGCCCGAGGATGCCGATGCCCGACCACGTGTCCATCACCGCCACCGCGCGCAAGCCGCCGAAGACGGTATAGGCCGCCGAGATCGCCGCAAGGATCGCGGCGAAGGCGAGCAGCGGCACCCCCTCGCCGAACAGCGACTGCATGAACAGGCTGCCCGAATAGAGCGCCGCCGGAAGATAGATCAGCACGTTGCCGGCGAGGAACAGCGCCGAAATCAGCGTGCGGATGCTGCGCCCGCCATAGCGCTTTTCCAGCAGCTCGGTGACGGTGGTGCACTGCGCGCGATAATAGACCGGCACGAACACATAGGCGAGGATCACCAGCCCGAAGAAGCCCGCGATTTCCCACCATGCCAGCAGCAGCATCTGGTTGCCGTTCATCCCCACCAGCTGATCGGTGGACAGGTTGGTGAGCGTGATCGCACCGGCCACGAACAGCCAGCTGAGCTTGCCCCCCGCCAGATAGACATCCTTGCGCGATCCATCATGCTTTTCGCGTCGGATGGTGAGCCATGTCACCAGCCCGATGACCGCCGTCACGCCGAGGCAGACGGCAATCTGGATCAGGCTGTTGCCTGTCCCCCCGGACATCACAGCTTGCGACATTGTGCGCTTTCCCCTCTCTTGCTGGGCGGTTACAGCGCATTGGCGGGTGCCGGACAAGCCTTGGGGCGATAATCATCACCGGCAGGGGAGAGGGAATTGCGCGCTAGTCCGGTATTTGCACGGCTCGACGGGGATCGCACCAGTGTGGTCTGGATGGCCTGCGGGGATGCGCTCGATTGCCTCTATCTCGGCCCGCCGCTTGCAGCGGACGAAGATCTCGTCGCGCTATCCAATGCCGCCTCGCGCGGGCGGCACGAAAACCAGCCCGATATTCCCCCGACAGGAGGCCTGCTGCCCGATCCGCGCACCGGCTGGCGCGGGCCGCTGCTGGCGGAATTCGCACAAGACCGCGCGCCCGTGATCCCGCGCTGGACGGGGCTGAAGATTGAGACCTCACCCGACCGTCAAACCATCGGTGCCGGCTGGCGGGACGAGGACCTCGCCCTGACCTTGTCGGTCAGCTGGACGATAGGCGCAGGCGACGTCATCACCACGCGCACGCAGTTCCTGAACGCCGAAGATCGCGGGCTCCGCGCCACCCGCTGCGCATCACTGCTGCTGCCATTGCCGCGCGGGTTCGATCACGTCACCCACTTCGCCGGGCGCTGGGCGGACGATATGCGGGCCGAGCGCGTTCGCCTGACCCGTGCCGGTCTCGGCTGGGCCTCTCGCGGGGGCAAACCGGGCTTCGCAGGCGGAGACTGGCTGGTGTTCGACGACGCGGGGAGCGGCGCGCAGCTCGGCTTCCACATCGCTGCGACCGGCGATCACGAAGTGCGGATCGAGCGCAATGACGATGGCGATGCCACGCTGGTCGCCGAAACGCCGATCCCTGCACCGGGCGCGTCGATGTTCACTACGCCCGACGCGCTGATCGCCTGGGCGCCTGATCCGGACACCCTTACCCACGCTTTCCACATCAACGCCCGCGAGCGCCTCACACGGCAGTACCCCAACCCGCCGCGCGAACGGCGGGTCCACTTCAACACCTGGGAAGCCTGCGCCTTCGACTTCGACGAAGCCCGCCTGATGCGGCTTGCCGAGGATGCCGCCGCCATCGGTGCGGAACGCTTTGTGCTGGATGACGGCTGGTTCAAGGGCCGCAGCTCAGACCGCGCCGGGCTGGGCGACTGGACGCCCGATCCCGTCCGCTTTCCGAATGGCCTCGGCCCGCTGATTGCGCGGGTCAAGGCGCTCGGCATGGATTTCGGCCTGTGGGTCGAGCCGGAGATGGTCTCGCCCGACAGTGACCTCTACCGCCGGCATCCCGACTGGTGCCTGCACGCCGAAGATCGCGACCGGTCGACGATGCGCGGGCAACTGGTGCTCGACATCGCCAGGCCGGAAGTGAGCGGCTTCCTGTTCGAACGTCTCGATGCCCTGCTCGCGCAGCATCGCATCGCCTACCTCAAATGGGATCACAACCGCGACCTGTTCCCGGCCGCGGGCAAGCAGGTCCGGCAGACCCTTGCCCTATACGATCTGCTGGACCGGTTGCGGCAGGCGCATCCGCAGGTGGAGATCGAAAGCTGTTCAAGCGGCGGCGGGCGCATCGATTTCGGCATCATGCGTTACTGCCACCGCGTCTGGCCTTCGGACAACAACGATCCGGTCGAACGCGCGCGGATCATGCGGAGCTGGTCGCAGTTCCTCCCTCTCGAAGTGCTGGGCAACCACGTCGGCCCCTCGCCCAATCCGATCACCGGGCGGCGCACGGAGATGGACTTCCGCGCCAAGGTGGCGCTGTTCGGGCACATGGGGGTCGAGGCCGATCCGGGCGCGATGAGCGAGCACGAACGCAGCGTGCTGGCCGCCCACATCGCGCTCTACAAGGCATGGCGCGGCGTGCTCCATGCAGGCGACTGGTACGGGCTCGACCACCCCGATCCGGGCATCTTCGCGCAGATGGTCGTGCATGGCGACAAGGCGTTGGCGCTGGCCGCGCAGACCTGCTTTTCCGCCGCCTTCGACACCGCGCCGCTGCGTCTGGAAGGGCTGGAGGCCGATGCAATCTACCGGGTCACCCTGCCGCGCCCGTGGCCGGGCAAGGCCTCGCTCTACCTGCCCGACTGGCAGACATGGGAAAGCGGCCTCACCCTGTCGGGCCGGGCGCTTATGACGCAGGGGATTGCCCTCCCCCTCACCCATCCCGAAACCGCCTGGGTGATCGCGCTGGAGAGATTGCCGCAATGAAGCTCGGCTGCTGCTACTATCCCGAACATTGGCCCGAAGACCTGTGGACCGAGGACGCGCGCCGGATGGCGGCGATGGGCCTGCAACTCGTGCGGATCGGCGAATTCGCGTGGAGCCGGATCGAGCCCGAGCCGGGCCGGTTCGACTGGGGCTGGCTCGACCGCGCAATCGACACGCTCGCGGGGGCGGGCCTCGAAATCATCCTCGGCACCCCTACCGCGACCCCGCCCAAGTGGCTGGTCGATAGCATGCCCGACATGGTCGCCATCGACGAACAGGGCCGCCCGCGCGGCTTCGGCTCGCGCCGGCATTACTGCTTCTCGCACCGGGGCTACCGCGCCGAGTGCCGCCGCATCGTCACCGCGCTGGCGGAGCGTTACGGGACGCATCCGGCGATCGTCATGTGGCAGACCGACAACGAATATGGCTGCCACGACACGGTGCTGAGCTTCTCCGGGGCCGCCGCCGCCGCCTTCCGCGGGTGGCTGGAGGCGCGCTACGGCAACCCGGCGGCGCTCAATGCTGCCTGGGGCAACGTGTTCTGGAGCATGGAATATCGCAGCTTTGCCGAGGTCGATCCGCCGCACCTCACCGTCACCGAGGCGAACCCCGCGCACTGGCTCGACTATCGCCGCTTCGCTTCGGACGAGGTCGCGAGCTTCAATCGCGAACAGGTGGAGATCCTGCGCGCCCGCTCTGCGGGGCGTGACATCACGCACAACTTCATGGGCTTCTTCACCGAGTTCGATCACCATGATGTCGGCCGCGACATCGACGTGGCGACGTGGGATTCCTATCCGCTCGGCTTTCTCGAACAGTTCTGGTTCTCGCCGGACGAAAAGCGCGCCTATCTGCGGCAGGGCCATCCCGATATCGCCGCCTTCCACCACGACCTGTATCGCGGATGCTCGAAGGGCCGCTGGGGGGTGATGGAACAGCAGCCCGGCCCGGTGAACTGGGCGCGCTTCAACCCCGCGCCGCTGCCGGGCATGGTCGCGCTGTGGACGCTCGAAGCGGCGGCGCACGGGGCCGAGTTCACCTCCTATTTCCGCTGGCGGCAAGCCCCCTTCGCGCAGGAACAGATGCATGCCGGGCTGCTGCGCCCCGACAGCAGCGAGGCCGAGGCCGCGCCCGAGGTGCGCGCGGCCGCCGCGGCGCTGGCCGAGATCGGCCCGCAGCAGACGGCCCCGGCACAGGTCGCGCTGGTATTTTCCTACGAGGCAGCGTGGACCATCGGCATCCAGCTGCAGGGGCAGAGCTTCCGCTATCTCGAACTGGTGTTCGAATGCTACTGCGCGCTCAGGCAGCGCGGGCTCGATGTCGACATCGTGGCGCCGGGGGCGGACCTCGCGGACCACGCGATGGTGGTGGTGCCCAGCCTGCCGATCCTTCCGCAAGGCTTTGCGGACAGGCTGGCGGCTCTCGATTGCCCGGTCCTGCTGGGGCCGCGCTCGGGCAGCAAGACGGCGAGCTTCGCCATTCCCGGCCGCCTTGCCCCCGGCGATCTCGCGCGCCTCGTGCCCATTACCGTCACCCGGGTCGAATCCTTGCGCGACGGCGTGAGCGAACCCGGCGGTGGGGGAGAGGATGGCTGGGCCGTCACCCGCTGGCGCGAGGATGTGACGAGCGACCTTGCTCCCGAACTTGCCGATGCCGCGGGGCGCGGGGTGATCTATGGCAAGGGCAACATCCGCTATTGCGCGATCTGGCCCGACCGCGCGCTGCTGCGCCTTCTGGTCGAGCGCATGGCGCAGGAGGCCGGGCTGCCGCTGATCGACCTGCCCGAAGGCATCCGCGTGCGCCGCAGCGCCAGCCACGCCTTCACCTTCAATTACGCCGCCGAGCCGGTATTCGTGCCGCATCTGGGCATCACCCTCGCGCCGGCAAGCTGGCACGTCGAAGCGCTGTGATCAGCCCTCGGCCAGCAGCCTTGCGTAGTGATCGCGAAGGGTCTCGCTGCCGAATTCGGGGGTGAGTTCGGCGGAATAGGCGCCGGTTTCAGGGTCGAGCACCAGCATGCTCTCGGTCGCATAATAGCGTGCGATGCGGGCATATTCGGCCTTCTCGGCGAACCAGTCCGAAAGTCCGGCGCCCAGCGCCAGCACCCTTTCGGCATGGTCGAACAACCGGGGCGAGACCGATCTGAAGCGCGGCGCCCTGCCCGCCACCTCGAACAGCAACTCGCCCTGTTCGCGCAGGCTGATCGCCGGGCCGGGGCCGCCGATCGGCAGGATGCGGCCGCTGGTTTCGGGATTGTCGATGCAGGCGGCGATGAAGCGCGCAAGATCGTCGTCGCTGATCGGCTTGCAGCGGGTCAGCTCGCCATCGCCGAAGATCAGGAACGGTTTGCCCGCCTTGACCCGCCGGACCTGGCCCGAGAGCGATTTGAAGAAGGCGGTCGGGCGCACGACGGCATAGTCGATCCCGCTCGCCGCCAGCTTCGCCTCGAAGGCGAGCTTGGCGTGCTGGAAGGCAAGCAGCGGCTTCTGCACGCAGATCGCCGAAAGCAGGATGAACTGCCGCGCCCCCGCGTCCTGCGCCGCCTCCAGCAGCGCGAGATTGGCGGCGTGGTCGACCGCCTCTGCATCCTTGGGCGCGCCGCTGCGCGAGGCGATGCAGGAGATCACGCAGGTCGGCGCGGCGCCGCGCATCGCCGCCGCCAGCCCGGCCCCGTCCGACAGCGCCGCACGGACGATCCGCGCCCCGGAAAGCTCGCCCGGCACCACCCCGCCGCCGCCGGGCCGCAGCATTGCGGTGACGTCATGCCCGTCCGCCACCAGCCGCCGCACGACCGCCCGCCCGATCGTCCCGCTTGCCCCGGCGACGAGGATGCGTGGAGATGATGAAGCCGCCTCGATCATCCCCGCACACTAGCGCGGCGGCGATGGCGGTCAAACGCGCGATGTCGGCAGGTTGGCCCGCCCTCCGGACGGCGGCGCAAGCCATGCATCCGGTGCGAGTTCACACCAGCGCGCGTGTCTTGCAGGTCGCACCTGCCGCGGTTGCGGCGAAAGGTTACGCGAAAAACCGGAAATACGGGCTCATGGATTACGGATGCTGCCATCGCCGTCCGGGATCGCGATGAAGGGGCCGCCGAGTTGCTTGCTCAGCTGAAACGCATTGCCAAGGGCCTGCTGGCGATCGGATGGACACGCGCGCTGTTATTTCCCTGCCGTTAAGAGGCATTTGGGGCCACCAGCAGGAACGCCAAGCGCCGCCGAGAGCCGATTCAATCCGCAGGAGCTGCGGAGTTCCGAGGCGTCCAGCGATGTCGGGGAATGGGTGGGTGGTGCCGCTTACAGGACTCGAACCTGTGGCCCCATCATTACGAATGATGTGCTCTACCAACTGAGCTAAAGCGGCATTCCAAGCCGCGAACTAAGCCTTGCGGCCTGTCCGCGCAATCGCAAAAGGTGGAGGCCCGAGCCGGAATCGAACCGGCGTATACGGATTTGCAGTCCGCTGCGTCACCACTCCGCCATCGGGCCGAGCCGCCCGGGGCGCAAGGCTCCGGACAGAGCGCGCGCACTAGCGATTCGCTGGCGGCTTGGCAATCTGTGATTGGCGTGCAGGCTTACGCAACGTCACTCTGGACCGCGCACCGATCACACGGCAAAGCGCTGGGCCATGACCATCGCCAGCCTGCTCGAACCCGTCACCGGCCAGCCCGGCCCCGCCCGCCTCGACCATGCCCAGGACTGGATGCAGGGCCGCACGCTTTACGGCGGGGCCTCGGCGCTGATCGCCTACACCATGGCCGCCCGCGCCTTCCCCGGCCTCCCGCCGCTGCGCGCGGGGCAGGTCGCCTTCGTCGCGCCGGTGGGCGAGGATATCGCGCTCAGCGCCGAGATCGTGCGGCAGGGCCGCAACGTGACCCAGGTGCGCAGCGAGATCCGCTGCGAGGGCAAGGTGGCGCTCTCCGCCTTCTGGCTGTTCGCCGAGGGGCGCGAGGCCAATGCCGTTCACGCGGCCGAGCCGCTCGCCGACTGGCCGGGCGCACCGGAGGACAATCCGCCCGCGATGCAGGGCCAGGGGCCGAGCTTCGTGCAGAACAATTTCGAGCTGCGCCACGGACAGGCCAAGGGCGTCGATCGCGGCGCGACGGTGCGGCGCTGGGCGCGGCTGACCGAGGCGCACGATCTCGATCCCGTCTCGAAGCTGGTGCTGATGGGCGACGTCATGCCGCCCGGCGCGATGCGGGTGATGCAGCGCATGGGGCCGATCAGCTCGATCAACTGGTCGTTCAACGTGCTCGACCCCGAAAGCCGGTCGCGCGATGGCTGGTATCTGGCCGAGAATGCCAGCCAGCACGCGGCGGCCGGATATTCCTCGGAACGGCTGCGGATGTGGGACGCCGAGGGGCGCCAGGTGCTCGACGGGATCCAGTGCGTGGCGGTGTTCGGCTAGCCCGCCGGACGCCGCGCGCGCCCTACAGGTCCTCGAAGTCGGGCTTGCGGCGCTCCATCTCGGCCATCACCGCCTCGACCTGGTTGCGGCTACGCATGATGGCGTGCTGCTCGATGCTTTCCTCGAGGAGGATCGCGTCGGCATCGCGCTCGAACATGCTGGCCTGGAGCCGCTTGGCGGCGCGGATCGCGTGGGGGTTCTTGTCGGCGATCTGGCGCGCGATCATCAGCGCCCGTTCGCGCGGGTTCTCGTCGAGATGGGTCGCAAGGCCGAGCGAGAGCGCCTCGGCGCCGGTGAATTCGCGGTTGGTGTAGATCAGCTCGCGCAGCACGTCGTCGCGCACCAGCCCGCGCCACAGCACATAGCCGCCCATGTCGGG
>VFQO010002395.1_pt1 | contig 11534 bp, 13 predicted proteins | sample 3512331 | NCBI WGS metagenome assembly VFQO01 (sample SAMN10412371, study PRJNA504923) | tailings metagenome | isolation source: Replicate 3 from Balatoc abandoned mine | place: Philippines: Itogon, Benguet | collected 2017-08-28 | reverse complement strand
TCCCTGCGCTGGGGCAGTGCTGACGGCGAGAGGGGTGGTGGAGACGAGGAGGATCTCCACCAGACGTTTGCAAGTCCTTGTCCCCCAGGGAGTTTTCGGGGCGGATGCGCGGGAAAGTGCGCGTTTTGGACCACCTGATTGGACCACTTTTTAAGCCTATCCGGTGAGTACGCGGGTGGCCCAAGTGGGAGATGCAAGTGGATGCTGAAACCGTCACGTGCGTCGCACGCCACGGCATTCCCGGAACTCCCAACATCTCCCGAACGACTCGCCAGTCCGGCCGCGTTGCCTGGCATGTCTGAGCACCATCGCACGCTTGCAGATGGGGTGAGGCCAGCTCTGTGGGGACTCGTCCATCAACGCCGTTCGTCTCGAATAAGGGTTTTCACCTAGCCTGCAGCTTGTCTGATCAGCGCATGATTGCTACAGCAAATGCAATTGCATATGCACAAGCAAGCAACGCGAATCCAAGGATCCGCAATGCGCCCCACACACGCAACGCGGCGGCTCAAAGCCGACGCGATCAGGAGCAGAGATGAGCAACGACGCGATGAAGAAGGAAAACGAAGCGCTGACGCGGGTAGGCCCCGGCACGCTGATGGGCAACCTCATGCGCCAGTACTGGCTGCCTGCCATGCGCTCGGACGAGCTGGAGGCTGGCGGCAGCCCCGTTCGGCTGCTCCTGCTGGGTGAAAAGCTGATTGCTTACCGCAGCCCCAACGGTGTGGTCGGTGTCATGGATCACCGCTGCCCGCACCGCAACGCGTCGCTCTTCTTCGGGCGCAACGAAGAGGGCGGCATGCGCTGCGTCTATCACGGCTGGCAGTTCGACGTCACCGGCCAGTGCGTTGACGTGCCCAACATTCCGGACGGCGATGCCTTCAAGGCCAAGGTCAAGACCACCGCGTACGCCACGTTCGAGAAGCACGGCGTCGTCTGGGTGTTCATGGGCGACCAGGCCAAGGTGCCGCCGACGCCGAAGATCGAGGTGATGGACGCGGAGGAGGGCGAGATCGAGCTCGAGTTCGCGCAACGCGAATGCAACTACCTGCAGTGCCTGGAGGGTGACATCGACACCTCCCACCTCGCGTTCCTGCACGTGGGCAACGTGGAGCCCGAGCAACTGGCGCCAAGCGATCCGATGAAGTACGTGGTGGCGAACCGCCGCCCCGAGCTCGAAGTGAGCGACGCCCCCTGGGGGACCACCTACTGCGCCTTCAAAGACACCGAGAACGGTGGCAAGTACCTGCGGTTCGCCAACTTCATGTTCCCGTTCTGGAGCCAGGCGCCACAGGGTGAATTCGAGACCAACCTGTTCTCGCGTGCCTGGGTGCCGATGGACGACACGCACACGATGTCCATCACCATGACCTGGAAGAGGCGTCCTCCGACCTTCAAGCCCATGAAGGACGGCAATGAGTTGCCCGGCGTGGCGCCGCTGCAATTGCTGCCCAACAGCACCGACTGGCTCGGACGCTTCCGCACGGCACAGAACCTGGCCAACGACTTCCTGATCGACCGCGAGGCACAGCGCACAAACCGCATCTACACCGGCATCGAGAACATCGGTGTGCAGGATCAGGCGATGACGGACTCCATGGGCGAGATCACCGATCGATCGCGCGAGCACCTCTCGCCGAGCGACATCATGATTGCGCGCACCCGGCGCCGACTGATTCGTGCCGCACGCGATCTGGAGAGCAATGGCACACCGCCTCCTGGCGTCTCGGATCCGTTCGTTTACTACCTTGCGCGCAGCGGTGAGCTCGTTGTTGACAACGCAGAGGACTGGCAAGCGGTCTACGAGGACCGCCTCAAGGAAGCCGTCCGCATCGCAGAAGACGCAGCTTCGCGCTCATGAACCTGGCCTTGCGCAACAGCCACAAGGAAGCAGCCATCATGTTCGAGAACAAAATCGTCGCGATCACGGGAGCGGCCCGCGGCATCGGGGAGGTACTGACCCGTGCTTTCCTTGGGCGAGGCGCCAAGGTGGTGGCGATGGACCTTGCCTGGGATGCGGGCACGCCCCTCCATGAGGACCTGATCGCCGCCGGGTCTTTGCCGGTCACGTGCGACATCACGAGCGATGAACAGGTTGATGGCGCCTTTCAGCTGGCCAAGGATCGTTTCGGGACGATCGACATCCTCATCAACAACGCTGCCATGCGTCAGCGGGACTTCTACCCCCTGACCGGCGCATGCGCCGTACTCGACACCAAGGACGAGCACTGGGAGCGCATGCACCGGGTGAACGTGGTGGGCACCCTGAAGGTGATTCGACGCTTCATCGAGCCAATGAAGGCGCAGCGTAAAGGCAGCGTGATCAACGTGTCCGCGAACGGAAGCCTGACGCTGGACCTTGGCGGCGGAGTCAGCGCCGGTAATCACTCCGAGTACCTGAATCAGCCTTACGATGCCTCCAAGGCAGCCCTGACCAGCCTCAGCTTCTACCTGGCTGCCGAAGTGAAGCAACACAACGTCGCGGTCAACGTGGTGTTCCCGGGTCCCACCAGAACGACCGGCTCGGACGAGCTCGTCGACGGCCGCAAAGGCCTCGGTTTCATGACGCAGTTGCTGGACGCGGACCACGTCGTTCCCGTCTGCCTGCATCTCGCCGCACAAGACGGCGCAGGTGTGACCGGCCGGGCGTTCGATGTCGTGCCTTGGAACGCGGCCAGGCAAGCAGCACCCGTGGACACGGTTGTCACCGAGGCCGCCTGAGTCATCCGAAGCCGCTGCGCTAACGCACTTCTCAGTCAACCAGATATGCAGACCATGAAAGCCATCGTTGAACGGCAGGAGGACGTCGCCCAGGGCGTGCGCGCCTTCGTGCTGCGTCCGGCCGACGACGCGGTCCTGTTCGATATGGCGAAGCCTGGCGCCCATGTAGATCTGTTTCTTGCAGACGGCATGGTGCGGTCTTACTCGCTGTATCAGCCCGCTGAGAGCGGCGAGCCCTACAAGATTGCCGTGGCGCTGGAGCCTGAGGGCCGCGGCGGCTCAAGGCACATGTTCTCCCGCGTGAGCGCGGGTTCCATGCTGGAAATCTCTCAGCCGAAGAACCACTTCCCGCTCGAAGAGGAGGCCGCGAACTCTGTACTGGTGGCGGGCGGCATCGGTGTGACACCGCTGCTGGCGATGGCCACACGCCTCGCCCGGCTTGGCAAGGCCTGGACGCTGTACTACGCGGCCCGCACCCGAGCGGCCGCCGCTTTCGTCGTCGAACTGGAAAGGTTGGCCTCCACCAGTGGTGGCCAAGTGATCTTCAGCTTTGGCGACGATCCGAATCGACAGCGGCTCGACCTGAATCAGATCTTTGGCCAGGCGCCGCAAGGCACGCACTTCTATTGCTGTGGGCCGAAGCGAATGATCGATGGGTTCCTGGCTGCGGCGGGTCAGCGGCCCTCCGAATTCGTTCACGTAGAGCACTTCGAAGGCGTTGCGCCGACAGGAGCAGAGAAATCCTTCACCGTGCGCCTCGCCCGTTGCGGCAAGGAACTCACCGTGCCCGCCGGGCGAACGATCCTGGAGGTGGTGGAAGAGGCCGGCATTGCGGTCGCACACGCATGCAAGGAAGGTGTTTGCGCTGCCTGCGAGGTGCGGGTGATTCAGGGCATTCCAGATCACCGCGATCTGGTGTTGTCGAAGAAGGAACGTGCACAGAATCAGAGCATGATGATTTGCTGCTCGGGTTCGATTACCGCCGAACTCGTGCTCGACCTCTGAAGGAAACATGCCATGACCGACAAGAAACCGCTGCACCAGATCGACATCACCCGCTATGTCCCGTCCTTGTTGAGTGTGCTCAACAACCGGTTGTCCTCCAGTGCGTCCGATCTGTACCTGCAGAACTTCGATGTCGGTATCAACGAATGGCGAATCATGGTGGTGCTGGCGCGCCAGCCCGGCATCTCGGCCAAGAGCATCTCCGAGCTGGCTGCCATTCACCAGACCGTGATCAGTCGCAGCCTGCGCGAGATGGAGAAGAAGGGATTCATCGCCTTCGACAAGGGACGATGGGAGCGGCTGATCGAGCTCACCCCAACGGGTGCCGCCACCTACGAGAAGGTGCTCAAGATCGCGCTACAGCGTGAGCAACTCCTGCTTGACGGGTTCAGCGAGTCGGAGCGAGAGCATCTGATCGACTTTCTGCGGCGCATGAACGCGAACGTGGCGCTTGTGGATTCCCTCAAGCCCAACCAACCCTGACCCGGAGTGCATATATGACCCACGTTGCCAAGGAGTCGGCGCATGCGACCGCCTCGTCAATCGAGAATGACCCCGGGCACCGGGTCTGGACCGACGATAGGCTGCTGGGTCACGAGGACATCGACGCCACGCACAAGGAGTTCTACGAGGTGGTGTTCCGGATGTTGACCTGCACCGACGCCACCGCGTGGACTGCATTGCTGGACTTCGAGATCCACGCGCAAGCGCACTTTCGCGAAGAGGAGGACTGGATGCGGGAGTCCGCCTTCCCCTCCCTTGAATGCCACGCCGACGAGCACAACAAGGTGCTGGCCTCCCTGGCCGAAGTCAAGCACGCCATTTCGACCCAAGCCGCGGATCACCGCTTGGTTCACCGGTTCGCCGATCACCTTTTCGCCTGGTTCCCGGGGCATGCCGACTACATGGACTCGGCGCTGGCCACCTGGCTCACCAACAAGCGCTTCGGCGCCAAACCCGTGGTAGTCAAGCGACTTGCGTTTGCCTGATTGCCGAATCCTTTCCGCCCCCACACCACCCGTCAGGAGACAAATCATGCGCAGACGTTCGATTCTCAAGGCCACGGCCTTGGCACCCTTGGCAGCTCCCTTTCTGAACCTTCACGCTCAAGAGGTTCACCGGCTTCGCTTCAGCACGTTCATGCCCGCCTTGTCGAACGTCTACGCGAACATCCACAAGCCCTGGATGGACGCGATCGAGAAGGACTCTGCCGGCCGGATCAAGTTCGAACCCTATCCGTCCATGCAGTTGGGTGGCGCTCCCGGACAGCTGTTCGACCAGGCCAAGGACGGCGTTGCCGACATCAGCTTCACCATCTCCGGCTATGCACCGGGCCGCTTTCCCATGATCGAGGTCTTCGAGTTGCCGTTCATGACCTATGACGGCGAAGGCTCCTCCCGGGCCTTGTGGGAATACTTCAAGACCCATGCGCAGAGCGACTTCAAGGAAGTGCACGTGTTGGCGTTGCACATGCATGGCCTGAACGTGGTGCACATGAAAACCAAGTTGCTGAAGTCGGCCGACGACTTCCGTGGCATGAAGATCCGCGGTGCCACGCGCGTTGCGACCCAGATCATCAGCGCCCTGGGCGCCGTCCCCGTCGGCATGCCCCTTCCGCAGATTCCGGACGCCCTGTCCAAGAGTGTGATCGACGGGGCCATCGTTCCCTGGGATACGGTGCCCCCGGCAAAGCTGCAGGAACTGACCCGCTTCCACACCGAGTTCGCTCCTGGCACGCCTGGTTTCAACAATGCGACGCAGTTCATGGTGATGAACAAGCGTCGCTATGAGTCGCTGCCTGCTGATCTGCGTCAGATCATCGACCGGCATTCGGGCATGGACTTCTCCGGCTTGTCAGGGCGCATCATCGCCGGCGGCGACGACGCGGTGCGTCAGGACGTGCAGAAGCGCGGTAACTCGGTGCACGTCATGGGCAAGGCGGAGACCGATGAGTTCAGGAAGAAGATGGCTCCCGTCACCGACGCCTGGATCAAGTCGATGGACAGTCGCGGCCTGGATGGCAAGAAGCTCTACGAAGCCGCCACCGCACTGGTTCAGAAGCACCGCATCAAAGTCTGATCCACAGCTAGTCACGAGGGCGCTGGGTTAACGACCTTGAGTCGTGGGCCCGGCGCGTCTGCGCATGAATCACCTGATCGCATCCGCCTATCGACTGGCTGGTTACTCGGCCTTGTTTGGCGCCGCGCTACTCCTGGCCGTCACGATCATGATTGTCGTGAGCGTCTCCGGCCGCGCGCTCATCTCCATCGGCCTGGGCCCCGTGCCCGGCGACTTCGAACTGGTCGAGGTCGGCACCGCGATCGCGGTGTTCTTCTTCCTGCCCTGGACCTACCTCAAGGGCGGCCACGCCACGGTGGACCTGCTGTACATGCACCTGCCCCAATGGGGCAAGAAAGCCATCGTGATCGTGAGCGACCTGCTCATGCTGGCCGTGTGGCTCATCATGACCTGGAAGCTCTACGAAGGCATGCTGGAGAAGAAGGAGTACCTGGAGACCACCTTCATCCTGGCCATGCCGATCTGGTGGGCCTACGCGGCCTGCCTGGTGGGTGCGGTGATCGGCTGCCTGGCTTACATCGCCAAGACGCTCACGCTGTTCGGCATCGGCAAGGAGCCGGCCGGCTGGACGACCGAAGCGGGGGTGCACTGATGAGCGGCATCGAACTCGCGGCCTGGTCGTTCCCGATCCTGCTGCTGATGATCTTCGTGCGCGTGCCCATCGGGCTCGCGATGCTGGTGTGCGGCCTGGGTGGCGCCTGGATGATCTACGGCAGCGCCACGCCGATCCTCAACCAGCTCAAGCAGGTGACGTACAGCACCTTCTCCAACTACAACCTGTCGGTGATTCCGCTGTTCCTGCTGATGGGGCAGTTCGCCGCGCTGGGCGGGCTGTCGCAGGCGCTGTTCAAGGCCGCCGAGGCCTGGATCGGCCACCGCAAGGGCGGTGTCGCCATGGCAGCGGTGGGCGCGTGCGCCGGCTTCGGCGCCATCTGCGGCTCGTCCCTGGCCACGGCGGCCACCATGGGCCAGGTGGCGCTGCCCGAGCTCAAGCGCGCCGGCTACGCGGGCGGCATCTCCACCGCCACGCTGGCCGCTGGCGGCACGCTGGGCATCCTGATCCCGCCCTCGGTGGTGCTGGTGATCTACGCCATCCTCACCGAGCAGAACATCGCCAAGCTGTTCCTGGCGGCCTTCGTGCCGGGCATCCTGGCGGCCATCGGTTATGTGATCGTGATCGCCATCTACGCCCGCGTGCGCCCGCAGGAGATGGGCACCATTCCGCCCATTCCCATGGCTGCGCGCTGGAAGGCCACGTTCAAGGTCTGGCCCGTGCTCACCATCTTCCTGGCGGTCGTCGGCGGCATCTACATGGGCATCTTCACGCCCACCGAAGGCGCGGCCGTGGGGGCCTTCGGCACCGGCGTGGCGGCCTGGGCCTCGGGCGGGCTGAACGCCAGGACGCTCAAGGGCGCGGTGCTGGGCACCGCGGTGGCCACCGGCATGATCTTCATGATCGTGCTGGGTGCGGGCCTGTACAACACCTTCCTGGCGCTGTCGCAACTGCCGCAGGAAGCGGCGCAGATGGTGGCCGGCCTGGGCCTGAGCCCGATCGTGGTGCTGGTGGCCATTCTGGTGATCTACGTGATCCTGGGCTGCTTCATGGACTCGCTGTCCATGATCCTGCTGACCATTCCCGTGTTCTTCCCGGTGGTGACCGCGCTCGATTTCGGCATGAGCCCGGAGCACTTCGCGATCTGGTTCGGCATCCTGGTGCTGATCGTGGTGGAGGTGGGGTTGATCACACCACCGGTGGGCATGAACCTGTTCGTCATCAACAGCATGGCCAAGGACGTGCCCATCATGGCGACCTACCGCGGTGTCCTGCCCTTCGTGGCGAGCGACTTCATCCGCACCGCGATCCTGGTGGCGTTCCCGGCCATCGTCACTTTCGTGCTCTGAACCAACCCAGCGAGGTCAAGAGAGACGCATTCGGGCAGCGACGTTACCTCAAGCGCATGTACGCTGACATTGCAGGTGCCAGAACACATCAGGTCGGAGGAGGGCGCGTTTCAGTCCCCCCTGACTCTAGGTCACAGCGCTACGAATTCCCGGGGGCAGCGCAGCCCGGACGTACTCGTCGATATCCGCCGCACGAGCACCGCCCGCGACGTGCGAGAGGCGCTGGTGACTCGCGCCTACGCGGTAGGAACCGTCGTCATACCACTGGGCCACTGGCGTAGTGTGCCCACATGCCGCCGATGCGTTTGGCTGCCTCTGCACGCACGTCTATGGGCGCGAGTATCTCGATCCAAGGGCCCATGCTCAGAAGGAAGGGCATTAGCAGAATCGTGTTCGGTACCGTGGCTGTCACGATGTGCCAGGGCTCGTCCGCCAATGGCAAGGTCTCTTCCTGATCGTTTGCCATCGGCCGCTCCCTGAAGTGGTAGATCGCCTCTGGTGCCACGCGCAACTTGAGTTGAACTGGCGAGACCTTGGCGTCGAGCACATGGCTGAACTGGTGTGAGTCGACGATGTATTGCTGGAGGTCGAACTCGGGCCTATGCTGCGCCTGCTTGAAGTGCACGTCCGCATCGGTCATGCGCTGCAACGCAAAGTGCCGAGGCGTGTCACTCAGGCCCTTCGCCTTGGAGCGCCGAGGCATCGATGAGTCGTTGTTCTTCGTCCAAGCCAACAGTTCGGTGCTATCGGCGCGGCGCGTCAGTTCGACCTGGGCATTCCACTACCGTCTGAAGATCCAAGCAGCACTGGCCGATTGAGATCGGCGCAGCCAGCCTGCCCCACTCATTGCAACAGTGACCAGGTCAAACGCCACAGGTCGCCAACGACCAGGTCAGGGCGCACCATGCAGTAAACCAATGAGCCTGTACCGCTCGGGGTTCACGAGGCTGATACGCTTACAGGGCCTTCAACGGGGGAAGATTCATTGGCTGAAACTCGATTTATCTCTAAGCTGATATGAACCAGTTCCTCGTGAACGCCCAGTAGTCGTTTGAAGTCAGCCGGTTCGGCATCGCTGGCCGTGACCAGCGCAACGATGCAGGCGTACTGCCCGCGACCGACGCGCCACACATGCAGATCACTGATGACGGCTGGCGGCGGCGCAAGCCATCCCGATTGAGGACCGCGGCCTCCTCTGCATGTTCAAGGACGGCAAGATGGCCAAGGAAGACCGGTGCGGGCGAGCCCAATACCTGCGTGGCGGCGACACCCTGCAAACCGCGGATGGCAAGCAGATCATTGCCGTCAGCAATGAAGTGGATCGCCTGGGCTACTTGCTGAACAAAGGACACAGCGAGAAATGATGTCTGGTCGCTGCTGATGGCGTTATCTGATCGAAAATTCGAGTGAGAAGGTGTTGACTCCTGCGCCAGAGCGCACCTTCACGTCTCCTTTATGCGCCCGCATGATGGCCTTGGTGATCGGAAGGCCCAATCCCACCCCGTCCTCCTCACCACGGCTCCTTCCGGGGCTCAAGCGAACAAAGCGATCAAAAAGCGCCGCCTGGGCGGCGCTGGCAATTTCATCCCCCGAGTTGGTCAGCGCAAGACGCACCAACTCGTTGCTTGCTTCGACCCTGATGCTTACCGTTGTCTTCGGGCGAGCATGCCGAACGGCGTTGGACAAGAGGTTGCTGATCGCACGGCGAATCATCAGGCGATCACCTGAAACCGCGCCTTCTCCGCTGACCTTGATGGTCAAGCCTTTCTCGCTGGCGATAGCTTCGTAGAATTCCACGACAGCACTCGATTCCGTAACGAGATCCACGTGGTCCCTGGACGGCAACGCATGCAGGTTTTCGGTCTTGGCCAGAAAGAGCATGTCAGAGATGGTGCGTGCCAGACGCTGCAACTCCTCCGACAGGGTGGCCAGGCTGTTGCGATAGTCGGCCGAGGAACGCGACTGGGCCAAAGTGACTTGGGCCGCGGTCAGGAGATTGCTCACCGGCGTTCGCATCTCGTGCGCGAGATCCGAAGAAAAGGCGCTGAGTCGGTCAAAGTCGCGCTGAAGACGATCGAGCATGTCGTTGAGCGATTGAGCGAGTTCACGCATTTCCTTGGGGACGCTCTCCACCGGCATGCGCTCACCTAGTCGGCGTGCGCTCAGGCTCTCCGCTCTCGCCTTCATCGCGGTCAGCGGCTTGAGGCCTCCACGGCTGGCCAACCACCCCAGCAGAGTGCCGACGATCACGGAGAAAAGCACGTAACCAGCAATTTTGACTGTCAAGGCATCGAGAAAATGTCGGTGATGGCTCGTATCGATGGCGGCAATCACAGAGACCTTTTCTTTCCTTGTGTTGTTTAGATCAAGAGAGAAGTGCTGCGCATACAAGCTGCTGGACGCGTCTTGCCATACCAGCCCTTGTGGCTTGAGCTCGAGCGCTGACAATAAGCCAACAGGGAGTTGGATGTCCCCTTGTTCGAAAATCGTTCCCGAAGCACCTGTGACTCTGATGTACAGGCCTTGATGCCCGTGTGTGCTTGTACCGAGCCGGCTGCGCAGCTCTTCTTCCGATGGACTTTCTCGGATCACATCCTCTACGAGATGAACCTTGTCGGTCATAAGAGCCTGATCAAGTTCGACAAAGTGAGCGCTGGTCTCTCGGAACATGAGTACCGAAAATCCAGCCAGGATGAGCGCTACGACGCCAGCGAAAAGAACCGTCAACCGGGCGGTTAGAGACATCCCCAAGCCCCTCGTTCACTGCTCGGGTTCGTCAAGCACGTAGCCCATGCCACGCACCGTCTGCAGCAGCTTGACATCAAAACCGTCATCGATCTTTGCTCGTAGTCTTCGAATGGCCACGTCGATCACATTGCTGTCGCTGTCAAAGTTGATGTCCCAGACGAGAGAGGCAATCAGCGTGCGGGGCAACACTTCACCGCGGCGACGGATAAAGAGTTCAAGCAGTCCGAACTCTTTGGCGGTCAGGTCTACTCGGCGTCCCGCGCGGGTGGCCCGACGACGAACCAGATCGAGGGTAAGGTCGGCGACCTGCAGTGAGGTCGCCTCCTGAATCTGGTTGCCGCGCCGAAGGATGGTCTTGATGCGAGCAAGCAGTTCGGAGAATGAGAAGGGCTTGACCAGGTAGTCGTCCGCGCCCAACTCCAACCCCTTGACCCGATCCTCGACGCTGTCGCGGGCGGTGAGAAAGAGCACCGGGAGCTGACGCTTCTTACGTTTGAGCGAGTTCAGCACAGACCATCCGTCTATGCCGGGCAGCATGACATCCAAGATGACAAGGTCGTACTCAACCTCGGTGGCTTCGTGCAGGCCATCGACGCCGTTGCGGGCCAGCTCAGCGTAGTAGCCCGCCTCCCGCAGCCCTTGCTTCAGGTACTCGCCCGTATGGGCTTCGTCTTCAACGATGAGGATTTTCACGCAGCGGCTCTTTTCATGAGCGCAGTTTGCCACGCCATTAACGCCAATGCGCTGAGCAACTGTCGGGCGCCAGCGCGCGCCTCTCTCGTATCGGCAGTTTTCAGCGATCGCTTGACCTCCCGTGGCAACGCCGGGAAGCGCTTGCGCAGTTCCTCTGGCACGACCCAGCGGAAGTACCAGATGCCGTGGCGGCTCTTGAAGATGTGATGGGCTTGAGGGCGCATGCGGATGCACGATTTGGATCACCTGGATGGATCACTTCGCGCACAGCCGCCCTGGAAAAGAAAAAAGGCCTTGTGAAACAAGGCCTTGCGGAATTTTTGGTGGAGACGAGGAGGATCTCCACCAAACGTTTGCAAGTCCTTGTTCCCCAGGTAGTTTTCGGG
>VFQO010002394.1_pt1 | contig 11538 bp, 9 predicted proteins | sample 3512331 | NCBI WGS metagenome assembly VFQO01 (sample SAMN10412371, study PRJNA504923) | tailings metagenome | isolation source: Replicate 3 from Balatoc abandoned mine | place: Philippines: Itogon, Benguet | collected 2017-08-28 | reverse complement strand
GGATCATCGCCGACAGCGACACGCCGGTGGGCGCGGCGCGGCGGCTGATCGTGCCGGGGCGCGGCGATTTCCTGCTCGAAAGCGTCGAGGGCGGCGAGGTGCGCGGGCGCTACAGCCTGCTCGGCCTCGATCCCGATCTGGTGTTCCGCGCCAAGGGAGCGGACGCCGCGATCAACCGCAACTGGAAGCACGATCCCGACGCTTTCGCCCCGCTTCCCGGCGACGCTCTGGCGGAACTGCGGGCGCTCGCTGCCGCCTGCCGCATCGCTCCGATGCCCGAAGGCCTGCCGCCCGCTCTCGCCTGTCTGGTGGGCTATTTCGGCTACGAGACGATCGGGCTTGTCGAAACCCTGCCGCGCGCCGCCCAGAGCACGCTCGACCTGCCCGACATGCTGTTCGTGCGGCCCACGGTCATCCTCGTCTTCGACCGGCTGAGCGATGCGCTGTTCGCCATTGCGCCGATCTGGGAGGCGGCCGATCCCGAAGCTGCGGTGGCCCAGGCGGGTGAGCGGATCGATGCGACGCTGAGCCGGCTCGGCAGCGCCATGCCCGCCGAGGCTGGCGGCGGCGCGCTGCCTGCGAGCCTGCCCGACCTTGCCCCGGTCATCGCGCCCGATGACTACAAGGCGATGGCGCTCGCGGCCAAGGACTACATCGTGGCGGGCGACATCTTCCAGGTCGTGCTGGCGCAGCGGTTCACCTGCCCCTTCACCCTGCCCCCGCTGGCGCTCTACCGCGCGCTGCGGCGGGTCAATCCCTCGCCCTTCCTCTATTTCCTCGACCTGCCCGGCTTCGCGCTGGTCGGCTCCTCGCCCGAGATTCTCGTGCGGGTGCGGGACGATGAGGTGACCATCCGCCCGATCGCCGGAACGCGTCCGCGTGGAAAGACGCGCGAGGAGGATGACGGCAACGAGGCGAGCCTGCTGGCCGATCCCAAGGAACGGGCCGAGCATCTCATGCTGCTCGATCTCGGGCGCAATGATGTGGGCCGGGTGGCGGCGGCGGGGACGGTCGAGGTGACCGACAGCTTCACCATCGAACGCTACAGCCACGTCATGCACATCGTCAGCAATGTCGTGGGCCGGCTCGATCCGGCAAAGGACGCGCTCGATGCGCTGTTCGCGGGCTTCCCGGCCGGCACGGTCTCGGGCGCACCCAAGATCAGGGCGTGCGAGATCATCGCCGAACTGGAGCCTGAAACGCGCGGTGCCTATGCCGGGGGCGTCGGCTATTTCGCGCCCGACGGCAGTCTTGATAGCTGCATCGTGCTGCGCACCGCGGTGGTGAAGGACGGGGTGATGCACGTGCAGGCGGGCGCGGGGATCGTCGCCGATTCCGACCCCGATTACGAACTCGCCGAATGCCGCGCCAAGGCCGGCGCGCTGATCGCCGCCGCGCGCGAGGCGGTGCGGGTGGCGGGCGAGCCGGGGTATGGCCAATGACAGCGATAAGGAACGCGGCGATGCGCAGCTTGCGCCATGCGGCGGCAGTGATCCTTGCGCTTTGCGTCATGCTGGGCCTGCCGCTTTCGGCGGCCAAGGCCGAAGACTGGCTTGCCAGGGCGCAGGAGCACACCATCGTGCTCAAGGATTTCTCCTTCGGCACCGGCGAGACCCTGCCCGCCATCACCATGCACGTGCTGACCCTTGGCGAGCCGCGCCGCAATGCTGCGGGCGAGATCGAGAATGCGGTGATGCTGCTGCACGGGACCGGCGGCAATGCGACATCGCTGCTGCAACCCCATTTCGGCGACGCGATGTTCGGCCCCGGTCAACCGCTGGACATCAGCCGCACCTTCATCATCTCGCCCAGCAATCTCGGCCATGGCAAGAGCAGCAAGCCGAGCGACGGGCTGCGCGCTGCCTTTCCGCGCTATGATTACGACGACATGGTGCGCGCCCAGCACCGGATGCTGACGGAAGGCTTCGGCATCACCCGGCTCGACATGATCATCGGCACCTCGATGGGCTGCATGCATTCCTTCGTGTGGGGGCCGATGTATCCCGGTTTCGTCCGCCGCTATGTCCCGCTCGCCTGCAACGCGGTCGAGATCGCGGGGCGCAACCGCGTAATGCGGCAGATGGTGATCGACGGGTTCCGCAACGATCCGGCCTATAATGGCGGCAATTATGCCGATCCCGCCGATCTCAAGGTCGGTCAGGCGCTTGCGGCCAACATCCTGCTGATGGCGGGCAGCAATCCCTATCGCATGGATGTCGAGCTGCCGACCCGCGCGGCCGCAGAACAGTTCTACGCGCAGCGCAGCCGCCTTGCCACGGCCAATCCGGTCGATCCCAATGATACGATCTACCAGTTCGATGCCTCGCGGAACTACAATCCGGCGGCGCGTCTGCACCTGATCACCGCGCCGGTGCTGTGGATCAATTCGGCGGATGATTTCATCAACCCGCCCGGCCTTGGCAATCCGGCCGCGCTCGCCGCGACCATGCCGCGCGCCCGGTTCGTGCTGATCCCGCCGAGCGCGCAGACCTATGGCCACGCAACCCACAGCCGTCCGCACATCTGGATGGATGAATTCCTGCGCTTTCTTGAAGAAACCCGATGATGAGTCGGCCCCTCATCCTGCTGGCCACGCTGTCAGCCACGCTCGCAGCCGCCGCCTGTTCCGAGCCGCCTGCAGGCGAGCCGCTGATGCGCGCCGCGCTCGACGGGTCGACCCCCGCCGAGGGCACGGCATCACCCTCGCCTTCGGCCAGCGTCGCAGCGGATTCAGCCTGCCGCAAGGCGGTGTTCGAGGAGGTGGCGCTTACCCACTGCATCGCCGATCCGGCCACGCACCGCATTAATATGGCGAACCTCGGGCCGGACAAGCAGCCGTTCGGCTCGCTCAGCGCCTTTGCCGCCAGCGTCGATGCGGGGGCAATCGCCTTTGCCGTCAATGGCGGGATGTATGGCGATGATCTGAAGCCCATCGGCTACTATGTCGAAAAGGGCGAGCGATTGTCGGAACTCGATCGCAGCAACCGGCCCGAAGGCAACACCTCGAACTTCTACATGAAGCCCAACGGCGTGTTCTTCGGCAGCGGCGGCCAATGGCGCGTGCTGGGAAGCAACACCTTCTTCGAGACCGTGGGCGACCGGCCCGAATTCGGCACCCAGTCCGGCCCGCTGCTGCTGATCGATGGCAAGTTGCACCCGGAAATCCAGGACAACGGCCCCTCGAAAGCGATCCGCAACGGCGTGGGGGTCGATGCGAGCGGCAAGGCGCATTTCGTGCTGTCCGACGCGCCGGTCAGCTTCGGGCAGATGGCACGGTTCTTCCGCGACGAGTTGAAAATCGCCAACGCGCTCTATCTCGACGGGCAGATATCGAGCCTGTGGGACCCGGCCAGCGGACGGCTCGACAAGGGCCGCGTCGGCCCGATCATCGTGGTGACGAAACGCGAGAAGGCAGCCAGCGAATGATACTCGTCATCGACAATTACGACAGCTTCACCTTCAACCTCGTCCATTACCTGATGGAGCTGGGGGCCGAGGTGCGCGTGGAGCGCAATGATGCGCTGACCGCGGTCGAGGCCTTGCGGACCAATGCGGAAGGCTTCCTGATCTCGCCCGGCCCCTGCACGCCCAATGAGGCGGGGGTCAGCTTGGATCTGGTCGCGGCCTGTGCCGACGCGGGCAAGCCCTTGATGGGGGTGTGCCTCGGCCATCAGGCGATCGGCCAGCATTTCGGCGGCACGGTGCAGCGCGGCGGGCTGATGCATGGCAAGACCTCGGCGGTGACGCATGACGGGACGGGGCTGTTCGCTGGCCTGCCCTCGCCCTTCACCGCGACGCGCTATCACAGCCTCGAGGTGGTCGATATTCCGGACGTGCTGATCGCCAATGCCCATGCCGAAACGCCGGGGGCCGACCATCCGAGCGTGATGGGTTTCCGCCATGCGACGCTCCCGATCCACTCGGTGCAGTTCCACCCCGAAAGCATCGCCACCGAGCATGGCCATGCGCTGCTGGCCAATTTCGTCCGCCTGTGCGGGATGGAACCGGTGCTCCCCCAAAGGCTGAACGCATGAGCCTGCTGTCCGATATCACCACCCCGCTTACCGAAGCCGAGGCGGAACGCGCGTTCGGCGTGCTGCTCGACGGTGCGCCGTCGGAACAGGACATCGCCGACTTTCTCATCGCCCTCTCGGCGCGCGGCGAGACCGCGGACGAAATCGCCGGCGCCGCGCGGGCCTTGCGGGCACGGCTGATTCCCATCAGCGCCCCCGAAGGCGCGATCGACGTGTGCGGCACGGGGGGCGACGGGCACCACACCCTCAATGTCTCGACCGCGGTGAGCCTCGTGGTTGCGGCCTGCGGCGTGCCGGTCGCCAAGCACGGCAACCGCGCGGCCAGTTCCAAGGCGGGCGCGGCCGACACGCTCGAAGCCCTGGGCCTCGACATGGACGCCGCCGGACGCACAGCTGAAAAGACGCTGGCCGAAATCGGCATCTGTTTCCTGTTCGCCAAGAACCACCACCCGGCCATGGCGCGCATCCAGCCCATCCGCGTGGCAATCGGCCAGCGCACGATCTTCAACCTGATGGGCCCGCTGTCGAACCCCGCGAAGGTGAAAAGCCAGCTGATCGGCATTGCCCGCCCCGCCTATGTCCCGATCTATGCCGGAGCGATGGCGCGGCTCGGCACCGGCAAGTCGCTGATCGTCTCGGGCGACGAAGGGCTCGACGAATTGAGCCTCGCGGGCGGGAACGAGGTGGCGGTGGTCACCGGCAACGCCTTCACGATGGAGCGATTGGATGCGAGCATTGCCGGATTGCCGCACGCCCCGATCGAAGCGATCCGCGGTGATGATGCGAAGCACAATGCGGCGGCCTTGAAAGCGCTGCTAATGGGCACCCCCGGCCCCTATCGCGATGCGGTGCTGCTCAACGCGGCCGGTGCGCTGACGGTCGCGGGCCGCGGGAACGACTGGACGGAACGCGCCGCGATGGCGGGCGAGGCGCTGGATTCGGGCGCAGCGATGGGGCTGCTCGAACGCTGGATCGAAATGGCAAAGTAGCCACATCCTTGTCATCCCCGCGCAGGCGGGGATCCAGCTGGTTCCGGCTGGTCTCGCGAGGTTAGCTGGATCCCCGCCTGCGCGGGGATGACGAATTCAGATAGTGAAAGTCGAAATGAACAAGCTCGAAGAAATCTGCGCCACCAAGCGCGAGGAAGTCGCCGCCCGCAAGGCTGCCACCACCACCGCCGCGCTCGCCGAAGCTGCCGCCGCGCAAACCACGCCGCGCGGGTTCGAGGCCGCCTTGCGCGCCCGGACCGCCAACGGCTACGCCCTGATCGCCGAGGTCAAGAAAGCCAGCCCTTCCAAAGGCCTGATCCGCGCCGATTTCCACCCTGCCCAGCACGCCGCCTCCTATGAAGCGGGCGGTGCCGCGTGCCTTTCGGTCCTGACCGATGCGCCCTATTTTCAGGGCCATGAGGATTACCTTGTCGCCGCCCGCGCCGCCTGCAGCCTGCCGGTGCTACGCAAGGACTTCATGGTCGACCCATGGCAGTGTCTTGAAGCGCGCAGCATCGGGGCCGACGCGATCCTGATCATCGTCGCCGCACTCGAAGACGCGCAGATGGCCGAGATCGAAGCCGCAGCACGCGAACACGGCATGGACGTGCTGGTCGAGGTCCACGACGAGGCCGAGATGGCCCGCGCCGCCAAGCACCTCCGCTCGCGCCTGATCGGGGTCAACAACCGCGATCTCAAGACCTTCACCACCAGCCTCGCCACGACCGAACGCCTTGCCCCGCTGGCTCCGCAAGGCACGCTGCTGGTGGGCGAGAGCGGGATCAACACCCACGCCGATTGCCAGCGGCTCGAAGCGGCGGGTGTGCGCACCTTCCTCGTCGGCGAAAGCCTGATGCGCGCTGACGATATTGCGAGTGCCACCCGCGCCCTGCTCGGCGCAAACAGTCCGGCATGAGCAAGCTCACCCACCTCGACGGCGACGGCGCCGCGCACATGGTCGATGTCGGCGGCAAGCCCGCGACGGCGCGCCGTGCGGTCGCGTCGGGGCGGATCACCATGTCGGCCGAGACGCTCGAAGCGATCCGCGAAGGCAATGCCCCCAAGGGCGACGTGCTCTCCGCCGCGCGGCTCGCGGGGATCATGGCGGCCAAGCGCACCGGCGATCTGATCCCGCTGTGCCACCCGCTCGGGCTGGAGGCGGTCAGCGTCGAATTCGCCTATGAAGCAGACGGCATCCGCGCCACCGCCACCGCCTCGCTGACGGGCAAGACCGGGGTGGAAATGGAAGCGATGACAGCCGTTTCGCTCGCACTCCTCACAATCTACGACATGGCCAAGGCGATCGACAAGGGCATGGTCATTTCCGATGTGCGCCTGATCGCCAAATCCGGCGGCAAGTCGGGCGACTGGAAGGCGGCGGAAGGCTTCGGGGTTTGAGCGCACCCCTGCCCCTTGAGGAAGCGCAGGCCCGCCTGCTCGCCCTCGCCCCGGTGTTGCCGGCGGAACAGGTGCCTGTCGAAGCAAGCCTCGGGCGCTATCTCCACGAAGACATCCGTGCCGCGCGCACCCAGCCCGCCGCCGATCTCTCGGCGATGGATGGCTACGCGCTTGCTCCCGGTGCAGGGCCATGGGCGCTGGTCGGCGAAAGCCGCGCCGGGGCGCCGTATCGCGAGGTGCTGGCCGCAAACGAATGCGTCCGCATCTCGACCGGCGCGATTGTGCCTCCGGGAGCGGATCGCGTGCTGTTGCAGGAAGATGCGCTGGACGAGGCAGGCATCATCACCGCCACAGAGATGCCGCCCCCGGGCCGCCATATCCGCGCCCGCGGGTTCGATTTCCACGCGGGCGATCTGCTGCTGACCCGCGGCACCCGCATGACAGCGGGGCGCATCGCGCTGACGCTGGCGGCGGGGCATGGCGCGGTTATGGCCGTACGCCCGGTGCGGGTGGCGGTGATGGACAGCGGCGATGAACTCAGCCCCGATCCGGCCAATTGCCTGCCGCATCAGGTGCCCGCCAGCAACGGCGCGATGCTGGCCGCGATGCTCGCCCCGCTGGGATGCGAGGTGCTGCGGCTCGGCCCGGTCGGCGATGACATGGAGGCGCTGGCAGCCGCGCTGGCGGCGGCGGATGCGGCCGATATCCTGATCACTTCAGGCGGGGCCTCGGTCGGCGATCACGATCTGATCAAGCCCGCGCTGGCCGAATGGGGCGCCGAGACCGCCTTCTGGAAGGTCGCGATCAAGCCGGGCAAGCCGTTGCTGGTGGCGACGCGCCAGAGGGCCGGCGGTTCGCAGGTGATCCTCGGCCTGCCGGGCAATCCGGTCTCGAGTTTCGTCACGGCCTTCCTGTTCGCGCTGCCGCTGGTGCGCGCCGCGCTGGGCGCATCCGACCCGTTGCCGCGCGCGGTGACGATGCTGGCGGGCGAAGCCCTGCCCGCAGTCGGCCCACGCCGCGAATTCCTGCGCGCAGTCAGCGATGGCGGCGCGGTGCGGCTCGCCGGATCGCAGGACTCCTCGGCGCTCTCGGCGCTGGCGCTCGCCGATGGCCTGATTGATCGCCCCGCACGCGCCCCCGCGGTTGCTGCGGGAGAACCGGTGCGCGTGTTCCCGCTCCAGAATGGCTGAATCGCGGGCCTTGGCCGCGCAGCACGCTTGACTCGTTCCGGCCGGTTGCCTAATTGTTCCTTGTTCGTTCACCATAAAGGCGGGCGGAACGTGCAGGCAACGCACCCCACCCTCATGGGCAGGTGCCTCTTGGCGCACACCAGGGATTGTCGCGTCTCGCCCCTTTCCGGGCGCGGTGCGGGTGCGACCACAGGAGATATGATCAATGCTGACAGCCAAGCAGCACGAGTTGATCCGTTTCATCCAGCAGCGGCTGGAGGAGACCGGCATCTCGCCGAGTTTCGAGGAAATGAAGGAAGCGCTCGATTTGAAGAGCAAGTCGGGCGTGCACCGGCTGATTTCCGCGTTGGAAGAACGCGGCTTCCTGCGCCGCCTGCCCAATCGCGCCCGTGCGCTCGAAGTAGTGCGCCAGCCCGAAGATGTGACGCCTGCGCGCGGATCGGGCAATGTGGTGTCGATGCCTGCGCCGCGCGCGGCCGCGCCGGAACCGGCCAATGACGTGATCGAACTGCCGCTGCACGGGCGGATTGCCGCCGGCGCCCCGATCGAGGCGCTGGAAGGGCAAAGCACCCTGCCGGTCCCCGCCGCCCTGCTTGGGCCGGGGGAGCATTACGCGCTTGAAGTGTCCGGCGATTCGATGATCGAGGCGGGCATCTTCGACGGCGATTTCGCACTGGTGAAGCGCACCGACAGCGCACGCGACGGGGAAATCGTGGTGGCGCTGGTGCGCGGCGAGGAAGCGACGCTCAAATATCTGCGCAAGGAAGGCGGCCAGGTGCGGCTCGATCCGGCCAACGCGGCCTATGATCCGCAGTATTATCGCCCCGATGAAGTGCAGGTGCAGGGCAAGCTCGCCGGACTGCTGCGCCGCTATCACTGATCGCAAAAGCGGCTGGCGGGCAGTAACCGCCAGCATTCTTCAGCGATTTCATGTGCTTGATGAATTTCAGGGCCACTCCCGGGGTATTCCAGGGGCGGCCTTGAGGCTTCCAGACCCCCTCCAGACTCCTCCTAGCCCCCTTCTTGACCCCGTTTAGCGCCGACTTTCGCGCCACCAGCCATGCTGGCCCTCGCGCGCGGCGACCTTGTCGATGCGGCCGCTCTCCAGATCGATCGCCAGCCCTCCGCTGCGCTCCAGATAAGGCCGGTCGGCCTTGAGCCAGCGTGGCCGGCACGAGCGCGGCAGGTAGCGATCGGCAATGACGATATCCGCCCGGGCACAGGCACTCGCCAAGGCGCGCTCCTCGACCCGGTCGCGCGTGCGGGCCATCAGGATCGCCCAGTCCCGGCCGCCGCGCGCGATCACCAGCGTGCAGAACGCCTCCGAACAGCGCGCGCCCGGCCAGCTGGCGAGCGGCACCGGATCGCCCTTGACCCCGGCGAGCTCGATCAGGTTGTCCCGGGCATAGCTCGAACGGCTATCCCGCAGCGACAGCAGCCGCCGTTCGCCCTCGGGGCCGGTCATGGTGATCCCCACCTGCCGCCCGTCGCCCGACACCAGCAGATCGGGCACCGGGGTGAGCCACACCAGCAGGCTCGCCAGCATGACCGGAGCAAAGCCCCACAATCGCGCCCGCCCGCTCCACAATGCGAGCCACAGCCCTCCCGCAGCGAACAGCGCAAGGGTGCCGGTGCCGATCTGCGGCATCAGCCTGACCGCTCCCGGTTGCCCCGCAGTGAGGTGGGCAATCGCCAGCAGCAGATCGAGCGAGCGCTCCACCGCCCACCAGAACGGCGCGCCCGCTCCCACCAGATCGAACGCCAACCCCAGCGCGATCAGCGGCATCGAAATGAACGTCACCAGCGGGATCGCCACCACATTGGCAAGCGCGCCGTACAGCCCGGCGCGGTGAAAATGGAACAGCACGATCGGCATCAGCGCGAGTTCGATCACCACCCCGGTCGCAAACAGCATCGCCACCCGCCGCGCCATGTGGCTCCACCAATGCTCCTCGCGCGCGGCGAGGAAAGCGCGAACCGGCGCGCTGTTCGACAGGGCGATGATCGCCAGCACGGCGGAAAAGCTCATCTGGAAGCTCGGGCCGATGGCGCTTTCAGGCCACAGCAGCAGCACAAAACCGCCCGCCACCGCCACCATCCGCAAGGACAGCGCATCGCGCCCGAGCGCCAGCGCGCCCAGCACCAGCAGCGCGGCCACACAGCTGCGCACCGTCGGCACCTCGGCGCCGGTGAGCAAGGTGTAGCCGATCCCCGCCAGCGCCCCGGCACTCGCGGCCACCACCGGCAGGCGCACCCGCAAGGCCAACGCGGGCCACAGTGCGAGCAGCCGCAGCGCCGCGAAATAGGCTGCGGCAATCACCGCGCTGACGTGCAACCCGCTGATCGAGAGCAGGTGGGTGAGGCCCGAATCGCGCATCGCGATCTCGTCCGCCTCGCTGATGCTGCCGCGGTCCCCGCTGGCGAAGGCGGCCGCGATGGCGCCCGCCGACCCGTCGACCCGCGAGCGGACATGCTCTGCCAGCGCGCGCTGGATCGTGGCGATCCCGCCGCCGGGCGGGGCGGCGCGCACGACCTCGACCGGGCCGATGACGCTGCCGGTGGCCGCCAGCCCCTGAAACCATGCGGCGCGGGCAAAATTGTAGCTCCCCGGCAGCATCGGCGCGGCAGGTGGCATCAGCCGGGCGCGCAGCCGCACCGTCGCACCTTCGGCCAGCGCAGGGCTTGCCGCTGCTCCGGTGAGCGCATCGAGCGGGACATTGACGCGCACCTTGCGCGCTTCGAGCGTGGCGCTGTCCCGCACCGCCAGCGTCAGACGGATGCGCCCTTCGGCGGGCTGATCCTCGCGTTCGAGCACATGGCCTTGCAGCAGTTCCACCCGGGGGGCCGGAATCGCTTCGGCCCCGACCATCTCCGAGCGGCCCCACACAACGGCCACTCCGGAAGCAAACACCAGGCCACCCGCGATCAACGCCTGCCGCAGATGCACATGGGCATCGCCCGTCGCGCTGTCGGGCGGCCAGACAAGCCGTGCCGCGAGCGCCACCCCTGCCCCGCCCGCCATCGTCGCGCCCCACCCCAGCGGGCCCGGCAGCGCGAACCACACGAGGATGCCGGCCATGAACAACACCGCCAGCCATGGCGCACGATCGAAGCCGGCAGCCGCCAGAAAGCCCTCCGCCCGTCCGGCCAGACCGGCGAGCAACCCCCCGCCTCCGCCCGCTCCGGCGCTGGACATTCCGCCGCCGCTTTGCCAAGGCCGCGCCGGAACGCCGCTCCCGTCAGGCATGCTGGCGGGGGTATCTCCCATCGGAATGATCGGCACATCGTGCATCGGCTTGTCCCCCGACCGGCCAGAACCATGCCAAGCCGCTCAAAAGTGAACAGGAAGTGACAGCCCATGGCAAGCGAAAGCAGCACTGAAGGCACCGCCCCGGCGACAGAAGTGGTGACCCGTTTTGCCCCCTCGCCCACCGGCTTCCTGCATATCGGCGGCGCGCGCACCGCGCTGTTCAACTGGCTTTACGCCCGCCACCACGGCGGCCGCACCTTGCTGCGGATCGAGGATACCGATCGCAAGCGCTCCACCCAGGAAGCGATCGATGCGATCATCGAAGGGCTCGACTGGCTCGGGCTCGATTACGACGCCCCGCCGATCTTCCAGTCCGACCGCGCCGAGCGGCACGCCGAAGTCGCGTGGCAGCTGCTGAATGCCGGCCACGCCTACAAGTGCTTTGCCACCCCCGAAGAACTCGAAGCCATGCGCGAGGAGCAGCGCGCCAGCAAGAAGCCGCTGCGCTACGACGGGCGCTGGCGCGACCGCGATCCGGCCGAAGCCCTCGAAGGCGCGCCCTTCACCATCCGCCTCAAGACGCCGAACGAGGGCGAGACCACCATCCATGACCGCGTGCAGGGCGCGGTGACGGTGAAGAACGAGGAAATCGACGATTACATCATCCTGCGCGCCGA